>ERZ724507.17-NODE-17-length-60067-cov-6.820269_pt1 | contig 60067 bp, 45 predicted proteins | sample MGYA00376040_ERZ724507 | MGnify/ENA primary metagenome ERZ724507 (study PRJEB28724, sample SAMN07190883) | activated sludge metagenome | isolation source: activated sludge of sewage treatment plant in Hong Hong | place: Hong Kong | collected 2016-03-17 ...
ACTCCTTCCCCTCGTTCCACTTCTTCCAGACCCCGCTTCTTCCAGACTCCGCTTCTTCCAGACCCCGCTTCCGTTACAGCTTGGGATCGGACCATGGCTTTAGGACGGACTCTGTCTGTCTCCACTCCGCGATCGCGGCACGACGACGCTCACTCTCTCGCTGAAGATGACTCTGCAAGGCGGCCCCAAGCTGAGGATGTGCAAACGCGTGCGCGCTGTACGTCTCGGTGGGCTCAAACCCTCGTGAGATCTTGTGCTCGCCGCCCGCGCCGCCTTCAAACACAGAGGTTCCCCGCGCAATACACGCCGCGATGCTGTGATACAGACAGACGTTGAAGTGAAGGAATGGGAATTCCTGTAGACAGCCCCAATAGCGACCGAACAGACGATCGGAGGACGCAACGTTGAACGCACCAGCAACAACCTGTCCGTCCTTGGAAGCAATCACCAGCTCTAGCGGCTGTGGCATCGTCAAAAACAGCTGCTCATAGAACGCCTGATTCAGCCAGCGCCGTCCCCACAGGAGCTTATCCACCGTCGAGCGATGCAGTGTATGCGCAAGCTGCGCGTACAGCGACAGATCGCGCTTCAGATCCTCGTACCGGAGCGTCTCAAGCGTGATTCCTTGCTCTGCAGGTGCGGCCATTTCCCGGCGCATCGCATTGCGTCGCTTCGACGAAAACCGCGCATAAAATGCATCTTCACTGCGATAGCCCGGATTCACAAAGTGATACTGAAAGTCGATCCGCTCCGTCAGTCCGTGCGTCGCACAGAGCGCACTCTGTTCTTGCGTAGGAAACAGAACGTGCAGCGCACCAAGTCCCAGCTTCTGCATCAGCTGCTTCGACGCAGACACAAGCTGTTCTGTGATCTCGTGTTGATCGGATTCCGAAAGGCCCGACGCAAACAGAATGCGACGACCGCTCACCGGAGTAAACGGAATCCCAAACACCAGCTTGGGATAATACGGAATCCGCGCACGCTCCGCCGCCGCTGCCCATTCCCAATCGCGGCTGAAGTCTCCGTCGCTGCCATCTTTGAGATACGCCGGCGCAACCGCCAGCAGCGATGATCCTTGACGAACCACCGCATGACACGGCGTCCAGCTTGACTGAGGACTTGCGCAGCCACTTTGTTCAAGCGCCGCCAAAAAGCGCCAGTCTACAAACGGATTGTCCGTCGGTGAAAGCAGTGCGTTCCAGTGCTCACACGGAATCGCTGCAATCGCTTGCACAAAAGAGACTGACCGCGCGGACATCACATTCCCTACTTAAACGGAAGCGCCGGAGGCTGCCGACGCGGAGCTGCTGCATCACCACCACCAACGCGAGTCTCACTGTTATTGGTCACACAGCGAAGCAGCGCGCGAATCGCAGCCAGATCCTTGCGCGCACCCGCCAGTTCTAACGCAGCAGCGGGATCGGCGTACAGCACCACGTCTTCGGATGCATCAACCACATACGCGCCGTAGTCCTTCAGTGCTTGCGCCAACCGGAGCCCGCCCGCAGTCAATCCCAGCGACGACAAATCGGCATCCACAGGAATCGAAACGAGCTGTCCCATGGGAACCTCTCCCTTGTATTTTGCGCGCGCACCATCATCGACTTTGCTCGCAGGCCACACCGGATCGCAGGAATCACTCGGTGTAGATCCAGACACAATGCACTTCATCTGGGAGTGCGGAATCGCGAGCGCCAGCGCGTGCTTGATGCCGCTGCTCAGCTCTCCTTTGCGAATCAGTCCAGCGATGGCACTGCCTCCGTAGGCACGCTCTCCCCCTTTGCCGATTCCACTGCCTGTCAGCGAGTTGCGCGTGTACCCAAACACATCAAATCCACCGCTCGCGGAAGGCCGCGCATGCCAGGTTTCATCAACGAACTGATGCTTGGGCTCGATGATGTGAAGGTGCGCATCGGTGTTTCCGTAGTCGCAGACTCCGCTGCCAACAAACGCAGGAAGTGCAGCTTTCGCCGTCGCTGGAATCCGAACATTGGGAACCGTCAGCGCTGGCATTCCGTAGCAAGTCTGTTGGCTCAGCGTGCTCAGCGGATCGGTGGACTTTGCGATGAAGATCGGATGACTCCACTCTTCTGCATTGAGCGCGACACGAAGCTCCGCCCCGGTTGTGGATCGATAGCGAAGCTGCTTGGTGCAGGCTCCATCGGCGGCTTCCCACGTTGTTGCGCATGAATACGGAGCCGTCGCTGCGCACGCAATCGGAGTGTTCCATGGTGAGTCCGCGGAAAAAGGCCACTTGGCGGGATCTCTCACGGTCGTAGGAAGCGCGTCCCACACAGCATCTTCATCGAGCACCGCGTCCGACGCACAAGACCACGCCACGCAGCACAGCCCAAGGCCCAGCGCCCACGGACGCACAAAAAACGCGAAAACAGACCACATTCCCTTGCTCATGTTGCTTCCAAGGAACTAGCACAGCTCATCGATGTTTCACGCAAAGACACAGACCAAGCGACGGAGATTCCGTCGACGAGAACTCCGCTACAGCGGCTGAAAGCGATGCGGACCCCCGATGCGACGCTCGTCAAAAAAGCGAGTCGCCATCTGCAAGTGAAGCGAAAACGCGAAGTGCGGCTCCAGTCCTTGCGTACCGAAGATCACGCCGCGCTCCGACACCTCGTGGTTGGGCACAAACGAAGGCAGATCACTCGCGCGCAGCGTCGGACCCAGCGTAAACAGTAGGACTCTGTTGGGCCGAGGCTCCGTGCTCGCAAAGTGATACGGAACCAGCTTGCTTGGATCGATCACAAGGCCCGCTTCTTCGCGAACCTCACGCGCGGCGCCTTGCTGCCACGACTCGAACTCTTCGACGAAGCCACCGACCAGCGCGAGCTTGCCAAGCTGCGGCTCGATCGCGCGACGAACCACCAGCAGCCCGGTCTGCTCGCCCACCGTCACCGGCAGAAGCACCAGCGCAACGGGGATCGGATTGGCGTACACATCCGCACCACAGCTTGGGTTTTGACACTTGCGCGGATAGCGCAGCGGCCTCGCAAACTCACGCCCACAGTACGAACAAAACGAGTCTCTGGGATTTCGCATTGGCTGTCTTTCCATCGATTCCAAGAGCGGCCAGTTCATCCATCGGCCCATCAACATCGCCGACCTTGTCATTTTCTTCGACTTGGCCGGTGAAAGGCAAAAGGCTTGCGCACTCGAATGAACGAGAAGCGGATGCGCCGCGAAACCAGCTCATCTCACTGGCTCGCCACGCGCATCGGCTCATGGTGAATTACTTCTTGTCGGAAGGACTGTCAGCGTCGGGGGATGGAGTCTGGCCGGAAGAGATGATCTCGTCGATCTGGTTCCACTCAGACGTCGCTGCACGCGCCCATCCGTCGGACACCTGGCTTGGCGAGATCGTCGACTCTTGCACCGGCGGTGTCTCGGAAACCACCGGCGAAGCGTGCGCGACCTTGTCTTTGCGCGACTCTTCTTCGTCGCTCGCTTCGTGTTCAGCCTGAAGCTGAGCCAGCAGCGCACCGAGCGGCAGCTTGTTTTCAAACTTCGGTCCATCGACCGGCTGCTGCGGCATTTCCACGTCGCGACCCGCTTGGAACACCTTGTCGCACGCCGTACGGAAACGCTTCCACAGCGCTTCCTGCTCTTTGCGCGGAGCCGGTCCAATCCGTCGCCACTCAGCCATCAGCTGCTTCAGCTCTGCCTCGGCAGTGTCTTGCGCAACGTCTTCACGATTCGCCAGCTCTTCAGCCTTTTGACAGACCTCTTCCTTCTTCTTTTGATTGCCCGCGCGCTCTTGATCGAGCTTGTCGAACATTCCCTTGCGACGCTCGAAGAAGGCATCGCAGCCCTTGCGGAACCGCTGCCACAGCGCGTCGTTCTGTTCCTTCGGCGCCGGTCCGATCAGCTTCCAGTCCGCCTGGAACTTTTTGATAAGCTCCGCCGACGCCTTAAAGTCCGTCGACATCACCAGCCGCTCGACGCGAATGCACAGCTCTTCCTTTTTGCGCTGGTTGTCTTCGCGATCGGCACTGACTTCGGCCAGGTGCGCTTTGCGCTTGTCGAAGAACACGTCGCACGCTGCCCGGAACCGCTTCCACAGCGCTTCTCCCTCGGCCCGCGACGCATGAGGCACCGGCCCAAGCTGCTTCCAGTCCGCCTGCCAGCCCTTCACCTGATCCGACGCAGCCTTAAAGTCCGAGATCTCCGTCAGTCCTTCGACCTTCTGGATCAGCGCTTCACGCGCCTTCAGGTTTTCCGCACGCTCGGCTTCCCCGGCGCTGCGCACCTTTTCGTAGACCAGATCCGCCGTCGACTTAAAGCGCTGCCACAGCGCCTCAGACTTCTCTTTCGGCGCCGGTCCCACCGACTTCCACTCCGTCTGGAGCTTCTTCAAGTGATCGGCAGCCGCTTGCGGATCGATATCCAGATCGCTCTGCACCACTTGCAGCAGCTCATCGACCTGCGCACACAGCGACTCCAGCTTCGGGACATTGGCAAAACGCTCCCAGTCTTTCTGCTCGCGCAGCGCTTGCACCCGAATCACCAGCTTGCTTCGCGCTTCGTCGTAGCTCAGACGAGCCTGACGTCGCTTCTCTTGCGGCAGCGAGGTCAGCGTCATCACCGACTCTTGCGCCTCTTTGAGCGCTTGCTCCGCTTGCTTCAGACCCAGATCTTCTTGCTCGGCCAGCTTCATCAGCTTGTCCGACAGCGCTTGCAGCTTCTCCAGGTTCTTTTCTAGATCCTCGACGCGCTGCTTTTCTCGCTGCTGACGCTGCTCGCTGTCCTTTGCCAGCTCCGCATCGCGCTCCGCCTGACGAGCCCGCTGAATCGTATCGCGCTTGGCTTGCTGCTCGGCGCGCTGCTTGTCTTGCTCGACGCGACGCTCTGCCCAAATGCGCTTCTGTTCCTCGTCGCGCGCATCTTGCTCACGACGCTTTTGCTCGGCCACTTCTTTGGCTTCGGCTTCCGCTTTTTCAAGCTGCGCCATCCGATCGAGCAGCGCCTGAGCCGCCGGATTCACCGACGAAGCAACCTGTCCCGCACTGCGAGCAGCCTGCTTCTTGGCAAACACTTCTCGACGCTCAATGTAGCGCGCGGCTGCTCGCTCAAAGCGCTTTGACACCGCATGCGACGACGGAAGCTGCGGAAGCTCTGCCCAGCGCTTGCGAAGGCCCGCCAAAAACGACTCGGCATCCTCAAAGTCATCGGTCTTTGCGGCCATTTCCAGCTTGCGGCACAGCTCTTCTCGCTCAGCCGCCGACGGATCCGACGCCGGACTCGCCGCTGGAGTCTTGTGAACCGCTGCCGACTTGCTCGTCGCTGGCTTGGCTGCTTTTGGGGCCGGAGCACCTTGCGGCAGCCGCTCTTCCGCAGCCGTTCGCACAACCTTTAGCTTGGCGCGCGTCGCCACCACACGAAGCTGCGACTCTGCCGAAATTCGCCCCAGCGCTTCGAGCAGCAGCTCTTTGGGTCCGTCGCTAGAGGCCAGATCCGCCAGCACCGCTTCGTCGCGAACCGCTGCCAGTGCCTGCTTGCGCAGCTTGCTGTCCTTGGCTTTGCGAACTACGTCCGCCAGCAGCTTGTCGTCGCGCAGACGCTCCAGCGCAGCTTGCTGAACCGCGTGAAAGGCCGACCGACAGACCACATCGACCAGTGCCTTCGACGACGACAAATACGCCACTGCGCTCAGACTCTCCGACTCATCTTCGTCAGACAAAGCCGTCGACAGCAGCAGCTCGCTTCGCTTGTCCGCCGCATCGCGACGAAGCGCCTCGTCTTCGTCGTGCTCTGCAACCTCTTCGAGCAGGGCTGGATCGCTGATCTTCTTGAGCGCCAGCCGTCGCACCCGCGCGTCCTTGTCCCGCCGAACCACCTGTCCCAGCTCTATCACGTCCTCGGGAGTCAGGCTCTTGACGGCGTCAATGCGAATGGCCGGGTCGCTGTGCTTCCAGCGAGGTCGAAAAAGGTCAAAGAATCCCATCGTTTAGCGCTCCATAAACCAGGACGGAAAATATACACGATTCTCGCCCGTGCTCAGGAAGTCGGTGGCTGCGACAAATCAAAAACACCTACTTGTGCTGCGGCTAGGGAAACGTCCGCTCGCTTGGTATATGATGAGGCCACTTCGCCAAGCCTTCGAAGGACCGATCTGTCTCATGCGTTCACTACTGCTATCGACGCTGTTCTGTGCCCTGCTCCTGCAAACTGGCTGTAAAGCCAGCTACCCAAACTGTGAGGCAGACAACGACTGCCCCGGCCACGCCGAAGGACGAGAGTGGTGCGTCAACGGCAAGTGCCAAGCCTGTCGTCCGACGGGAAACGACTGTGGCCCCGGCCAAGCGTGCAATAACGGACGCTGCGAAGCGGTCCCCGGCTGGTGCGGCAAGCACAGCGACTGCCCGTCGGGACTGTGCGAACAAAACCGCTGCGTGGCCTGCAAAAACGACAGTGGCTGTCCCGGTGGTGGTCGCTGCAACGCCGGTCGCTGCGAGCAAGACAACCGCAAGCCGTGCAAGACCAGCGATGAGTGCGCCGAGACGGAAGACTGCGTCGCGGGCCGCTGCACTCCCGCCGGAGGCAAGCGCTACGCCGCCGATCAGTGCACGCTTCAGACGATCTACTTCAGCAGCGATCAGTACGATCTATCGCCCGTCAACACGCCGGTTGTCGATGCCGACTCCGAGTGCATCAAGAAGGTCGGCAAGCCGGTCAACATCGTCGGCTACACCGATCCACGCGGCACCATCGAATACAACCTGTCGCTGTCGGAAAAGCGCGCGCAGGCGGTGAAGCGTCGACTTCAGAACCTCGGCGTGCCGGACGCCAATTTGGCGACGGTACCTCGCGGTGAGCTGGACGCGACGGGCATCGACGAATCGAGCTGGGAAAAAGACCGTCGCGTGGAGGTAACGTTCCGATGAAAAGGAAAGTGGTGCTGCTCTCGCTGGGTCTTTTGGCATCGTGCGTTACGACCGACGAAGGTCGCCGGATGCAGGAACAGATCCTGGAGCTTCAGCAGCGCTCGCTCAAAAACGAGCTGGGTGGGGTTGAGCTAAAAAACGAGATGCAGAAGCAGGCCGACGATCTGCGCAAGCTGCTCGATGAAGCAAAGCGTCTGACCGTCAGCTTGGCCGATGCATCGCAAAAAGCCGAGCGCGTGCAGCTTGATATCATGCAAGTGCAAGGCAAGTTTGACGATATCCAAAAGCAGCTAGATGGACTTCAGCGTAGCTTTTCGGATTATCGCAATCAATCAGACAACAAGCTGGGTCAGATCAGCAGCACGCTGGCCAAAAATCCGCCCATTCCTGAAAGTCCTGACGCGCTATTTACTGAAGCGCAGACTCACTATCAGGCCGGACGCTATGCGGAAGCGCGCTATATGCTGGATGCCTTCATCACTCGCCATGCTTCCGACGGACGAGCCGCGCGCGCACAAGCAATGGTTGGCGACTCACACTACGCGGAGGGCAAGTATCGTTACGCGATTTATGCGTATACGAAAATCCTCGATAATTTCCCGCGTAGTGAAGAAGTAGAGATTGCTATCTTCAAAAATGGTCAGTCGTTCTTGCAGCTCAAATACTGCAAAGAAGCCAAGGCCTATTTTGAACAGTTCCTCAGTCGCTATCCAAAGAGCAAGTTCCGCAGCGAAGCCAACGAGCGACTCAAAGAAATCTCGCAAAAGTCCAAAGATCGAAACGCCTGCACCACGTCGTAGCCTGCTTGCTCGGCTTCGTCGCGTATAAGACGATCGCCGAGTGTTGCTTTGCGGCGTATCGCGTAAAGAGGGATTTCCCTCGCGGCGCAGATTGCCGTAACATGGCCGCCCATGTCGCAAGTCGGTCCAGGTCAGGCTTCTGGCGCTTCCTATCGAGGGGAGTTTCCCGTCGCATTTGGCCGATACTTGCTGCTCAAGCGGCTGTCACGCGGCGGCATGGGCGAAATCTTTTTGGCCAAGGTCGGTGAGATCCAAGGCTTTGAAAAGTTCGTCATCATCAAAAAAATCCTGCCGCAGCTCGCCGCCAACGATGACTTCATCACGCGGTTTATCGACGAGGCGCAGGTCGCGATCAAGCTCAACCACGTCAACATCGCGCAGGTCTTCGAAGTCGGTCGCGTCGACGGTGAATACTTCTTAGCGATCGAGTTTATCGACGGACGCGATCTGCGGCGATTGCTCCGTCGCTGTCGTGAGACAGGCACGAGGCTGCCGATCGATCTGTGCGTGTTCATTGCGCGCGATCTGGCGGCGGGTCTGGCCTACGCGCACCGTCGGACCGTGGCCAAAGGGCAAGCGCTTTCGCTGGTTCACTGTGACATCTCGCCGCCGAACGTGATGGTGTCCTACGAAGGCGAGGTCAAGATCATCGACTTTGGCATCGCGCGATCGGCCCTGCGCACCGCCGACAGCAACCCAAACATTGGCTTCGGCAAGTTCGGCTACATGGCGCCCGAGCAGCTGATTCGTGGCGGCGTCATCGACCGACGGACCGACATCTATGCGGCGGGTGTGGTGCTGTACGAGCTGCTGACCGGCGAGCGGCTGTATCAGTTTCCCGAGGGAACGGACTATCGACAAATGGCGCGCACGGTCTGTCAGGGAAACTACCTGGCTCCGTCGCTGCGTGATAGTCGCCTGGATGCATCGATGGATGCGATCTTGGCCAAAGCGCTGGCGGTCAAGCAAGAAGACCGGTATCAGACGGCGGAAGAGTTCCGCGATGCGCTCCAGCACAAGCTGTCGTCGCTCAATCCGACCATCTCCGCGGATCGACTGGCGCGCGTGATGGATGAGCTGTTTTCGACGGAGCGTCAGACCGAATCCGATGAGCTGGCACAGATGCGAGCGCTCGACTCGTCGGCGTTCAAAGAAGAGCTGGGCGACGCCAAGAGCCACACCGTGACGTTTGCGCGCGCGCTCGACGGAGCACCAGCGGAAGCTGATGCGACGACGGTGACACCGCAGCTGGAAGAAGAAGCCAAGACGACGATGGTGTCGTCGGGACGAATCGAAAGCAGCGAGGCAGCAGCGGGATCGCTCAGCCTGACACCGAGCTATTCGCAGACCTCGGCGCAGCGCAAGATGTGGGGACTGCCGCTGCTCCTCGGGGTGCTGGCGTTCGGGTTCGTGGTGCTGATCGGGCTGCTGCTGTGGCCGCGTTCTCCCGTCGATGTGCCGCCGAAGCAGCCAGACCCGCCCGTGTCCAGTCAGCCGGTCGTGGAAGCGCTGCCGCACCCTGCCCCGCCGCCCGATCTGGCGACGACGCCAAGTCCTCCGCTCGAGACCAAGACGCCGGTGGAGCCGACCAAGCCCGCGCCGATTCGGAAGCCGGTGACAAAGCCCGTGACGACAACGACCGCGAAGCCGGCGAAGGAACCGATCGCGCCCGAGGCGGTCGATCGCAAGTTCCAGCAGGTCCGCGCCGAGTACCTGGACTTTAAGCGAAACTTTGGCGCGCGGCTCGAAGAGAGCTGGCAGCAGATCCTGTCGGACATCGCGCTGGGACGACGTGATCAGCGGGTGTGGGATGCGCTCGATTCGCTGCGCAAAGAGATGAAGTCCGTCCGCGAGCTGAGCGCAAAACAGAAGTAAGACGCACGAATAAGAAGCATGCAAGATGCCTCATATAGACAATATGAAGCATCCAATCTGCCTCTTATCTTCCATATGAAGCATCGAGCGTACTTCTTATTGCGGGATCGCGTGCGGAGGGTGCGTCACATGGCCCGCAGTCTGATGCAGCACTGCGGGCACTGAAGGCAGAGGATTCCGTTAGCGCGGCTTGGGCTTTTTGGCCCCTGAGCGATCGCTCTGATCGTCGGACTGAGGCGCTTTGACTTCGGCCTTTTCGGCCTTCGCTGCAAGCTCCGTCGGATCGGTGATCACAAACTCTACGCGACGGTTGTCGGCACGACCCTTCACGGTGGCATTGCTGGCGACAGGCCGCAGCGGACCAAAGCCTTGGGCTTCCATGCGCGAGGCTTCGACTCCGTAGTCGGTCAAAAAGCGCATCACGCTCTTCGCACGTCGATCGGATAGCTCGATGTTGTATTCACGCTTGCCGCGATCATCGGTGTGACCTTCGATGCGGATGCGACGAATCACACGCTGCGCTTTGAGCGCATCACCGACGGCTTGCAGCACCGGGAAGCTGTTCTTTAGGATCACATCCTTGTTGGTCGCAAAGAACACCGGCATCAGGATCTGGAGCTTGCCATCTTGCACAATCACCAGTCCGGGGCAGCCGTTCTTCTTTGGATCAGGATGCGGTGCACCAGGCTTGTCTGGACACGCATCTTCTGGATCCACCACGGTGTCGCGATCACGATCAGGAAGCGGACAGCCGAGCTTGTCTGGATCAGGCTTTGGTCCCTTGTGAAGATCGGGACACTGATCGATGTGATCGAAGACTCCGTCGCCATCGCGATCAGACGCAGGACATCCCTTGCGCGCAGGATCGGGGTTTGGACCTTGATGAACATCGGGACAGAGATCCTCGGCATCGGCTACGCCATCGGAGTCGCGATCCAGCAGCGGACAGCCAAGTCGCGCAGGATCGGGAGTCGGTCCCTTGTGAACATCGGGACAGAAGTCATCGCGATCGAGCACAGCATCGCCATCGCGATCCTGAAGCGGACAGCCGCGTCGCGCAGGATCTGGAGTCGGTCCTTTGTGAACATCGGGACAGAGATCTTCACGATCCATGACGCCATCGCGATCACGATCAGACAGCGGACAGCCGGGACGCTGCGGATCGGGCTCTGGTCCTTGCGGAACGTCTGGACAGTGATCGCGCTCGTCGGGAACTCCGTCACGATCCCGATCGGAGACAGCCTTCGCAATCGGAGCATAGGCCAAGCGAAACAGCAGCCGAAAATCAGGGGTTCCCGGCTCGCGAAGGATTCCGGTTCCTGCCGCAAGGCCAAGCTGGACCTGATTCTGGATGTTGTAGTGTCCGCCGAGCAAAAGCTCCAAGCTGGTGTAGTCCGCTCCGAAGGGTTTTCCACCGAGGACGACGGTGCTGAGCAGCGCTTCGGGACCGATCGCAAAGCGGCGATCCCAGTCTGCATACGCCAGCGCCGCACCGAGCTGAAGTTCCGATCCCATGCGACGACCGTCTTCGCCAAAGCTGGCGTTTCCGAGCAGCGCTTCGGGACGATAGTAAAAGCCCGCCGTCACCGACCACAGCAGATGACGGGCCAGTCCAGAGAGCACAAGCTTCGGAAAGACACGAACGCCACGATCGCCACTCTGCGCAGGCAAGCTATCGGTGAGAAGCCGCAGCGGAACCCACAGCGACGCGCCCAGGCTCAGGGATACAGGTCCGCGATACGGCTGACCAAACAGACGAACCATCAATCCAAAGCGAGGATCTCCGACGGCAACACCATCTTGCGGAGTGACGCCTCCTGCTGGCGTTCCGCGCTCTAGCCAGATGACCGGAAGCGACGCAGTGATCAGCACGCGATCCAAAAAGGAACCCGCGAGATCCACATGCGTCAGAAGCTGATGCTCGATGATTGAGACCGTCTGCTGTTCTCCTCCATTTGCGGTCTGCGCACGCACAATCAGCGGGTTGTGCGCGTAGTTCAGCGTCAGTCCAGCGGCAAAGTAACGAACCGATGAATACCAAGGATGATCCACCGCGAAAGACCACTCTCCAGCGGCGGTTGGTTCATAGCGATTGAGCTGAAATCCTTGCTGTTGCGCCCAAGCAGGGGATGCCGTCCCACACAGAGCCACGACACAGATCACAGCCATCGCTGCACGAAGCAACGAAAGACAGAGCAAGCGTGCGTACATGGAAGTTCTCCTGATTCACTGCGGAGTACGTGTACGGAGAAGGACCGTTAGTTCATCGGATAGGAAGAGCGCACCGTGCGACGAGTCCGACGACGGGTACGCAGAAGGATCAGCGATCCCAGCGCAAAGGAAAAAAGCTCCAGACCCGATGCAGAGAGCGGCAGCGAGCCACTTTGGCTACAACCAAACGCCAGACCACCACCCGACAGCTTCAGCGACAGCAGATCGGTCGTGCGCGAGACGGTGTTGCTGCTCGGATCGGGATCAGAGAGCGGGTTGCCTTGACCATCGGTTCCGCCAACCGTGACATCCACAGGAATCGTCGTTGCGCCAGACGGTGGCAGCACCTTGATGACAATCGGCGTCGCATCCGCTTGTGCCGCAATCGGAGCCGTTCGCACGCAGGTCACACGCTGTTCCGTCGAAGAACAAGTCCAGCCGTCGCCCGCCTTCACATCTTGCAGCGTCGAGCCCGCCGGAATTTGGTACGTCACCGTCGCGCCTTCCGCCACGCCCGGACCGTTGTTGTGAACATTGATCGTGTACGTCACCGCCGGATCGGTCGCAGACTTCGACTCCGTGACCGTCACCACCAGATCCGGTCCGAGCGGCGCAACCAGCACGCTGTTGCTCGCGACGTTATCGGCTGGATTGGCATCGACAAAGCCCGGTGGCAGCGTCGCCGTCACCGTGTAATCGACCGACTGGCTCATCTGCTCGGTGGGAAGCGTTGTATCGACGGTGTAGGTCAGCGTTCCACCCGCAGGAAGCGTAATCAGCGACGGAAGTGCGCCCATTCCCGAAGCAGAAGGACACACCGCACCACCGCTCGCCGAGCAGCTCCAGCGCGTCGTGTTTTGGGCGCTGGGACGAAGGACATCGCTCAGCGTGCCACCCGCGACCGCCGTACTGCCGCTGTTCTTCACGGTGACGGTGTACGTTACGGCACGGCCCGGCGCGAGGCTGGCATCCCCCGGTCGTCGCGCCAACGAGACGCTGAGATCACTGCTGATGGTCGCGCAGGTCTTGGTGGACGTGTCGCAGCTTCGTCCGCCACAGTCCGCGTTGCTGTTGCAGCCGCAGGTTCCGCCCGGAAGACAGACGCCACCGACGGTGTCCGGCTTGCAGTTGCTGGTGTTGGTGGGCGAACACTGGGTACACGTCCGCGTATTCGCATTGCAGATCGATCCGCTCGGGCAGTCCGCGTCCATCTTGCAGACGCACTGCGGTGGCGACGTCGTCTGATCACAGACAGGAGCCGTCACCGGACAGTCATTGCTGGTCGCGCAGGTCGAGATCTGAAACACCGTCGGTGCGCCCGGAGCGCTGCCATTTCCCGTCGGCCAAGTAGAGGGCTCTGCGTTGCCTTGCGACGTTGCGGTCTGGCCCTGGCTGCTCACGCTGGCTTGGTTGGCCACCAGTCCGGTTGCGCCACTGTTGACGGTGACACGAAAGATGAGCGACGAAGGTCCATCCGCAGTGCTGAAGGTTCCGCCTTGGGTTGCGTTCGCGCCGGTTCCCAGACGACCAACCACCGTTCGCGTTGCTGCGACGTATTCAGCTTGGTCATCGCCCGTCGCATCGGTCTTGTTGCCGCCATTTACGCCCGTCACTTTCAGCGAGCCCGGCACAAACGTCACTTGCGAGGGCAGCGGATCGCTCACCGAGACATTGACCGCACCGTCGGAGCCATTGTTGGCCACCGTCAGCGTATACTCGATCGTGTCACCGGGCAGAACCCGTCCGTCGCTGCGAGTCACATTTACGAAGGTCTTGCTGCTGCCCGAAAACACCGGACGCACGGCTGTGATGCTGGTGAGCAGACCGCCCAAGAAGACCTCATCGCCGCTCGTTTGAGCTTCGACGCTGACGCTGGTGTCGCCCACTTTGAGGTTGCCGGTGATGTCGAAGATGTCGATGTCGACGCCGCTCATGCTGGCAGGTCCGCCGGTCATTTGCGGAAGGTCGCCCGCGACGGAAACAGGGCTGCCCAGCCGAGATCGCGTGCTGTTGAAGACGTTGTCGACGGGGTTCTGTTGATCAGAAATCGCCGTGCCATTGATGCGCAGCGCATCGCCTTTGATGTCGGCATCGCCTTCGTACGAGATCATGCCCAAGCGGCCTTCAGCGCCGGTCGTCGGAATCGTGAGTCCCGAAAGCGTCGCGCTGACCTTGCTGTTGCTGAGCAGATCGAAGCCGTCATAGAGCGCCAAGCGACGAACGGGCTCGCTGTCCAGCTTGTAGACGACCGACAGATACCAGCCACTGTAGGTGATGTCGTTGGCGAGGTTGCCTAGCTCGAAGCTGTTGAAGCCACCGACGCGAAATGCGCCATTTCCCAGGCTCCGCACGATGGCGGTGACGTCGGCAGATGCTTGGTAATAGCTTGCGCCGCCGTAGCCTACGCTCTTGATGTCAGCGGTCTGCGCGGTAAGCACCCGCGAAAACGAACCAGGACGCTCTAAGAGCACGCTTTCATTGCCAATTGCCCCTGCACGCAGGGTGGACCAATACAGTCGCGCGTAGGTCACTGTGGCGCCAGCGGGAAGGGTTAGGACCGCGCTGCTCCGCGCCACATTGGACGTGTTCAAGATGCCCGCGAAGGCCTGACCGCTTCCGGGTGCGTCCGATCGCCAGTAGGCATCGATTCCCGAGTCTCCGAGCCCGAGCAGCCCGCACAGCAGATAGTCAACGCTGCCCACCACGGGCTGAGGAACACCAGCTCGGCAGTCTTGACCGACGGTGTTTCCGATCACCACAAAGTTGCCGCGATCGTCGGTTTGAAAGCGCTTTGTGGGTCCTGCGTCCGCCTGCGGAATGCCCACGCTCGTCGCCACCACTGCGCTGGTCAGGATCGACAGCGCCAGCGTCGAAATCCCGCCACGGATCGAATGAACTTTGCCCTTGTGAAACGTGGTCTTCATGTCTAGTTCCCCCATCTGTCGTGTCCCCATCTGAGTCTCTGTCGTAAGGTGTCTTACTGGTAGGACTTCGTCGCTCGGGCCTCCGTCTCCGATCGGAGACAGCACCTGCCGCCATACAGGTCGAGCGATGACAGCAACCAGCTGAGGCGCAGCCTCATGTGCCGTCGATGTCCTGCTTGTGTTGGTCGTCATCACGAGCGACTACCAACGCAAGACATGTGCCACTTCTTCGACAAACCAGAGGCTGTGGCGTGCGCTATCGGGAGCGCTGGGGTTTTGCGCTATGATGGAACAGCCCTAATGATGGAAGAGCCCAATGCCACACCTACGGCTCCAAGCCCCTGATGCGGATGCAGTGGTCACGGTCCCGCTCCGCGATGGGACGGCTTACCTCATCGGGAGGCAGCCCAGTCCGACGAAGCTGCCGTATCTGATGCAGCTCCTGCTGCGCGAAGTGAGCCTGACCAAGGTGCAGGTTCCGTCGCAGCGAGTCTCAGGAAACCACCTACTCGTCCTTCTTTCCGAAGGAGAGGTTCAGCTGTTCGACCTGGCGAGTCGCAATGGTACGATGCTTCAGCTTCCGCCCCAGGGTCGAACGAGGCTGGAGCCGAGCGAAGATGTCGTGCTGCAGCTGTCTCCTGCGGTCAGTGAAGTCGAGCTACGGGAAACACCGGAGCGGGCGACCTGGAAGCATGAAGACGAGTTTGGGACGGCGGTGCGAGCGGCGCTGCTCGACTGGCTTTCGCGCATTGATGTCCGGGCCGAGCTGGTCTTGCAGCCGCAGAGTCAGCGCTCAGACGATACGCCGCTGCGAGGACAGTCCTTCATGCTGGCGGATGGCAGTCAGATCCTGATTGCGTCGCATCCAACAGAGACGATGGAGATGAGCTGGAGCGATGTACTCGACGAAGTAAAGCAGTACATCCTGGCGGAAAACGAGCGCTTAGAGCAGCTGCAAGGTCATGACGAAGGCTTTGTGCTGGCGTCGCCACTCATTCGCGATGTGCATCGAGAGATCGCCGAAGCCGCCGCGTGGGGAACGCGACTTGTGCTGATCGGTCCGACGGGAGTTGGCAAAGATCAGCTCGCGCGCTGTTATCACATTCACTCGCGACAGACGCGCGGTCCGTACGCATCCTTGAACTGCGGATTGCTCAAGGAAAACCTGCTGTTTGCGCAGCTGTTTGGAGCCAAGCGCGGATCGTTTACGGGCTGCGTCACCGACATCGCGGGCGTCGTCGAAACGGCGCATGAAGGAACGCTGTTTCTCGATGAGATTGGCGAGATGGATCTGGAAGTACAGAAGGCGCTGCTGCGCTTTTTGGACAGCAAAGGGGAATACCAGCGGCTCGGGGATCCAAAGCCGCGACGAGCCAGCGTGCAGATTGTCTGTGCCACAAACGTCGAGCTGGACAGTCCTCAGCGTCGACAAGGGCGCTTTCGCGAAGATCTTTGGTATCGAATCGCAGGCAAGGTCGTTCACGTTCCGCCGCTGCGGATGCGACCCGACGATCTGACGGCGATGCTGCGACTGCGAACGGTCAAAGGCAGCACGCTGAAGGTCTATGACGCGCTGACTCCGCAAGCGCTGCGTCGGGTGATGGAATATGACTGGCCGGGTAACTTTCGGGATCTTGAGAGCTTTATGGAGCGACTGCCGAGCACCACGCGTGCGCACGGCATTGATGCAGATGCTTGTTCTGCCATCTTGCGTGACGGTCGAGGGGAGTCTCGACTGCTTCCTCGTGAGGTCGAGCCATCGTCGGAACAGAGTGCTCCGCAGTGGGAAGAGCTGGTCGGAATTGCCTTGGCTGCGTTTGTCCGTGATCACGGTCAGCAACCGAAGAGCTGGGGACAGATCACGCAGCTTACCGAGCGCTACGTCAAGCCAGTGTTCATCGCGCATGCGACGGGACTGACGCAGATTGACGAGCTACACAAGAACATCAACTGCTCGGAGCTGGCGCGCAGGCTAAACATCGCCGACGGAACGACGGTGAAACAACACTTACAGCGCTACATCCTGCGCTTTCGCCAGGGTCGCGCAACGGATTCGTAAGCTTAGACATCCGACTGTCTTAGACATAGCGAGCTGCGAGTGCAGCGTCGCCAAAGAGTAGGCCGGATACGGAAAAGGTTGGCTCCCATGCCAGACTTCCCGAACCTGCAAGGGTCATTTACGCCGCCGTCGCAGCTCGATGAGTTTCAGGTCGAACGACCGCTCGGGCGAGGCGCAACCGGTCAGGTCTACTTGGCACGAGACACCATCTTGGATCGTCCGGTCGCGCTCAAGTTTCTGAGCGGACGCAGGCTGAGCCGACACGCTCGACGACGATTCTTGGTCGAAGCCCGCGCGATTGCCAGGCTGAAGCATCCCAACGTCGTCACGGTCTATCGCTTCGGAGAGATTCGCGGTCGTCCGTACTTGGTGTCGGAATACGTTCCGGGTCAGACGCTGGCGAGGCTCATCAAGCCGGTTCCGTGGCAGCGCGCGCTGGAAATCGGCACCGAGCTGGCCAAAGGACTCGCCGCCGCCCACGAACAAGGAGTGCTCCACCGCGACATCAAGCCGGGCAATGTGATGATGTCGGATCGGTCGGAGGTGAAGCTGCTCGACTTCGGACTGGCCAAGTTGTCGGGAATTCTCGTCGAGCCAGACTGGGTGGGACAGGCTTCCAGTTCGGGAGAGGAAGCGGTGGTGGCCAAAGAGGAACTCCCAGCCAAGTCCGAAGCGCTTCAAGCCACGCTCGACGCGAGAAAGGAAGCGAAGGGAGCGGCTCAATCAAGCGATGGAACACCGTCGCTCACGCTGCCGGCACTGCGGCTCGATAAGATCGATAAGATCGACAAGCCGGACAACGCGAAGTCCGAAAAAGAGGGAAAGCCTGCGCGTAACGACAAAAAATCGAGCGCACGCACGGAGCCGCTGCTGGAGCCCATCACTCGAGCGGGAACGGTGCTGGGAACTCCAGCGTATATGGCGCCTGAAGCGTGGCTGGGACTGCCGGCCACTCCGGCGGCGGATGTCTACAGCTTGGGCGCGGTGCTGTATGAGCTGTGTACGGGAAGGCCGCCGCACTACAGCCCGCAGCTATCGGAAATCGAGCACGGAGCGATTCACGAAGACATCACGCCGCTATCGCATCGGGTGTCGGGAATTGACGGAGCGTTTGCGGCGATTGTGGATCGGTGTCTGCGACGGAATCCCGAGGAACGACCGCAGTCGGGAATGGAGGTCTTGCAGGCGCTAGAGGCACTGCTTCGACCGGCGCTGCCTGTGCTGCTACGCAAAGCGCTTCGTCAGTACTGGACGCTGGTTCTGCTGGTCGTGCTGGTGCTCGTCGGAGTCAGCATGGGAACTTCCTTCCTTTTGGCGCAGCGCGCGATTCGTCAGCAAGAGAGCCCGGTGCTCAAGGCGCGCAAGGTCATCGCGGTGCTCGGTCCGGCGCCGGAAGCAGACAAGCAGAGCGATGCCTGGTATGCGACGGCGATTACCGAGCTGCTCAGTCGAGAGCTGGCCTTGGGTGAGCGACTGCGAGTGGTGGCGACGCGAAGCGTGCAGCAGATGATTCACGAGTCGCAGCTTCGAGAGGCCAAGCAGTTCGATCCGGGGACGCTCCAGCATGTGCGCAAGCGGCTCGACGCGGACATGGTGATTGGCGGCTCGTATGTGTTTCGCGTCGCGGACAATCGGCGACTTGTGCTTTCCATCATCGCGCAAGACACGACAACTGGCATGATCTTGGCGCGCAGCGTCGTCGAAGGTCCAGACAGTGAAGTGTTCGCGCTGGTGGCACAAGCAGCGCAGCAGCTTCGTCAGCAGCTCGGGGTCGGGGATGGACTGTCGCTGCGACGAACGGGACTGCGCGTAGCGAATGCCGACACGCTGAAGCTGTACGGCGAAGCACTGCGCGAGCTGCGTGCGTTTCGGCTGCGTCGAGCCGGAGAGCTGCTCAATCGGGTGGTGACAAGTGACCCGGACTTTTCCCCGGCCTACGAAGCGCTGGCGACGGTGTGGCGCGAGCTGGGCTATGACGTCAAGTCGCGCGAAGTGCTCAAGCATGCGATCGAACACACCACCGGGCTTCAGCGCGAAGAGAGGCTGCTGCTCGAAGCGCGCTATCAAGAAGCGCAGAAAGACTGGGATCACGCGTTTGCGACGTATCAGACGCTGATGCGGCTGTTTCCCGACAATCCTGAGTATCCGCTGGCACTTGGAGAAGCGCAGCGCGCGGGAGGAAAACAGAAAGAAGCGCTGACGACGCTGACGCTGCTTCAAAATGAAAACAGTCGGGCACAGCTGGATCCGCGCATTGATGCAGCCATTGGCCGGGCGCTCGAAGACAACGGAGACTTTCGCTCTGCCCACGCGCGCTATCAGGTTGCGATCGAAAAGAGTCGTGCCAGCGGTGCGCTGCTGTTGTCCGCACGGTGTCTTGTGTCGCTCGCGTATGTCAAAAAGTACATGGGAGAAGCGAGCGGAGTCCATCCCAACCTGGATGAAGCGATCGAGTTGTTCCGTCGCGCAGGCGCACAGCTTGATCTAGCCGATGCGCTGGTGGCCAAAGGCTGGATCTATCGCGATCAAGGCGATGCACAGCAAGCCTATTCGGTGTTTCGCAGCGCGCTGTCGATCCTGATTGATGCAGGAAGTGGAAACGGAACCGCGATTCATTTGGCCAACATGGCGCTGCTGCTGCTGCGATCGGGGGATCTTCCGCTGGCCAATGCTCGAGCGGAAGCGAGCCTGGTCCTTGCGCGCGAGGTCGACAACAAAGAAGCGTCCGCGACTGCGTATTTGGTGATGGGATGGATCGCCAAAGAGCGCGGACAGCTTGAGCTTTTCACGCAGCGGATCTCGCAAGCGGATCTGATCACAAGTGAGCTGACCGATGACTACTTGAGCGCATGGCTCAACGCACTGCTCGGCGAGTCGCTGATCTTGCAAGGAGAGCTGTCCGACGCACGACAAAAGCATGAGCTGGCACTGGTACAGCGCGCGCAGCTGGGAAGCAGCGGATTTGTTGCGGAAAGTCGGATCGCGCTGGCGAACTTGGCGATTCTGGATCGACGACCTGCCGATGCGATTGCTCAAGCGGACAAAGCGATTCCGCAGTTTCAGTCCGATGGTCAAAAAGAAGGCGAAGCGCAGGCACTCGCGGTCTTGAGTGCCGCGCACGCAGCGCTATCCCACAAAGAGCTGGCGCTTCAGCTCGCGACGAAGGCCGTAGCACTCAGTCCAAACAGTCCCTATCTGTCCACTCGCACGTCGATTCTGTGCATGCTGGCGAAAACGTATGCCTCTCTTTCGCAGCAGCCAGAAGCAGAGCGCACGCTGGAACAGATTCAGAAAACGCTGGAAGATCCCCGATTTTCAGAGCTTGTCATCCGACGCATTGAGCTTCGCTTGGCACGCGCGCGACTCCTGATTCCGCTTGGACGCACGACAGAAGCCAAGTCTGCACTTCGATCCTTGGTGGAAGAAGCGAAGCAGGCAGGGTTTTTGCAAGCGGCTACGGAAGCAGCTCAGCTTCTCGCGCTGCAAACAAACGGGGGAAACCATGTCGACTAATCATTCTTTGTTCTTCGCATCGCTCGCACTCTCTGCACTCTGTCATGCTGGCTGTGGTGGAATCACGTCTACCTCCACCACTGACAACGGTCAGAAACAGCTGGTTCCAGAGCAATGTTCTTCGTCGCTGACAACTCTGCACAGAAGCATGAACGGACGTCAGCTCCAGAGCCTGACGATGCCCGCAGGAACGGTGTCACAGATCACCAAGAACTGTAATCAGGTCGCGAACCTGCACCTGGAAGGAAGCACGCTGGTGGGCACATGGAATGGGCAGCCCATGCGCGGTGCAGACTTTGTGGGCACCACGGTTGTGCAGGTGGATCCAAACGGAGCCATGCTGTCTGCGGTGATCAGCGACGTTCAAGTGGATACAAGTGACCCCACCAAAGAGACGCTCCTGTATTCGCTACAGAGTCTCAATCCGATCGACGGAAGCATCACCGAAGTGTGCGCACCGGATGCTGAAGGAAAGCGCTTTGCGATTCCTGTTCCGGGCAGCTGGGACAAGACCGGAGCCCATCAGCGAAATGCGTCTGCGATTACGTTCGGCTGTACCAGTGCTGCGATCGGAAAGTGCGTTCGGCTCGGATATCGTCCCTGGGCCAAAGTAAATGGCGTGTCGCTGGAAGGCCATCATCAAGCCTGTACGCGGATGATTCGCTTCGACTATTGCGGCGATGGCGTCTCTCACACAGCGGATGGAACCGAGATCGATGTCTACGATTCGCTCAAGATCAACACGCGCGATGCGCTGCTGCTGTCTCCGTTTGATGCAGCGTGGAGCGAAGATGGTGCCTACTGCGTGGAACGTCAGCGCTGGATTCGGCTCAGCACCGTCGATGGACTGACACTGCAAGCGCTGCTTCCCACTGCGTGTCTGAACAAGTTTGAGCTGACGCTGGCAGAGACAAGTCCGATTGATCCGCTCGATCTGTGTACGGTGCGAAGCAAGACGATCTCGCGCAGCGCGGTCCTGTTGGACAACCGCTCCGGCGTCAACATCAGCCTTCAGTAACGGGAAACAGAGTCGATTGGGAATCCCTTCGGAATCCCTTGGGAGTCCTTTCGGAATCCCTTGGGAGTCGATTGGGAGTCTCTTCGGAATCCCTTGGGAATCACGCGGTTCGCTAGATCCAAGACAGCTTCCAGCAGTATCGATCGACCGCCAGTGTGCTGCGCGACACCAGCACCTCTTTGGCATGCGCCAGCTCCAAGACCTGCGCGATGTAGCCGCACATGCACTCCTGAAAGTTATCTGGCAGCCCCGGATAATCGGACACCAGAAAGTGCAGCAGGTTCGGCGCAACGCGCTCCACTCGAGTCTTTCCCATCCGATGATAGGTATGCCACAGCCGAGCAGAGCGCTCGATGATGGTATCGATCGAGATGACGCGCATCACGATTCGATAGACTCCGTGTAGGTGATCGCTCGCCATCGCACGACCAATCATGCGCAGACCGTTGCGATTGCCCGGATACAGCAGCGGAGCCGCCGCTTCAAACAGGCGCGTGATCGACTCGATCGGAACCCAGTGAAACTCCAGGGTTCGCAGAAACACTTCTTTGTCTCCGTCGGAAAGCTGCGCAAGGAACTGGGTCTGAACCTCAGGACCGGCTCGTCCCATCAGCTCTCGCATAAAGACCACGCCGGTTCCTTTGTAACTAGCCATGATCCCCCTTCGCAGCTTCCGATGTTATCAGCTCAGCGTCTTGTCCGTCGCTAGTTGTTCAGCGCGCCCGCGTTGATCCAGCCGCTGATCGTGCTCGCTTGCGCCGCCGGAAGCGCCCCACCGGGAGGCATCCGTCCACCCACAAAGCAGACTCCGGCCCCGTTTATTTTCATCATCATGTAGCTGTTGTTGGCCTGGCTTGCCATCACCAGCTTCGTCGAGGGACAGTCTTTGCTGTTCACGCCCACCATCGCGGCGTAGGCCTTGCCTGCGCTTAGATCCAGACCGTTTGCTGCGCCCGCGCCTTGATGACAACCCGCGCACGCATTGGTAAGGAGTGGCTGTACGTTGGCCGCAAACGTCGGTGTCACAGCCATTGCGCTGCGCTCTTGCGTGTTTGTGGACACATTGCCGGACTCGTCCACCGCGCGCACCACAAAGTAGTACGTGGTGCTCGGCGTCAGGTACGGAACCTGAAACGATGTCGCGCCCGGATTCGATGTGAACGTAGCCGTCGCAAAGTTCTGTCCGCCCGCGGTCGTCGCTTGATAGATGCGATAGACAATGTTGGCAGGCTGCGAGTTGTTGTCCGTTGCGGCAGTCCAGTTCAGCGTGATCGAGTTGCCTGCTGCCGTCGCTCCCGTGACACCACCAAAGGTCGGAGCTTGCAGATCCGGGGCCGGCGTTGTCGCACTGACTTCCAGGGTGTTTTTGTCGATGTTTCCCGCTGCATCTTGCGCACGAACCACATAGAAGTACTTCGTGCTGGCCGTCAGTCCTGTCAGCTTGTGACTGGTTGCGCCCGCCGCTGAAGTCGCAGCAGGATTTGTAAACGTCTGTCCCATCGAAGTCGTCGACTGATAGATCTGATAGACGATTCCCGATGCCGCCGTCCGATCATCGCTGGCAGCATTCCAGGTCAGCGTGATCGATCCCAGCGCTGCCGTCGCAGACTGCGCCCCCGAAAACGTCGGAGCAGTGGTGTCTGCCAGCACCGTCATATCGGGTGCAACGCTCATGTCCGCTGACGTGTTGTTGCCACTTGGAGTCGTCTCTCCGCATGCCCCCAACGTCAGCGCGCACGCAGCAACCAGCGGAAGGCCAAGGGTTAGGAATACAGTCTTTGACATCGTGAGATCCTCTACGCAAGTCGGGAACTCTGTTGATAAGTCCGGATTCTCGCTGTCCCCGTCGCCAAGCGAGCCCGGTTTCACATCCCGATCGGGATGACGCAAATCCTGTCTGATGCCCAGCCGCTCCATTATAATGGTCGCCACTTTGGCGGTACGGATTCCTACGCTTGACGTCGCAGACAGCGCTCCACGTCGATCGGATTCGATCGATTCCTTGATCGCGCTGCTCATCGGTCGCCGCTTTGCGATCCTGACCGGCGCTGGCATCAGCACCGACTCTGGCATTCCTGACTATCGCGGACCGAGCGGAACCTTGCGCAAACGCCAGCCGATGCAGCTTCAGGAATTCCTTCGCGAGGAGTCCGCTCGCCGTCGCTACTGGTCACGCAGCTACCTGGGCTGGCCCAAGGTCGAAACCGCACGTCCCAATGCATCCCATCACAGCGTCACCACCTTGGAACGAAGCGGACGCAGCACCGGACTTATCACCCAAAACGTCGACGGATTACACAGCGCCGCAGACACCACCACGCTGGTCGAGCTTCACGGCAGCCTACACTGGGTCCGCTGTCTGTCTTGTCCGCTGCGGATTCGTCGTTCGGATCTTCAGCACACGCTCCAGCAGCTCAATCCCGGCCTTGCTGCGCAGTGGTTCGATCGCGTAGCCGCAGGTGATGCAGAGCTAAATCCCGACGGAGACGCCGAGCTAGATCCCCAGCTTGCCCAGCACTTTGTGATTCCGTCTTGTCCTGCGTGTCACGGAATCCTCAAGCCCGATGTCGTGTTCTTTGGCGAAAACGTACCGCAGTCGATTGTCAGCCAAGCGTGGTCGATGCTCGACGGAGCCACTGCGCTGCTCGTGCTGGGAAGCTCTCTTGCGGTCTATTCAGGATTCCGTTTCGCCAAAGGAGCCCACGATCGCGACATTCCCATCGCGATTGTGAACCAAGGAAGAACCCGTGCAGATGCGCTCGCCGCGCTGTGTGTCGATGCGCCGCTACAGGTTGTGCTAAAAGCCCTCGTCTCTGCACTCTGTTAGCGCTTAGCGACGACGGAACAGCAGCACCGCAGAGATCTCCCGACCTTGCTCGTTTTGCATCGGTGGCGCCGCAACCAAGTCCCAGCCCAGCTCAGACATCGTACGGACAAACAGCGCTTTGTCATGACGACGGAAACGGAACATCGAAAAGACGCGCTCTCCCTGGCTCTGGGATCGAAGGTGCGCCAGCACGGTCAGCGTATAGCTTCCCTGCATCGGTGCCGGATCGAGTCGGCAGCGCATCTGAATGTCTTTGACGTCGGGACAGCTCCGCCGAATCGGACCTTCCAGCCAGCGCGCGGTCGCTTTGGGAATCTCTCCTTTGAGCGCCGGATCATTGGCCATCACTTCTTCCGGCGTCTTTCCCCACGCGAGCTGCAGATCGATCACCAAGTAGTCTTCACTGCGCGCCACCGCGTTTAGGTTGTTCATCAGAAACTGCACTTCATCATCCAGGTTCGCCAGCGTGCAGCCGAGGATCGTGTAGACCCTCGTACGCTGCATCCGCGACGACGGCTGATAGTGAAGCTGCGTGTACGAACCGAGCCGATGGAAGTTCCCTTGCATCGCCCAGATGTGCATTCCTGAAATGCCTCCGAGCGTGTCCACCGCATGCTTGTACGCCACGCTCAGCAGCGGCTGACTGATGTCCAGCAGACACAGATCCGCGTCCACCTGGCTCTGCATCGAGATGAGATCCTGAACCAGCTTCGTTTCCAGCACTCCGTTGCCCGCGCCCAGCACAATCACATTCAGTCCCGCTTGCGAGCTGGTTGCGATGATCGCCTTGGCAATCTCATGCAGCGGAATCTTCGAGTGATGCGCCATCGTCACCGCCGATCCGCGCGTCATCGCCAAGTAGTCGAGCGCACTGTGATGATCCAGATACGCGCTCGTCTGTTCGACCAGTCCGCCCGCACCTTGAAGGAAACGCGCCAGATCTTCGACCAAGCGGACTCCGTCGTAGCCCGGCGTCACATACCAGTTCATCGAGCCCGCGCGACTGTCCTTTTGTGACAGCGAACCGCGCTCAATCGGCAGCGGCAGCTCGCGCAAAATCGCCAGATCCGCCCACGTCAGCTGAAGCTCTTCCACCGCCATCAGCCGCAGCAGCGTGCCCCGCGTCGGTCGCGTCCGCGCCGTTTCAATGAACTTGATCGTCGCTTCCGACAGCCCCGTCTTTTTGCCGAGCGCCGCCCGACTCAGCCGCGCCGACAGCCGTCGATCTTTGAGCAGCTTGCCAAACTGAAGCAGCGTCTCCCGCGATAGCCGAGGCTCTCGTCGTCCCGTCAGGTCCGACACCAGGTTGCTCTTCAAATCTACAAAGTGCGAAATGTCATGCAAGATTTGCAGATAAGACTTGGCAATGTCCGCGTCTTCTCCCAGCTGCATCAATCGCTGAAAGTACGCAATCAGCGCATCTGCATGAATCCTTATATTCGAGGATAAAACATGCTCTGCCACCGTCAATTGAGGAATCGGCTCTACTTCTGCTGTCGCTGTACCGTTGTTCATTGGATGTGTCCGCTTTATTGCTTGCTGACGCGAAACAGTACAATGACTGCTTCAGCGGACCGCAACCATTACACGCCATGCCGCAGACGTCGAGCGCAAATCGCACAATCACCAACAAGCATCCAATTGGGCAATATTTACCCATGTAGTGATGAGCTTGTCGCGTTGTACTAAATGCAATTTCACCAATCCAGCCCGAGCGCTTATCTACAGACGATAAAGCCGACTGGTTTGGACTAAATACGGCGATGCACTGACCAGATGAACAGCGTCAAAGCCGTCGCGCGCTATGGAACCCAGTTGATGCTCTGGTGCGACCGAGGCGTCAGCCCCAAAATCAGCCCAAGCGCCGCTCCGCCCAGCACCACGCCCCCCAGCGCCCACGGCCACCACTTCTTATAGAGCGGCTTTTTCGCCTGCTTTTGCGTGGCCGGATCGTCTTCCACCGTTCCGTCGCCCAGCTGAATGTGCAGCGACACGGTTCGCTCGGGCTCGACCAGCACTTCCCCCTGATACGGCGGCAGCCCCGGCGCCCGCACTTCCAGCGGCAGCCGTCCCGCCCACGCCGGACGCTTCAGCGGTGTAATGCCCAGCTTGCGCTCGCCGATAAAGACCTCTGCCCGCGACGGGACACTGCTGATTTGCAGCGTTCCCCGAGGCCGCTGAAACGACTGCTCCAGCATCAGCGACACCGCCGCACCGACCTTGCTCGCCGCTTTGCTCACCGTGCAGCTTGCGCACAGCTGATTCGAGTTCACCGCACGATCACCGACGCCAACATCAATGAGCGACAGGTGAAGCCGCCAGTCTGACTGCTGCCCGAGCCCACTGTGCTCCGAGTGAAGCAGCAGCACATATTCCGCCTGACTGCGACGGCCCAGCTCTTCCTGACACAGCAGCGAGTTCAGACAGTTCTGAAGCTGCGGTGCCGCCGACAGCGCACCTTCTTGTCGCTTCACGATGTAGCCCGCTTCGTGGGACGACTGCTCGACCGCCTGTTCCAGCTGCCGAATCGCTTCCGCATCGAGCCCGCGATAGTGCGGCAGCCACACCAGCAGCGGCGCTTGCGACATCGCGATGTCATCCGATTCCACCGAGCTACGCAGCAGCCAGCTTGCCCCGGTGTGAATGTCCAAGTCTTGCTGTTTGCGACGAGCCGCCAGCTCCAGCACCACCTGATGTTTTCCCACCGGCAGAAGCAGCGGCGCCGACAGCGGCAGCACCCCAACCACCCGCTCATCGACCAGCACGAGCGATCCTTTTTCGCCCAGGATCAGCACTTCTCCCGACGGAGGCAGCGGCTCAAGCAGGATCTTGGCCACTTCACTGTGCGTATCCGACAGCGGTCCGTCGTGCTCTGCTTGGTAGCGACGCAGCAGATCCACTGCTTCGACGCTGCGACGCTCGATGTACGCCAGGCTGCCGAGCAAATACAGCGTCTCTAGGTCCGCGCGCAGCCGATACGCTTCTTCCAACAGCTGATAGCTCTGCGACAGTGCGTTTTGCGAAATCGCCGTCTGAGCCGCCGCCAGAAGCTGCGTCACCCGCGCGCTCGCCACGCTATCGGCCACCTGCGAAACGCCTCGTGGCTCGGACTTCGCGAAGGCAGTCAGCGACGACAAAAGCAGCCATGGCCCGATCAGCCACCCAAAGACACAGGCCAGACCCTGGCGCTGTGCTGCCGCATGCCCCCGCATCCCTTCCAAGATCGCACAAACCTTGGCTGTGCTGAAGGGACTTGCGCAGCGGCGCCACAGACCCAAATGACTCCGACCGAGCCCTACAGCGAACATAGGTTGACGTATTGCCCCAGTTTTTGGCATCCCATTGACCAAGCGCTGGGCCAGATTTAGATTCTTTCTAAATTTAGTCTAGGGCACTGATTCGTCAGGCCACTGGCATCTGCCACACCTCGTAAGGAGAACAGACCATGAGCATTCAAGTCGCTTCGCCCGCCCCCGCATTTAAGACCCAAGCCCTCGTCGGCAAAGAGTTCAAGACGATCTCGTCGTCGGACTACGCCGGCAAGTGGATCCTGCTGTTTTTCTACCCGATGGACTTCACGTTCATCTGCCCGACCGAGCTTGTGGGCCTGAACGAAAAGCACGGCGACTTCGCGGATCGCGACTGCGTCGTTCTCGCCGCCAGCACCGACACGGTTCACTCGCACCTGGGCTGGACCAAGGCCGATGAGCGCCTCTCGAACCTCAAGTACCCGGTGCTCGCCGACGTCACCAAGTCGATCTCGCGCAGCTACGGCGTGCTCCTCGAAAACGAGGGCATCGCGCTGCGTGGCTCGTTCCTCATCGATCCGAACGGCGTGCTCCGCTGGTCGTGCGTGAACGACGGCTCGGCTGGCCGCAGCATCGAGGAGATCATCCGCGTTCTCGACGCACTTCAGACCGACAAGCTCTGCCCCTGCAACTGGAAGAAGGGCGAGCCGACGCTGTAGTCTTCAACGTCGCTGGACCTACAGCGATGCTCCGGGGCGCCATTCACAGGGCCCCCGGAGCCCACTTACCGACGGAAGCTGTGAAAACGGGGGCTTTCGATGAAAGTTTCTCAGGAAGAACTCGACGGAGCACGCTCTCGCGTTGCGGAGCGCTTTGGAGTCAAGTCTGCACCGACGGTACTTTCCGCCATTCCCGGCGAGATCGTACGAGATGCAGCGCTCAACCTCTCACGCTCACTCGACGGAGACTCGGCTCTGCTTGCACGGGGCGATCGGCTGATCATCGGCTATGGCGTCGTGGTGGCCAAGACCGGCTCACCGCAAAAAGGGCTCGCGCAGTGGCTCGCCGACGCAGCCAAGCAAGCCGGCAAGACCGATGATGAACTAGAAGCCGCGCAGGCTGTGGCGCTCGCATGTGCGACGTACAACGGCTATTACAAGTTTCGCTCGCTCGTCGATCAGAGCAAAGACTTCGACGGCTTCGGCACCGCGCTGCGAGCCAGCCCATTTGTTCGATCGGCGCTGTCCAAGACCCTCGTCGAGCTTGTCTCGCTCGCGGTCTCGGTGATGAACGGCTGCGGTCAGTGCGTGAACGGTCACGTCCAGACGATTCGCCAAGCCGGCCTGTCCAACCCAAACGCTGCGATCGATGAAGCCGTACGAATTAGCGCGGTGGTGGCTGCGCTTGCGGCGTGGGATCACGACTGATCTTGTCTCGCGGCAAGGTCGCAGCGAAGATAGAGCGTAGCCATGCACGACGGCTCGATGGAACGACAGCAGCTGCTCCACTACGAGGAGATCTTACGTAACGCCGGTCAGTTTGTGACGGTGCAGCGTCGAGCGCTTCTCAAATACCTGCTCCGGCATCGGGTGCATCCGACGACGGCGCAGATCGCTTCGGCGATCGGACGCAGTGGCAGCGCCAGCTTGGCGACGGTGTACAACAACCTCGCGCTGTTCGCAGAGCTACAGATCATTCGCTCGCTGCGCAGTCCCAAGGGCGAAGTCCACTGGGACATTCGCACCGATCGGCACCATCACCTCGTCTGCTCGGAGTGTCGATTGGTGAGCGATCTGTCCGAAGACCAAGTAGCCATCAGCGTCCATGAGCCGACGCTCGCCAGCCGGATTCAGCGCACCGAAGCGTGGCTGGTCTGGACCTGCATGGACTGTCAGCCGCCCGAGCCTCCCAGCAATTGAGCAAGCAGCCTCCCAGCAATTGAGCAAGCAGCCTCCCAGCAATTGAACAAGCAGCCTCCCGCGCTGTGGTCTATAACGAAGAGGTCGCCCGACTTACTTTTTACGGGGCGCTTAGACCTTTTGCGGAGACAGATACGGGATGCGGACTTCTCTTTCGCTTGTAGCGATCTTGTGCATAGCCGCTTGTGGGCTACCCGACGACGCTGAGTTCCGAGGAGCCCCGCCGCAGCCGCAGCAAGTCACGGTTGCGTTTCCTGGTGTCTCGACGATGTCGATTCGCCCGCCCAAGGAAGACGACGCGCCCAAAGGAACGGAGCTGGCGTCGTATTACAAGCTGGCGCAGAACCTGGCGACGCAGATGAACGGCAGCTCGCTTCAGCTTCTATCGGTGGCCCGAGTGATGGTTCAGCTTCCCGCGACGACGCGAATGGGTCAGAGCCGAACCTTCGGTCCGTATGCCCCCGGAGGCGCTGATCCGCTGACGTATCGACTCGTGATCAGCAAGCTCGGCGACGCGGTGTTTGCCTATACGCTGTCTGCGCGCGGACCCAGCGTCGGAATGACCGAATCCGAATACCTAACCGTCCTCGAAGGCGCCGTCACCCAAGGCGAGAGCATCGGCAGCGGCAAAGGTCGCATGACCGTCTACTTTGACAACCGTCGCAAGCTGTCTTCGCCAAGCTGCGAGCAAGGACGCATCGACTTTGACTTCGACAGCCTCGGCCATCCGGCGCTGCTCGACATCACGCTCAGCCAGTCGGGCAGCCAAAATCCGCAGAACCGCAAGTGCAAGCAAGAGCCTCCGCGCGACGGACGATTCCACGCGGAACGAAGCGAAGACGGCTCCGGCAGCTTCATCTTTGATGTGCGCAGCGACGTACACCAAGGCGATGCCAGTCGTCCGATGCTAGAGACGGTGCTGCTTCACAGTCGCTGGGATCAAACGGGCCAGGGACGCGCCGATGGCAAGATCGCCGACGGCGAAGTCACCACCGATCTTCGCAACGCCGGACAGAGCGAGCGCTACGTGACGTTTTCTCAGTGCTGGAACGAAGTCGGCAAGACGCTGTATCAGGTCAGTGAGCCCGAGTCGCTGCGTCTGATTGCCAAGCTGGGCGACGAAAAGCTCTGCGTGCTACCGACCGCAGAGCTACCGAACTGACCCAACCAAGCGCGTCCGATGGACACCCAGCGCGAGCTACTTGCTCGGTGAAGGCGGTGGCGATCCCACAGGCTGCGCCGATCGCAGCACCGCCCGCTGAACCGTCGAGATCAGATCGACTCCGGTCGACGCGCGCACCTGCTCATTCACGGCGACCACCTGCGCCCCAATCGGAACACTTCCCCCGTTGCCACTTCCTCCGAGCAGCGTCAGACGATCGATCTTCACGGCCTTCATCGTCCCGGTCAGCTCGTTAAAGACAGGCAAGAGCTTCTGAAGCAGCAGCGACTCACGCGCGTTGCGACCACCGGCTTGATACGCCTGCGATAGGCTGACCAGCGCCGCCGCCGCCGCGCGACCTTCTGCCGCCACCGATGCTGCGTTCGCTTTGGCATCCGCTTCCGCTTTCGCTTTGGCAGCCTGAGCGGACGCAATCACATCGGCTTCGAGCCTGCGACGAACCTGCTCGGCCCGCGCTTCCCAGGCTCGCAGCTGCGCCTTGGCTTCCGTCAGCTGCGCTTGCACCTGACCACGCACTTCCGCAATCACGGCTTCGCGCTTGGTCTGCGCTTCCACCAGCCGTCGCTGATTTTCCTTCTGCGCAATCTGCATGTCCGTCTCGATCTTCGCGATCTCGGCGTTCATCTGGTTGTGCGCTTTCTGCACCGCCGCCGCCGCCCAGGCCTGAAGCTCTGCGATCCGCGCTTCCTTCTTGATTCGCGCCGAGCGCACGCGACCGACCGACGACAGATAGCTCACATCGTCGCTGATGTTCTGGATTTGCAGGTTGTCGAGCACCAGCCCGAGCCGATGCAGATCCTTGTCCGCTTCCTCGATGAGCTTTTGCTGAAAGATCATCTTCTGCTGGTTGATTTCCTCGGGCGTAAGCTCCGCGATGACTCCACGCAGGTTGCCTTCCAGCGTGTCTTTGGCGACGCGCATGATGCCTTCTCGCGACGCGCCCAAAAAGCGCTCGATCGCGTTGTGAAGCAGCGACTCTTCGCTCGGCAGCTTGACGTTGGCCACCGCATGAACCTTGAGCGGAATGCCGCCGCGCGAAAACGCGTTCGTCACCGACAGCTCAATCGCCATGTTCGTCAGCTGCATGCGATCGATCGTCTCGATGAGCGGAATCCGCATCGCACGACCACCGCGCACCACCCGATAACCCACCGAGCGTCCGTCCGCCAGCCGCCTGGTGCGACCCGAAAAGATCAGAACTTCCGACGGAGGACAGACTGAAATGTTGTTCACGACGGTAAACAGCAGGAACGCGCCTGCCGCCAGCACCATCGCCAAGATGATGGTGATTGCGAGTGGACTCATCGCTTGTCTCCTTCCACCGGCGTCAGCAGGTTCTTGATATCGACGCCCGTAAGGCCCTTCAGCGTCGACAGCACTTCCGTCACAATTGCCGGATAGGCTGCGGCCACCTGCGCCAGCGAGCCACCGTCTCCCGAGTCAACAATCTGGATCTCACGCACCGACAGATCCTTGACCTTATCGGCCACCTGCGCGACGAGCGCATCCAGCTGCGACAGCACAAACAGCTCGCGGGCGTTTGGACCCGCCGCCTGCAGCGCCTCGGTCAGCACACGCATCGCTTCGGCTGCGGCCAGACCTTGCTCTCGACGAGGAGCCGCCGCGCCTTCCGCCAGCAGCAGCTGCGCTTTCTGATCCGCTTCCGCCGGCAACACCACTTCCGCGTGCAGCTTCCGTTGGTTCAGATCTTTTCGCACCGTCTGAAGCTCTTGCTCTGCCTCGGCGCGTGCTTGCTCGGTGCTGGCCTGCGCTTCGCGCTCGACCGCTTGCGCCTGACCTTCCAGCTGACCGACGATCTGACGAAGCTGGTTGCGCTTCTGCGCCACGCCAATCTCTGCGTCTTTTTGCGCCACTTCCGCCAGCTGTCGCGCCGCCGCTTCCTGCTGCGAGATCTCTTGATTCGCCTGGTTTTCCGCGTTTTCCGCGTCGCGCACCGCCGCTGCAATCTGCGCGCGTCCCAGGTTCACCAAGTAGCCCGCTTCGTCCTCGACGCGCTGAATCTTCAGCGTGTCAAGCTGCAGGCCCATCTTGTTAAAGATCTGGTTGGAAACCTGCACAAGCTGGTTCGCAAACTCGATGCGGTCTTGGTTGACCTGCTCGGGCGTAAGCTGCGAGATCACGTCGCGCAGCGATCCTTCCAGCGTCTGCTTCGCCGTCTGCCAGATCGTCTCACGAGGCAAGTTCAAAAAGCGCTCCACCGCGTTGTAGACAAAGCGCGGATCGCTCGAGATCTTGACGTTGGCAATCGCGTGAATATCGAGCGGAATGCCACCGCTCGACAGCGCCTTGGGCATCGACAGCTCGATCGGAATCAGCCGCAGATCCATCCGATCCACCGTCTGCAAAAACGGAAGCCGAAAGTGCGTTCCCGACAGCACGACCGTAAACGTCGTCTGCTCGCCGCTGCTGGTTCGGTGCGACATTCCCGACACCACCAGCAGCTCGTTTGGACGACAGATGTACAGAAACTGTCGCAGCATCCACACGAGCACCAGCAGACCGACGACAAACGCCGCTGCCAGCATCACCACGCCCGCCAGTCGCGCATCGTCGCTGACCAGCTCCGGTGGAGGCTCGTCGAGCCGCAAGCTCGCAAGCGCCAAGGGGAAAGACCTCATGTTCCACTTCCTCTTTCTTTCGTGGTGTGCGCCAAAACATGTGCGCCACGAGATGACTCAAGCTGCTGATGGCCGTCGCGAAGCACGCTGACATCGGCCTGTCCGTCGCGAACATCAACGATCGTCACCGCGCCACCTTCAATGAGCGCGCCCCCATCTGTGGCTTTGGCGATCAAGTCGATGGTCTGACCTCGAAACTCTAGCCGGATCTTCCCCAGACCGCCCGCAGGAGCCGGAATCAGCACCCTTGCCGACGAGCCCACCATCTGCTCTTCCGCCAGCGTTCCCGGCACCGTGGTGACGCTCATCTTTCGCATCACCGTACGCGCGACGAGCGCCGTCGAAAGTCCCACCCCGAGCGCCGACAGTCCCGCCAGCGGCTCTGGCACCTTCGCCACCGTTCGCAGCAAAAGCCCAGTCAGCCCGCCAAACGCCAGCAGATACGTCCACAGCTGAACGGACAACAGCCACAGCAGCGCCGTCGGAACGCCCGAGTCCATGCCATCGCTGTGATGATGACTGTCGCTCGGCCCCGCAGCCCCAGCATGTGCCACATGTCCATCGGCGGCCCCAGCATGTCCATCGCTGCCTATCGCTGCCACATCGACGTGCGCAGCGGTTGCGCCATGCGCTTCACCGTCCGCATGCGACTCACCATGACCGTCTCCGTCACTCTCATGCGAGCCGCCACCGAACAGCGAAACCAGCACGAGCAGACAGCCCGCCACGGTCGCAAACACATACAGGTACAACACGGAAAGAATTGTCCGCCCTCACAAGACCGGCTGTCAAACCTCAGACGACTTGCTGCGGACGATTGACGATGGATGGAGCAGCCGCAGCGCATCTTGCTACGACAGCCTCACACACGGCCTTGCTCGCTACAGCGGACGCGCAAACGCTTGCAGCAGTGACGTCACCGCTCGAGTCGCATCCTCAATGGCCGCACGACGACTCACCGCGCCTTCGATCCAGCCATCCAGCGCCGCCCGTCCCGCCGCCACCACCACCCACATCAGGTTCACCGCGCGCCGTGGCGGAAGTCCCGTCAGCTCCGCGAGCTGCTTTTGCCACGGCTTGAGCAGCTGCGCCAAGATCGTCCGCCCCAGCCGTCCCAGCTCTGGATCCGTTCCCCGCGCGTCGAGCAGCAGCCAAGGCCCCACGCCGTGCGCCTCAATTGCGTCACAGCTGGCCTTCACAAACGCTTCGGTAATCTGCGGCAGCGACCCCGGCAGGCTCGACACCAGCGCTTGCGAAAACCGCGTCGACAGCTGACTGGAAAAGTCTTCCAGCAGCGCTTCCACCAGCGCACGTCTCGTCGGAAACAGCCGATACACCAGCGGCCTCGACACGCCCGCCCGCTCCGCCACCTCGGTGATCTGCACGTACTCAATGCCCTGCGCGGTCAGGATCTCTGCCGCCACGCGCAGCAGCTGACGCCGTCGCTCCTCTTTGGGAACGCGACCCGTACGCACCGAGTCCGCCTGTTCCGATTTGGCCGTTCGAGACGTCATCGCAGCCCCAGAAGAATTTCTCAGCGACATGTGTAGGACTGTAACGCAGTCGTAGCAATTGACAGTTTGAATCGAAATCCATTACACCGTGTAACGAATGCAAACGCATCAACTGGAGCCGCTGATGTCATCGACCGCGCCGAATGTTCCGACGCCTCGCAAGCACACGCCCGGCAGTCCGCTGTGGGCAACAGTTCTCGATCGCTCGCTGCCATTTGTGCTGGCCAGTGCCGGTCTGCTGGTTCCCGATCACGTTGGGACGTTTTACCTGGCGCTGCTGGTTGGCTTTGTCGGCATCGCGGGCGTCGTGCTGACGGGCGCGGCGCTCGTGACGTTTCTGTGTGAGCGTCAGACGCTGCGCATCCAAGGTCCGCGCCCAAAGCCTGCACCGATGCTGGCTGAGGCCAAAGACACCGCGCTGGCTGCGTTTGTTGCCGCGTGCTTTTTGGCCTGGCCGCTGTGGCGACTGTGGACCGGACGTCCGATTGGACTGACGTGGTCGCTGCAAGATGTCGGCGGTCTGCCGCTTATGCTGATACAAAACGTGCTGGGAGTCTTTGTGCTGGATGCGTGGCTTTATTGGAAACATCGAATCCTACACAGCAAGCTCTTGTTTCCGTTTCATCGCGCGCATCACGCCTATCGCGATCCCACCGCGCTGGCTGGATTTGCCGTAGGTCCAGTGGAATCAGTGATGACGTTTTGGCCGCTCGTGCTGGTTGCCATTCCTGAAGCCAAGCACTATGCACCGATGTATTTCACGCTGGTTGCTGGGTTTATCTCGCTCAACTATTATCTACACTGTGGCATTCGCATTGAGCCACTTGAGCGGCTGCTCTCCCCGCTACTGCTCAACTCATCGGCGTTTCACAACATTCATCACTCGCACGCCAACGTGCACTTTGGCGAAGCCATGACGCTGTGGGATCGGCTGTGTCGGACGCGGCTTTCTGACTCGCGACGCGCCCAGCGCACAACGTAGTCGCCCGACGCATGGCTCGCTTGTAGTACGCTGATTGGAATGCGAACTTGGGCTGGCACACAGGCACTGCGGGTTGCGCTGTTTGGCACGGGACTGTTGGCAATGGGCTGTCAAAAAAACACGCCCAAGCTTGCGTCGCTGGAGCTGTACACCGGCTATGTCTCAACCGAAGGCGGCGTGCTGTATGGGAGAGTGTCCAAAGGCCCGCGCGATCCGGTTCCCGCGCCCAATCAGCCAAAGATTGTGCGTGCGCTGGAGACGCTGGAAGCGCTCGATGCCAACGCCCTGCCCTACGCATCCGTCGAGGTAGCCATCGATGGACGTCCGCTTCCGGCCATCAGCGACGATCGAGGCTATCTGCAAGTGCGACTTCCAGCGGGAATCACCGGGACGAAGGCTTCCGTCGAAGTGATGCTGCGCCAGACCGGCTTTGCGGCAGAAAAAGCCCAGGTGGATGTGCCGGTATTCGATGGAACGCCGGGGCTCGCGGTGGTGTCGGATGTCGACGACACGGTGCTCGACTCGCAGATCACCGACCGCAAAAAGATGATCGAAAACGCGCTGCTGCGTAGCACCTGGGAGCTGAAGACGTTTCCCGGCGCGCCCGAGACGCTGACGAAGCTGTCGCAAGGCAAGCCGGTGTTCTATCTGTCGGGCAGTCCGTGGGGCTTTCACCGTCGCATCTACAGCTACTTTCAGCGCACCGGCTTTCCGGCGGGAACGCTCATCCTCAAGCGATTTTCCAAAGATCCGCTGCTCGACCAGATGGCGTTCAAGTATCCGCACCTTCGCGCGCTGGCCGATGCGCTGCCGCAGAAGAAGTTTCTGCTGTTTGGGGACTCGGGCGAAAAAGATCCTGAGATCTACGCGCGACTCCGCAGCGAGCTTCCGAGCCGCGTCGAGCAGATCTTCATTCACTTGGTGACGGACGAACCGAAGGACTCCAGTCGCTTCTTTGGCATGCGCGTGTTCAAGGACTGGACGGAGCTGTAGCGCCCCCTTGGGCAGTCCTACATGTAAGGAATGCTGCCCAGATCGCGACCTGTTTCATTCCAAGCCCGCTTGGGAGCGCTTAGATCGCGACCTGTTTCATTCCAAGCCCGCTTGGGAGTGCTTAGATCGCGACCTGTTTCATTCCAAGCCCGCTTGGGAGCGCTTAGATCGCGACCTGTTTCATTCCAGCCGCGTTTGGGAGTGCCGTGGGGCCTGCCGCGTAGGGGCAGACACCAGGTCGGGGCGAACGAACGCTAGAAGAAGATGGGGTTTGACACCGCAAAGGCCTTACGTCCCGGATGAACCGGCGACAGATCCAGGCCTCCGCCCGAGGCATGCAGCACCACCCAGTGCGAAGTACGCGGCGCTTTCCCCGTCACCGTCACGGTTGCATCATAGCGACGACCCGAGGGCACCACCGTCTCTTGCAGCTCTTTGGTTTCGACCGTCTCGCCATCGACGATGACTTCCAGCCGCTTGGCCGACAGCCAGCGCGGACACTGAACCGACACTTGCAGCGTCACGGGACGGGTGGACGACTTGACCTCATCGCCCGGCTGCTCTCCCCCGGGACCACGCACCGTCAGATACAGACCCCCCGAGATCGTCGCTTTGCCCGCGCGCAGCGAGTCACGCACCGCATACGCCGACAGCTTCGTCGGATCATCGTGACCAAACTGTAGGCACGTTCGCGGATATCCCGTCGGGCTCGTCCGCAGTCCGTGGCTGTCAGAGCTACCCACCGCCCAGATTTTTTTGCCGTGATTGAGCAGCGCAAACCAGTCCTGCACGATCTGGCTGCGGTTGTCCTCGAAGTCGCTGTCGTTGAAGACCTCCAGCGCACCGTACTCGTCGCTGTAGATCTCAGGATCTCCGCTCACCGTCGTGCGATCGAAGCTGGCCGCCGTAAAGTAGCCCTGGAAGCTGTCCGAGCGCGGATGGTTCACGATGAGCACGGGCTTTTCGGGAAGCTGCGCGATGGTGTGGAACACTTCCGGTGGCTTTTTGCCCGTCCACTCGACGGCGCCATGGTTCGGACTGTCGGGACGCGGGAAGATGGGAATGATGCCAAAGTGTCCCCACGCGAAGGTCGTAAACTCTTCCGACGGCATACCGAACGCCCAGCGAGTCAGACCGAGCTTCTGCACAATCGGCTGAAAGTCGATGATGTACTCGTGCTCACTCGATACTGGAACTTCCAGTCCGTCGGCAATCGCACCCTTGACCTTGTATTCGACATCGTCTGACGAGTCCGCCGAAAAGTACGAGTGAATGTGAAAGTCCGCGCACATCACGTCTTTGCTATCGACGCTGTGTGCGAGCGCTGGCTTTAGCTCGACCGTCTTTCCCGCTTCGATCGTCACCGTCTGATCGAGGATTTCCCACTCATAGCCACGACTGACGACGACGCGATGCTTGCCCGGTGGAAGTGGCAGCGACGCAGAACCCGACACCGCAAACTCTTGGACGATGCGACCACCGACCTCGTCGCGAACACCGTATGCGGCAGGCAGCCCCGCTTGCGCCACCGTCGGAATCACCTGAATCCGCACCGGCAGCGCTGCGCCACTGTCCTTGTCCGTCGCAACCACCGACAGCGTTCCTGGCGTCGAAAGCTGCAAGTTCACCGCCGTTTCGGATGTCATCACCGCGCGCTTTGCCGACGGAACCTGCGCGTACTTGCTGGCCTGAAGCTGCGCCGCTTCGTTCGGAAGATGAATCGTGTAGTTGCCTTGCGCGTCGCTGAGCGTTCGTCCCAGGTAGTCATCTTTCGACGACAGCGCATGAACCCACGCGCCCGCGATCTTGGCCCCACTGCCATCGGTCACAGTGCCAGACACCGTGCGCCAAGCTGGCTGCTTTTGCACCCGACGAAGCACTTCACCCAGTCCGTCAGAGTGCGGACCTCCGACGACAAACTCTAGATAATCGACGCTGAGCGGACTGCATCCTTTGACTTCCAGACCGCTGCCCCGACCAATCACCGCGCCCGACCGCCCGATGATCGGCGTAAACGCGCCCGTCAGCATCCGCACCGCGAACGACGAGTCGCCCGAGTCAAAGCCAATCCACTCTTGCTCTCCATCGAGATCCGCGTAGCCACGGCTCTTTGAAAACATCTGCGCGCGACTGGAGTGAAACAGCACAAACAGCTGCTGACGATACAGCGGCAGGTCTTCGGCGCGGGTGTTGATCAGGTTCAGACGGACCTTCACGCTCTCAGCACCGGGTTCCAGGATGTAATCGAGCGCGAACGGAAAGTCGTACTCTTCCGACAGCACACCGCCGAACGATTCCAAGAACGGCAGGTTGCGAAGCTGTCCCGACGCACGAATCACCGCCGCATTTCCGTCGGAGCCATCGTGTAGCACCGACACGCTCTCGGCATACAAGACCTGTCGAGACAGCGACGCAATGGTTTCGCCATACATCGACAGTCCAGCGGGCTTTCCGTCGGCAGCCAGTCGGTCCAGCGCGATGATGTCTCCACCAAATGGCTGATATCCGTCAGAAACGCCCGGCGCTTCGATGTAGACCGCGATCTTGTCGTTGATAAGCAGATAGTCGCCCTTGTTTACGCGGTGACGACTCGGGTCGGGCTGACGAATCCAGTCTTCGCTGGTGATTTGGCTGGCGCGCGCTTGCTTGGCGGCCTTGGCGCCGAGCGGATCACGATGTCCGAGCGGATCTCCTGCGGCAAAACGGCTCTTGTTACTGACCTTCATCGCTGCGCACGGGCCAGCGTTTTCATCGTCGGGCGTCACCACATCAGGGGTCGTACACGAGCCCAGAAGCAGGCTGCCAAACAGCCCGAGCGAGCGACTCCACAAGCCTATCCACGGACGAGAAGCAAACTTCGCCATCGCGAGCACCTCCAAAGCCGGGAATAGAGCAAATGCAGCAACGAACGGCAAGCGGCGACGGCTTACGCATCACAAGATGCCAAACCAGCCGCGCGCAGCGTCGGTAAAAAGTGAAGGTGGGACAGAAGCGCCCGAGTGAACGGACCCGAAAAAGACGCGCCGCCGCTTACGGCAGATAGACCAGGTTCAGCGTCGAGCCTTGGCTGTTATACGGAGCGTTTGCTCCCGTCGGTGCATTCCAGCCGCAGTTGCCGCCGCCCGTCAGGTTGAAGGTGCGCGCCTGACCATCCGGCGTCGGCGTCGTCGCCCCAACCTGCATAGAGCCCGCCACCGCCAGCGAGGCCGTCGCCAACGCAAAGGAAGTTCCCGTCAGATCGATGTTCGCGAGCCCATTGGCCATGCCGGTCTGGCAGCCCATCGCCGTTGCGTAAGGCATCGACGTGACGTTGACAGTCCCTGAGTGCATCAGCGATCCCACCGACGAGGCATAGCGCTTGTCATTGGTATCGACGCGCAGCGTCAGCGGATCGAAGCGAATCTTGGTGTAGTTGGTCTTGACGTTGGTGCCCGCCGAGCTACCACCAGCGGTGTACTGCGAAAAGTTTTCCGTCGCCGCCGTCTTGGTCAGGTTCAAATAGGTCAGCGCCGGGATTGCCGACATCAAGCAGAACGCATCAAACGGCTTGGCCTTTTCACCGCCGATGAACAGCTTGCGGTTTCCGTCGGTCGACGTCGGAGCATCCGCACGAATCTGCTCGCACGTCTCGGGATTTGCGAAGTTTGCCGTCACTTGCGTCGCATCGGCCAGCGTCACCATGCAGGTTCGCGCCGCGCCTGAGCACGCGCCCGTCCAGCCCGAAAACACCGACGTGGCATCCGGGGCTGCCGTCAGCGTCACCATCGTGCCTTTTTCAAAGCCACCCGTGCACTGGCTGCTGCACTGAAGACCGACGGGCTGGCTCGTTACGCTGCCACCGCCTTTGCCGCCAAACGAGATCGTCAGGTCCGCTCGGTTGCTCTTGCTGCGGAAGACTGCGATCACCTCTTTGCCCGCGTCCAGGCTCACGCTGCAGCTCGAAGCACTGCCGGTACACGCGCCTTCCCAGCCCACAAACTCGGAGCTTTCTTCCGTGGTCACCGTCAGCTCAACCTTGGTTCCGATGGCAAAGGTCGACGCGCAGCTGCTGCCACACTCGATGCCTGCGGGATTGCTGACAATCACGCCGCCCGAGTAGTCGCCTTTGATCTTCAAGGTCAGGCCAGCCATCGAGCTGCTGTCGCTGCTCTGAAAGTCGCAGCCGCCATAAGCCGCCAGGAGCAGCAGCCCGATTCCCAGTCCCGCGCGCGTGCGCAAAAGCGTAGGTGTTCGCATGTGTCAAGTCCTCCCGAAAAAAGTGTTCAAGCGTGCTGTGGGCACGGCCCGGTGCTGGTCCTTCATGTCGCAGGACGTTCACCAGGTTTTGGACCCGCTGGGGAGATTTTAGCATCCCTATCCCAGGATTTAGCCGTCAATGCGGGCTAAGCGCGCGATTTCTCAGGATCTCTTCCGCAATCGAGCAACAGATCGCTCAATCCCGTTCCCCCGCCACGCGATACGCGCATTCGGCACGATCCATCAGACGCTAGCAGTCCGAGCGAAACACCCACACGCCGCGATGCAGATCCCGCGTTTCCCCAAGCCCTGGCAGATCCATGGAGCGCTCGTATTCTTCCTTGCGCGTCGGAAACGCATAGACCCAGCGACGAATCTTGCCCCGAGGAATGCCGCGCGCCACCAGCGCTTCTTCCATCACTCGGGCCCGACGATGCGCTTCCTGCTCTCCACTATCGGGCGACGAGACAATCAGAAACTGCGTGTTGCGCAGCAGCGCCGAGCGAAGCAGCTTGTGAAGTCGCTCGGAACGAAACGGCACAACTTGAGGCGCACCGTCGCGAAAGTAGAAGACCTCGTGACGAAGATGCGACATCAGCTTCAGAAAGCGACCCTTGTGCTCGGGATCGGCGGCAATCACGGCGGGACGAATCTGCTTGGTGGTACACGTCGAGGTCTGCGCTTCGCACTCTCGCTGAACGTCTTCAATCAGCTGGGTCAGCTCGGGCGTACACATCGCCATGCCGATTCCGTCGCCGATTTCCAGCCGCAAGCGCTGAATCTGCTCGCTCTGGGCTTCGACGAGCTGCTGGAGCGCATCCACACGCGCACCCAGCGTCGGAACGCAGCCCGACAAAAGCGCCAGCGTCCCTCCGAGCCAAGTAGTCCACACACACGCCCGACGGCTCCACATGAGAGGCTACTATCACAAAAACGGTGGCGTCGGTCCCCCGCCTTTACCGATGACCTGGCTTGGGATACCTTGCGGCCCATGTTGCACTTGCCTTGTTCTGTTGCTCAGCGTCGAGTGATGCCAGCCCTGGCCGCACTTGTGCTGGCACTTGTTGGACAGCAGCGCGCAGCACACGCCGACGTGGGAAGCTTGGGAGATCTGACGGTGGGAATGGCTGTCTCGGCGGGATTTCAGCCCGATGCACGACCCTGTCAGGTCGCGGGCGTCGCTCGAAATGCCCCCGGAACGGGCTGTGCGCTGTTTGCGGCAGGCATTGATGGTTCCTTTTTGTGGAAAGGAAGGCTGGGGGTCGCGCTCGGGCTTTCATCGGTGGCTGGTCAGTCGTCGGTGCCGCAAGCGAGTGAACCTGGTTCCGATGCACCGCCCGCGTTTCCCGATCGCGTCTCGGTTGCGCTCGCGCTGGATGTCAGGCCGCTTGCGTTCTTTGTGCCCGCTGGAGATCGCTCGTATCAAGCCCGGCTGCTTCACGGACTGCGCGTCGGCATCGGCCCGTCGTTTGAGCTGGTCCGCACCGCGCTCGATAGCTCGATCCGCGCGGGAAATCGTCAGGGAAACCTGGCCAGCGCGATCCTTGGGATGCACACGCTCATCGACGGAGAAATCCCGCTGCTCAGCCAGGGCGCGAACAGCCTGTCGCTGCGCATCTCACTGCGGCTGCTGTACGTTCCGCAGGTGGTCCTCAACGACGGAAGCATTCAGTCCGCGCCCTTTACGCCCGTCGAGCTGGATCAGCCCCAAGGCTACGGTCTGCGCACCCAGCTCTTGTTTGGGCTTGTGTACTACTTGTAGTTTTACGTCGTTTACCGCGCAGCGCGCCCTATGCTAGGTTGCCCTCACCGTCGCGCGGGCCGCTCCGTCGACGAAGCCAACCAGAAAAAGAAGCCATGGAACTCCGTACGTATAGCTTCCTTGACATCCTCCAGCCGCAGCTCACCGGCTTTTTGCAGACCGTGGCCCAGGGCTTTCTGCCGCTGGAACGTCAGGCCTCGCTGATGGTCGAGATTGCTCCCGGTATCGCGATCAACCGGCTGACCGACGTGGCGCTCAAGCAGACGCGGGTCATTCCCGGCATGCAGATCGTCGAGCGCGCGTACGGACTTCTGGAGCTGCACCACTTCGACCAAGGCGAAGTGCGATCCGCCGGAGCCGCCATTTTGCAAGAGATGGGCAAAGACGAAGGCTCGCGGCTCAAGCCCAAGGTCCTGTCCGAACAGACCATCACCGGCATCGAGGGCTATCACACGCAGCTGCTCAACCGCTTCCGTCACGGCGACATGATTGCGGAAAAGCAGACGCTCTACACGCTGGAGCTTGCACCCGCCGGTTATGCCGCGCTGTGTGCCAACGAAGCCGAAAAGGCCGCGCCGGTTCACCTGATGGAAGTCGTCACCTTCGGAGCCGTCGGTCGTCTGTGGCTCGCTGGGTATGAAGCAGAAATCGAAGCCGCGCGTGAGGCCATCCACGCCGCGCTCAGCGGAATCAGCGGACGGTAACGCCGTGGCCACGCCGTCGAGCCAGACTGATTCACAGCCCGCGCGGAAGCCGGTTCAGACTGGCTCAAAATCGGCGAAATCGGCTGATTCTGCGGCAAAAACGACGAAAACAGCCAAGTCCCGAGCGCCGCGCAAAGAAGCCCTTCACGTCGATGTCATCTTGGATGAGCTGGATCGGCTGTATCCCGACGCGCACTGCGAGCTTCACTACCGCAGTCCGTTTGAGCTGCTCATCGCGGTGATCCTGTCGGCGCAGTGTACCGACGATCGGGTCAACCTGATCACTCCGACGCTGTTTGATCGCTTCCCGACGCCCAAAGCGCTGGCCGATTCAAGCCAAGAAGAAGTCGAGCAGATCATCTTTTCGACGGGCTTTTATCGCAACAAGGCCAAGAACATTCGCGCGGCGGCCAAGAAGCTGTGTGAAAAGTTCGGCGGACAGGTTCCGCAGACGATGCCGGATCTGCTGTCGCTGCCGGGAGTGGCGCGAAAGACCGCGAACGTCGTGATGGGAACAGCGTTTGGCATTCCGAGCGGCGTGGTCGTCGATACGCACATCGGGCGGCTCAGTCAGCGGCTGGGGATGACGCGCGAAGAAGATCCCGAAAAGATCGAGCGCGAGCTGCAAGCGCTGTGGCCCAAGGAGCGCTGGATCATGTCGGCGCATCGGCTGATCTGGCACGGACGACGGGTCTGCTTCGCTCGCAAGCCGAGCTGTGCGACGTGTACGCTGCGTCCAGTCTGTCCGTCGGAAGAAGCGAAAGCGCTGCCGTAGCGGCGCGGTGCAGAAGTTACTGGGCGGGGGCTTGCTGATGCGGCGCTTCGCTCGAAGGATGCGACGGCGCTTCGCTCGAAGGATGTGACGGCGCTTCGCCCTGTGGCGGCGGCACTTGCTGGGCGCTCACCGGCGGCGCATGCACCACACCCGGTGGAGACGCGCTCGCCATCGGATTCGGCGGCGACACCTGCACCTGCTGTGGCGGAGACGGTGGCGACGGAGCAGGCGCAGCAGGCGGTGACACCGTATCACTCGACGACGGAGCGGGTGGTGGAGGCATAGGTGGTGTCGTCGCTGGCTGAACCAGCGTACTCGGCGGCGGTGGCGTCGGTAGCTGCAGCGGCGGAGCTTTCGGCTGTAGCGACGGCTGCGCACCGCTTGACACCTGACCCAGCGTTCCCGCTCGCAGCGCCACACCGTCGGGAGGCTCTTTGCTCGGACGGGCTCGAGGATTGCTCAGCGAGCCGGTGATCGCAAAGCCAATGGCCCCGTCGGTGCGCTTGCCTTGTGACTGGCTGTTGACGACCAGCTCCAGCGTCGGTTCCTTCGACACAAACTGCGGCGACGGCTTGAAGCGAACATACAAGTGCGCATCGGACAAAATCAGCGGATCGCGCAAATCCAAGTAGCCATCGATCCACACCTCGACGTCGGGCGACTTGGCGTGAAGGTCGACAATGCTGGCGCGACCGCGCTCAATCGTCACTTTGCCGACGACATCCCCGAGCCGCAGCCGAGGAAACGTCAGTCCTTGCGACAGGAACGGATCGCCGGGCACCACCAGCTTGGCTTTTCCGTCACCAATCTGTCCGGCAACCAGCTTTAGCTCCAGATTTCCCGTCGAGCGCTGCAAGTCAAGCCGAGGCGGAAGCGGAACCGCAGGCGCAGGCCCTCGCGTCGGCGTCGTCGGCTTCTGGTTTGGACCATTGAAGTGCAGCGAAAGTCCAAGCGTTCCCGCCATCGGCAGCGGTAGAAGCTGAGCCAGCGACGACAGCCGAGCCAGCATCATGTCGTGAAGATCGGCATCAACCAGGATGCCATCGTCGCCCATGCTAAGCGCAGACTTCAGCTCGCCACCGAATGCCTCGACGGTAAGCGTTCCGCTCTTTGTGCCAAATGCGGCATCGAGCGGTCGCACCCGCGCATCAATCCGATCGATCACAATCGGACGCAGGTTCTTGGCAGCATCGGGACTTGGCACACTCGACAGTGGCTTGCGCGGCCTCAGACGGACATCCGACGCAGACACGCCGGGGCCAAGGACGTGCAGATCCAGCTCGCCGATGCTGACATCCATGCCCGAGCCAATGCCGAAGCTGCCATTTGCGGCCTGCGGCGGACCCGGCTCTTGCGACAGCTCACGCTCGATGCGGTCTTTGATCTTATCGACGGGCAAAGACAGCGTCAGCGACACCAAAAAGGTCAGCAGACCAAACGCGGTGTACAGCAGCAAGGTGACGACGCGGTTTGCTTTCCGCAGCCGTCTGAGAAGGCGCATGAAAAACCGACGCATCACTGCTCCTTTTCGCCGCTCGGCTCGGGCTTGCCGTCCGGTTTCTTGTCTTTGCTCGCGGTCTTGGGCGCGTGCTCGAAGGTCGCAACCGTCATATCGACCTCGAACTCTTGGCGCTTGTCGTCGCGTGAGCGAATGTTGAGCTGCGTCACCATCACCAAGTTCGACGGATACGTCTCGATCTTGCGCATGAACTTGAGCAGCGCTTCCAGCCCAACCTTGCCGATGCGCAGATCCACCGACTGCTGGATATACTTTTTGCCCATCGCTTCGGGCGTGCGCTGGTTCGTCTCGCGAATCTCGATGCTGGTTTCCTTGGCCAGTCCTTCGAGAAAGCCCGGAAGCTGCAGTGGACTCTGTCCAATCCGCGCATCCAGCTGCGCCGTCCGTGCCCGCGCTTGCAGATACGGTCCTCGCTTTTTCGCAATGTCGCGCAGCGCAAGCTGCATCGCTTCGGTCTGTTCTTCCAGCGTCGCGATGCGGTCGTACACAAGCCCCGCGCCACCGAGCACCAGCACGGTAATCACCACCGCAACCAGCACCGCCAACAGCGATCGCTCACGCGGAGACATTCCGTCGAAGATCTCTCGCGCCCGCGCCATGCCCGGCACTTTCGTCAACAGACTGGGTTCGCTCGCGCTCATCGTCGCACCTGCCGTCGAAAAGCTTGCTTGTTGATTATGGACATGTCGTCTCAATCTCCAGCGCGAACTGCTTGACTTCGACTGGCTTTCCGTCGGGACCAGTGTTCTTCACCGTCAGAACCTTGCCCTTTTGTACTTTGCGGAAGCACGAGATCTTCGCCAGGTTGGCCGCCAGGTCATCGACATACTGCGCCGACGAGCACGTTGCCTTCAAATCGGTCTTTTTGGGCCGAATGTGCAGCTCCATCACGTCGAGATTCGCCGGGCCCGACGCATTGCTCGACGGAGCCGCCGCCGAGATCTCTTCCAGCAGATCCAGCGCCGTCACCTGCGGAATGCTCTGTCCTTGCGTCTTGTCTTGACTGAGCGCCGCTTGCAGATCGCTCGACACTTGCCGTCCGTCGGTGCGCGCTTCACCAAACAGCGCCGTGGACTCGGTGATGAGCTGCAGCCGCAGTCGATCCGACTCTTTTTCAAGCTGCTGAAGCGACGCATACGCCCACATTCCGACGCTGACAATCAGCGCAGCCGCAAATCCCGCGAGCAGTGGCGCTTTCTCTCGCAGCATCGCGTAGTCGGTTCGGAACGCCAGCTCTCCCTTGCGGAAGTTGAAGTTCGGACCGCCGAGCGCCGCCCCAAGACCCAGTCCAACCGCCGCAGTTCCCGTCGGCCAGCGATGCACGAGCGCAGTGCTCGAGACATACGTTCGCGACGCACCCGCATCGCCAAAGGTCTGCGACTCGCCGGTATGCATCTCTTTGGTGGCTGGTCCGAGCCACGTCACACCGTCGGGAGGAAGCAGTGGATGCACCGCCACGCCCAGCTCTTCGGCCAGCAAGTCCTGAATGCCATGAAGCTGCGCACTCCCGCCCGTCACAAACAGCGCCTTGGGCTCCGTACCAAAGCGGCTGGTGTAGGACGCCAGCGTCTGACGAAGATCGCGCAGCAGCGGCTTGAGTGCATCGCGGATGAGCTTCGCAACACGCGGATTGGTAAAGTCCGAAAGTCCGTGTTCGTGCTTCAGCGCTTCCGCCGCCAGCATGCCCATCCCCAGATGCTTCGACAGCGACTCGGTGACTTGCAGCCCACCACGCGGAATCGTTCGCGCAAACTGCACCAGCACCTGTCCTGCTCGCTTGGGATGCGCCGCCAGCGCGCAGACGTGCGTCATCCGATGTCCCAGATCCACCACCCACAGCGGCAGATCTTTGTGAGACAGCGCGCCCGCTTTGCTCTGCACCCACAGAACCGCCGTTGCCAGCGCCGTCGAGCCACAGACTTTTGGATCCAGTCCAAGCGGCGACAGCGACCACAGACGCGATTCCACATCCGCCTGACGCGCACAGCCCGCCAGCCACAGCGATCCGCCCGATCCCGACGGCACCGTCGCGGGAAGCTGATCAATGACGTGTCCGTCGAGATCATCCATCAGCTGACCGGCCAGCTCGAACGGCAGCGTCTGCGCCACTTTCTTGGGGTCTGACAGCGGCATCTCGACGAGTCGCAGCGTCAAGTCGTCGGAAAGACCAATCGCGCAGTTTTCCGCTCGGATCTTTTGCCGACCCAAGATCGTCAGGAGCGCGCGCATCTGCCGATCCAGCAGCGAGTCCACCGGAACCTCTTCCGGCGCCGCTTCTCCCTGCGCGATCTCGCTGTTGGCCGAAATCTCGTGCTTGCGATCCTTCGGTGGCGGCGGCAGTGGCTCCCCTTCGCCCGGCTCAGGAACGCGCTCTTCCTCGATGCTGGCCAGGTGAACGGTGCGAAAGCCCTGCTCAATGCGAGCGACCTTCACCGAATAACTGCCCAGGTCTATGCCTAATATCGTTGCCATCGTCTTTTCTCGTGGCTAATCCAGTCGGAAATACATCCAGGTGCCATTTTTGAAGCAGCTTGGATGATTGATGCAAACCGGGTTGGAGTTCTGGCTCTGCGAGTCCCAGATTCCGCGAATGTGAACTTGGGTGTTTTTCGTCGCAGAGCGCTGCACCACGCCGGTTGCATCGATGCGATAAAAGCGACGCGGGCTCTTGCCACTGCTCGAACCACTGCTTGTGCCACTGCTCGTGCCTGTCGCCGCTGGACGATCGCGCAAAAAGCGACTGAGCATGCCCGGACACATCGGAATCGGCTTGAGCGGCGTCGTCAGCTTCGGCGGTCCCGCCAGTCCCGTCATCGACGCCAGCGAGTCCGCCATCTGCGGCATCTTTTCAATCATCGGCGAGCAGATCAGGTTCGACAGCATGTCGATGGTGTCGCTCGAGCTGGCCGCCGGAGCCTGCTGCGTCTTGGTCTGCGTGGCCGTGGTCTTCTGCGGCGTTGTCGTCGTCTGCTGACACAGCCGGGTATCGACCTTGCACTCGATCTTGCCAAGCTGCTGCGCCATCGACTTGAGCATCGGCAGACCCGTCTTCAGCATGCCCGCAACCTGCTGCGCGACGAGCGACGTGTTCGGATCAAACACCGCGCTTCGATCCGCTGCGGACGCTGCAATCATCGCCGCCAACAGCGGCCACGCCGTCGGCTCCATCGCCGGAGCCAGCACCTTGCAGTCTTGCGTCGCGTACACCGTAAAAAAGTCGCCAAAGTAGGCCCACAGATCCTCGGACACGCCGCGCACGTTCATCATCTCCTCGACGGTATCGAAGTAGTGATTGTGCGCTTCGTAGTGATCGCGGCCTTTGTCGTAGGTCTCCTCGCTGGCCCCGCCCGCCCCGAGCGGCGAATAGCGCGTCACATCCACATCCGTCCAGTCGATGATGTTGACCGGAACGTCTTCTCGACGGACTTCGACGTTGTCCCGATCGGGCACATTGAACAGCCGATCAAAGCGCGGCGGACGAATCAGCGCCTCGAGGAGCAGATACACATTCCGCTTCTGATCTTGCGTCGGGTTATAGCCGCCCGCGCAGTTAATCGGATACTTGCCTTCCTCGCTGGTGATCGTGATGTCAAAGGAAGTTCCTTTCGGCGTTCCCATTCCATCGACGCTGCCCAGATCGATTCCAACCAGCCCTCCGAGCGCCTCGCGAGACTCTTTGTCCCCGCTGAATGCCTGCGCCAAAAAGTTCGCGTAATCCGTGACGACAATCGCGTCGCGAAACTCCGCAGGCAGCGACTGAAGCATGCTCTGCATTCCGCCTTGCACCGCGACGAGCAGCTTCGACAGCTCAATCCCCGAAACCGCCAGGTATTCCGCCCGCAGCATGTCGCGACTGTTTGCGGCGGCTTCCATCTCGACCTGCGCGTTATACGCCAGATCTGCCGTCGTCGCCCCGAGCAGCGCCAAGCTCATCAGCACCGTCAAAATCGCCACGCCGCGCTGACGACGCTTCCGGTCCGGTTTCGGAGCCGATTCTTGCGCAGAGCCAGTCATGACATCGTGTGTGCGATCCATGGTTCCCGTCCCTAGTTCGGCTTGGTGTCGAGGAGCTGAAACATCGCAATCCGCACTTCACTCTGAAGCGGAAGCTCTTCCCCGCGATCGTCGCGAATCACCAGCTTGACGCGCACACGCGACGGCAGCCGATTCGGCATTCCGTCCGCTTGGTTGGTTCGCCAGCTCTCCAGCCACTCTTTGCGTACCGGCTCGTAATAGCGCAGCTCCAGCTTGACTACGTCGTCGGCGATGACTTCCGCTTCGCCCGGAATGTTGCCGTTGTCGATGCGCTCGGCGATCAGTCGCCGCGTCTCTTTGCGCCACAGGTTCAGCTTTCCACCGTCGGACTTGTCGCGCTGACCAAAGTAGCCAACCGCTGCGGTATCGCCTTCCTTCGACTCGGCATAGAGCCGCTGATGCCCAAAATAGGTAAAGCGCAGCTCGTCGATATCGGGACGGTGCACTCCATCGAAGTACGTACGCGGCGTCTGCTCTGTTCCTGGGATTGCATTGTTCGACAGATACGCCATCTGCACGTCGCGCAGGATGCGATCCATCGCCAGCCGCGCCACCCGATAGCGAGCCATCTTGCCCTCGACGCCTTTTTTGGTCCGAAACGCACCTTGGCTCGATGCCCACAGCATCAGGGTAATCGTCGACAAAATGCCGATCGACACCATGATCTCGATGAGCGTAAAGCCTGCGCTGCGACGGCTCATAGCGTAAGCGGAGCCTTTCTGACGTCGGTAAAAAACGCCACCACCTCGACTTGTTGATCGGGCAGCCCTGGTTCATCCCACAGCACCTTGACGGTGACGCGACGGATGCCTTGCTCCAGCATCTCTTTGACCGGCCCGAGCATGCCCGACATTCCGCTCGCCATGTTCGATCCCGACGACGAGGACGATGAAGACGGCTTGTCTTTGCCCGCCGCGCTCTGCTTGTCTTGCAGCATCTTGGTCGCGGCTGACTGAAGCTGATCCGTCGCTGGCAGCCGAATCTTTTCGATGATCGTCACGTAACGAAACTGCTTAAACGCCGGGTCGGGAAAGTCGCCGCGATCCTCTTTGGCTCCCGCCTCGTCTTTGAATCCCTCGGTGACGAACTCGTTTTGGATCTCGGCCATCTTCTGACGGCACAGAAACGTCGCTTGGGTCATCGATCGAGCATGCATGCTGATGCGAATCGCCCGTCCGGTGGTCAGATACAGCCCGACCAGCGACACCGACAGAATCGCCATCGCAATCATCACTTCCAACAGCGTAAAGCCCGCGCGTCGATTCCGACTCATGAGCCCCCCTTGTCGCGATCATCGGACTCGAAGTCTGCAGGCGGAGGCTGCCGACCCGGCAACACCTCGACGCGACCCGTCAGTCCGTGAACCCACAGCGTGTACTGCACATCATCCTGCGCGTCGGTGCCCAAGTGAATCACCGCGCGCTCAGTGTGTCCGTCGGGAAAAAAGTGCAGATACGCGTGTCCCGCCAAAATAGGGTCTTTTTCCCGAGGAATCTGAATGTCCAGCACCTTGATGCGCGACAGCTTCACCTGCGGCAGCGTGCTGTCTTTGTATTCCGCAAAGCGAGGCCGACGCGGCGACTGCGGAGGAACCAGCTCCTCAGGCAGCCCACTCTGCGCCCGCTTTTCCTCTTCCGCCGCCTGCTGATCCAGCTTGTCGCGATCTTCCCCGCGACCACGCGACACCGAGCTAACCCGCGTGTCGATGAGCACCCGCGTCTCGGACCGCTCCAGCCGATAGGTCTGCGCGTCCAAGTCAAAGTGCAGACGGTAAAACGATCCGGTACTGAGCGCTCGGTCATAGCTATAGCGAATCGCCGCCGCCAGCTTGCTTGCTTGCGACCGCAGCTCACTGCGAACCAGGCTGCGAAAGCCCATCACGGCGCCACCGAACATCGCACCAATGATCGCCAAAGCGACCATCAGCTCGACGATGGTGTAGCCAGCCTGAGCCCGCCGCGCGTCCGCGCTATGAAAACCCCCGACCTTCATGAGCGATGGCTACTTTTCTTCGTCCCAGCTCTTGATGTCGTCGGCGGTGCCTTCTTTGCCGTCTTTGCCGAAGCTCACCAGATCCACTCCGTCGGTGTCATGATCGCCGGGGCACTTGAAGACAAACTGCCGTCCCCAGCCGTCTTTGGGCTCTTTGTTGAACACCTTCGAGGTCACAAGATCCGCAAGTCCGCTCGGACACTGCTCGCCGCCCGTCGCGTCCATCCGCCACTGGAGCACGCCGTCCTTGATCTTGCGCATCATGTTGATGGTTTCTTTTTTGCGCGCTTTTTCGAACTGACCGAACGCGTAGACCGCCGCACCGCCGAGCATCATGCTGACGATCGCCAGCGCGATCATGATTTCCGTCAGCGTATAGCCGCCTTCTGCTCGACCCTCGATCGCCGCATCGGCTCGGTGTTCCCGTCGCAGCGCTCTGCCCACGTTGCGCACAAGCGAAGCCAGCGCACGCGCCGCCCGTCGCAGCGGACGGTACGAAGCGGCATGTTCCAAACGATATGAAGTAGGGAGCGTCATGTGAGTCTCCTTGCGTAGAGCTTGGGGTTTTTATTGCACAAACTCGTTCATCTGCATGATCGGCAGCATGATCGAGGTGACGACGAAGAACACCGCGCCGCCCATGCCCAAAATCATGATGGGCGACAGAAGTGCAGTCAGCCGCTCAAGCTGCGTCTCCACTTCCAGGTCGTACGCTTCCGCGACGTTTTCCAGCATCTGCTCGAGCTGTCCAGAGCGTTCTCCGACGGCAATCATGTGACAGACAATCGCTGGAAACTGGTTGCTGCGCTTGAGCGGCGTCGCAATCGACTCACCTTCGCGGATCGACTCACGCGCTTGCTCAATGACGTTGGTGAGCACCGCATTTCCCAGCACGTTTTTCACAATCTCCATCGCGCGCAGAAGCTGAACACCTGACGCCAGCATCGTCGACAGCGTCTTGGCAAAGCGGCTCACCGCGACCTTTCGTTCCAGCCCACCGAGCACCGGCAGCCGCAGCTTAAACGAATCCCACGACAGCCGACCTTTGGGCGTCGCAAGCCAGCGCTTAAACAGCACAAACCCACCAATCCCGACGAGCAGCACCAGCCACAGGTAGTCGCTCATCAGCGAGCTGACAAAGATCAGGATCTGCGTATTGAGCGGCAGCGCCCGTCCGGTATCCGCAAAGATCGCCGTCACCTTCGGAACCACCGTCGTCATCAGCATCGTCAAGATGCCGACGGACAGGATCGTCATGATGATCGGATACATCAGCGCCGACATCACCTTCGAGCGAAGACGACTCTGCGACTCCAGAAAGTCCGACAGCCGCAACAGCACCGCTTCCAGGTTGCCCGCCGTCTCACCTGCCGTCACCAAGTTCACATACAGCTCGCTGAAACAGCCCGGATGCCGAGCCAGCGCCGCCGACAGTGGCAAGCCTTCGTTCACCTGCACTTTGACGTCGGACAACACCTGCTTCAGGTTCGGATCTTCGGCCTGCTCGATAAGCGCCGCCAGCGACTCGGACAGCTGAACGCCCGCCCGCAGCAGCGTACCCAGCTGACGCGTCAGCACCGCGACCTCCATCGGCTTGGCGGTCCGACGGTATTCACTCAGCGCTTCCGCGACAAAGCCCAGCCGCAGCGCCACAAGCAGCGAAACAAACAGACCTTTTCCGACGGTATCTAGCTGCGAATCACTGCCACGGTTCTTCGACTTTCCGACGGCAACTTGCGACTCACTGACATCGGTCAGCAAGACTCCGTCTCGACGCAAGGCTTGACGCAGCGCTCGAGGACTGTCCGCGTCGCGAACGCCCTGAACCTGCTTTCCCTTTCCGTCGTAGCCTTTCCAGCGAAAAACCGGCATCGCTTATTCCTTGTCCTCTGCGGTGACGAGCATGACCTCTTCCACCGAGGTAATGCCAGCCAGGACCTTGCCCGCACCGTCGGTACGCAGCGTCCGCATTCCACCAGCCAGCGCCGCCTTTTTCAGCGTCGACGCGTCGGACTTGCGTAGGCTCAGCTCGCGCACCGCGTCGGAAATCACCAGCAGCTCATAGATCGCGGACCGACCGGCATAGCCACGATGACTACACGCCGAGCAGCCTCCCTCGTGCGCGCGATACAGCATTCCCGGCTGCGGCGGCGGACCCTTCGTCACATACGTCGCAATCTTGAACTTCCCGGCGAAAAACGCCTCGACCGGAATGCTCAGCCGCTCAAGCTCCGTCGGAGTCGGACGATACAGCTCGCGACACTTGATGCACAGACGACGCACGAGTCGCTGCGCCAGCACACCCGACAGCGACGAAGTCACCAAGAACGGCTCAATGCCCATATCGACCAGACGTGTCACCGCGCCCGCCGCATCGTTGGTGTGAATCGTCGAAAACACCAAGTGACCAGTCAGCGACGCAGTAATCGCCATCGAGGCCGTCTCTTGATCACGGATTTCACCGACCATGATGACGTCGGGATCGTGACGCAGAAACGATCGAATCGCCGCCGCAAACGTCAGCTCAATCTTGGGATTGACCTGCACCTGCGAGATGCCTTCCAGCTGATACTCGACGGGATCTTCGACGGTCAGGATGTTGATATCCGGCGTGTTGATCTTCGAAAGTCCTGCGTACAGCGTCGTGGTCTTACCCGAACCCGTCGGACCCGTGACGAGCAAGATCCCGTGCGGACGATTGATCAGCTCCAGCATCGTCTCGAGGTGATCTGCGCCAAAGCCCAAGTCCGCCAGATCCAGCACCACCGAGCTTTTATCGAGCAAACGAACCGTTATGCGCTCACCAAATGCGGTTGGCACCGTGGCAACACGCATATCGATGTCTTTTCCCGCAATCTTTCGACGAATACGACCGTCTTGCGGTAAGCGCTTTTCGGCAATGTTCAAACCCGCCATGATCTTGACGCGAGCTACAATCGAGTTAATAAACGTACGCGGTGCTTTTTTGTATTCTTCCAGGACGTTGTCGATGCGATAGCGCACCACCATGTCCTTTTCACGCGGCTCAAAGTGGATATCCGATGCTTTGGAACGCACCGCGTGGAAGATCACCGAGTTTACCCAGCGAATGATCGGCGCTTCGTCGCTGACATCGACAAGGTCAACGTCTTCTTCCGTCTCCGCTTCTTCGGTCGCTTCTTCGTCTTTTTGCAGATCCGCGTCGATACCCGCACGCGAATAGACCTTGTTGATGGCTTCCAGGATGTACGACCCCGGAGCCAAAAACGGCGACACTTCTGCCCCAACCACGCGCGCAATGTCGTCGAGAATATGAACCGCCGTCGGATCAGCAATCGCCGCCTCGACGGTGTCTTCTTCCTTGTTGCGACGCAGCAGAAGCACCATGTGCTGCTTGGCAAAGTTGATGGGAATCCGCTGCGCCAGATCTTGCTCAATGGAGTCGGGCTTGATCTCGTGCAGCACGTCCAAGCCAAACTGATGGCCCAGCGCCGTCAGCACCTGCTCTTCGCTCACCGCACGTCGTCGCAGCAGGATTTCCCCGAGCCGCGAGCCTTCGGTCTGCCCGCCGCCTGAGCGACGCAGCTCTTCTTGCTCGACCAGCGCTTCTCGCAGCGCCACGTCGGAAAGTCCCGCCTGCTTCTGAAGCAGCATCCCAATCGCGCGTGGCGACACCGGACGCGGCGGCACCACTTGATGCTGTCCTGAGCTCTTGGCCCCAGCGACCTTCGACGGCAGCACCGAGTGCTGACCCGAGCTCTTCGCCGCCACGGTCCCACTTAGCACACCGCCGAGAACAGACGCTCTTCCCTCTGTTTTTTCGCCCTTGGCCATCTCGATCCTCGCTTCCGACTAACCTGGAGGCGCCCCAGGCGGTGGCGGCGGTGAAACCGGCTTCGACTGCGCAGGCACAGGCGGCGGCGAGCTAGCAGGCGGCGACGCGGGCCCCGGAGCGCCCGAGCTTCGCATTCCCGGCGGCAGCTCAACCGGCCCCGAGTCCACCACTTCGCGATGCAGCGACTGCTCTGCCGTTCGCAGCTCAATCAGCTCACGCTCGGTGTCGATGGCCGTGCGGTTGATCTCCTCGAGCGCGCCACGCTTCTTGTTGTAGTCAATCGCGCCCATCACCTCACGGTCGTCGCTAAACGCCGAGTACGCTTCGATAAACTCTCGTCGCTCACGGGTCTTGCGCTCGAAGATTCGCTGAAGCTCCGCCGGATCGTTGATGACGTACGGCGTCAGCACGATGAGCAGCATCTGCTTTTGCACTTCTTTGCTGCGCGTCTTAAACAGGTAGCCCAGGATCGGAATGTCTCCGAGCACCGGAATCTTCGTCACAGCGTCGGCAATTCGGTCGCGCATGATGCCGCCGAGCACCACCGGCTGCTGATCACGAACCACCGCCGTCGTCTCCAGCGTGCGCTTGTTCGTCGCTGGGCCCAGTCCGTTGAAGTTCTTGTCGGCGATGTCCGAGATCTCCGTCTTTAGCTCCAGACGAACCGTCTCACTCGCGCTGACGTGCGGTGTCACTTCGATCTTGAGCTGCACGTCCTGACGCTGCACCGACTGAAGCGCCGTAAAGCCCGCCAGCGCACCCGCCGCACCCGCTTGTGGCAGACCGCCCGTGATGGCGCTCGGGAACGGCAGGTTCTGACCGACGGTAATCGTCGATTTTTCGTTGTCCGTCGTCAGAATGTTCGGCACCTGCATGACGTTGACGTCGTTGTTCGTCTGCATGGCCTGCACCAAGATGCCAAACTGCGGCGGCAGCGTCGAGCTTGTGCCCGATCCCTGACCGAAGATGGTGCTGCTCGAGATCTGCGGACCAACAAGACCACCAACGAGACCAGTCATCGACAAGAGCGACAGCGGATTCAGCGAGCTGAGCGAGCCGCTCTTCAGACCACCGATCACCAGTCCACCGAGCCCCGGAATCGCGCCGTGATACGACAGACCCAGGTCGCGCGACTTCGAGATGCTCAGCTCCATCACCATCGCTTCGATGAACACCTGACGACGCGGCACATCCAGCCGCCGAATCACGTCACGCAGCGTCAGGAAGTCTTTGCCCGTCGCCAAGATCACGAGCGAGTTGGTCGCCTTGTCCGGCGTCACCTTCACTTCGTCTTGGAACGCACCGCTGCTGCCCTGCCCGCCCGAGCCACCTTGCGCTGGCGGACTGAAGCCCCGGCCCGTTCGTGCTCGGCTCGCGCCCGCCGACACCGAGATGCCCAGACCCCCGAGCACTTGCACGATGTCGTCGGCATTGGCGTTTTCCAGCGCGTAGACGTGAATGCGATCGCCCGTCGAGGTCGAGCCTTGCTGTTCCAGCCGCTTGATCAGCGCAAACACCCGCTGATACGTCCGGTCCGACGACACCAAGATGATCGAGTTGGTGCGATCGTCCGCGAAGATCTGGCTGATCGAGTCTTCTCCGCTGCCAATCTGCGACGGAGTTGCCGCATCACTACCGACCTGAATCGGCGCGCGTCGCGGCTGCCCTGGCGATGCGGTCTTCCCGACGCCAAAGACGTTCTGAAGCATCTGTAGCACTTCGGTCGCGACGATGTTCTTGAGCCGAATCACCCAGATCTTTTCACCCGCCATCGGCTGATCGAGCGAGCGCACGACCTCTTCCATCCGACGGATGTTCGACGCCAGGTCCGTCACGACCAGCGTGTTCGCCGCCGCATACGGCATGATGTCACCGTCGCGGCCCTTCAAGCGGTTTAGCACCTGCACCACGTCGTCGGCGGTGATGTACTTGAGCCGCATCAGCCTCGTCACGTAGCGCTCTTCTCGCGGCACCGTATCGCCCGAGCTGATCACCGGAATCGACGACTCTCGCGCGCGGTTCGATTCGATGATCTTCAGCACTTTTCCGTCGGGCTGAACGGTCAGACCCATCGATTCCAGCGACGACAGGAAGATCCGATACGCTTCCGACGCTGTCACCGTCTCAGGCGCGATGATCGTCACCTTCGACTGCCGAATGTTCTGCGGCAGGATGATCGGACGACACGAGATCGCCTTGATAAAGCCAACCAGATCCGTCAGCTCAGCCTCGGGTTTGAGGTTGAAGTTGACCTTCTTGTTCGGTGGAAACGCCTTGCACTCCAGAAACTCTGCAGCGCCCGGAAGCGGCAGATCGTCGGTGCTTGGCTTGGCCGCAGGCGGCAATCCCGCTGGTGGCGATCCCGCTGGCGGCGATCCCGCTGGTGGCGATCCCGCTGGTGGCGATCCCGGCGGTGCCAGGCCCGGTGAAGTCGGCAGGCCCCCGGGCGAACCGAGCGGGCTCGTCACACGCACGTCACGACCAGGAGGCGGCTTCGCCCCGGCCTTGTTCTGCGCCGACGCGGACAAAAGTCCCGTCAGCAGCACCACCGTCGCACTAGATATGATGCGGTTCAAAGTCTTCATAATCGGTCACCGAATCTGGTAATCGAGCGTTACGTTTTCGCCGCGCCGCTCCACCATAACCGTGAGGTGCGAAGCGCTTTTGAGCTTGGTATAGGCTTCAAGAGCCTTATCTGGCGTCGACATATCAAGACCGTTAATGGCCTTAATCAAGTCGGCGTTTTGCAGTCCAATCTTGGAAAAGATGGACGCTGTGCGGATATTGTAAAGCTTGAAGCCCGACGGCTTTCCGTCCTTGATCCACGGAACAAATCGAGCACTCGTAGCCAGCGCGGTGGTATTGGCCAATACCTTGTCGATCAGGCTCTTATCGACTTCACAGTTGCTGCCCGTGCAGCGAACGCCCTTTTCGACATCTTTTTCAATGCCGGTCGGGTCTGTCGTGCTCGGCTCTGCGGAAGCCACAGCGCTGGGCGGCGGCGGTGGCGGCTCTTTGTCGCTGGTCAGGTACTCGATGCGCTTGCCCACGACCAAGTAGACACGGCCTTCGATGACCTGCGCGACGATGGCACCGCCTTGCGTCAGCTTGTCACCGCGACGGAAGATGCCCACTCGCTTGCGATCATCGCTGGTGTCACGAATGACCGCCATCGACCAGTCCCAGTCGCCCGGTGACACCATCGTCGCCACCAGCGCCAGCGGCAGGCTGCTTCGCTGCGGCGTCTGATCGACCGGACCCTCTTCCTGCGCTTTTTCCGGCGTCAGCGAGATCGGCGCGCAGCTACTACAGAAGATGTTGCGACGAAGAATCGCCTCGATGTCTTTGGAACGGCTCTTTTCGGCGCTGGTCGCAACGCTGGCTTCCCGCCTCGGGAACGGTGGACCATCGCCTCGCAAAAGGACCGAAACCGCCGAGTTTGCCGTCGTGCGACCGACCAGCGCAGCACAAACTCCGACGACAAGAAGGTTTACGACCCAGAAGTAGTTCTTGACTAGCACGGCCTTTGACTCCGCCTCAGCCCAGAGCTAATGCAAAGCCTGGGCCATCTTCGCTACGCAGACAGAACCGTCGGCTCGACGAGGACTTCGCCACACCGGACCTTCGCTTCGCTCGCTGCGGCTGCCAGTTTGACACAGTGACCAGCCGACGCCGCCAGCTACTTTGCCAATTTGACAAGCGACCCAGACCAAGGTGTGCGGCCCCTGACCACTTCGACGACACCAGGGTCGGCCCGGCTGAGCGGCTCGCCGAAGCGGTCGCACCATCGCGCCGGAAATCGCGGTATGCTGAACAAGTCCTAGGAAACCTTGATGTTGGTGTCGATCTCCGAGGGTGTGCTGCTGGAACGGGCTGTCGCGACCGGGCTGATTTCCGCAGTGGATGTTGCAGCGGCGCGCGCGGATCAAACGACGCTGACGAGGCCTCGCAAGTGGGGGCTGCTGCTCGATCGACTGATCGCATCCGGGAAGCTGAGCGACGAACAGGTTCGACAGCTGCACGACGACTTCATGCGCGGAACGCCAGGTGCGGCGGCGCTCGACCGAACGATGGACGGCGGGCTGGCGCGCACGATGGACGGCGGGCCGGTTCAGACGAGCGACCACATCTTGGACCAGACGATCGACGGAGTGCTGGCGCAGACCATGGACAGCGGGCCGGATCGGGCCAAAGCAAGTCCGTCGGTGGCTCCGGTCAGTCCGTCGCCCAGCTTTCCCGCGCCACACTGGGACAAGTACGAGTTTTTGGAGCTGCTCGGACGAGGTGGTATGGGCGCTGTCTATCGGGCCCGCGACCGACGGCTCGGTCGGCTGGTCGCGCTGAAGTTCATTCACGGCGACGATCCGGGGCTGATTCAGCGCTTTTTGCAGGAAGCCCGCTCGCAAGCACGGCTCGATCACCCGTTTATCTGCAAGGTCTTCGAAGTCGGCACCGTCGATAGCAAGCCCTACATCGCGATGGAGCTGGTCGACGGACGCACGCTCGACCGTCTGAGCCCGCAGCTTACGCTGAGCAACAAGCTCCAGATCGTCAAAGACACCGCCGAAGCGCTTCACCACGCCCACGAGCAAGGCATCGTCCACCGCGACATTAAGCCGTCTA
>ERZ724507.18-NODE-18-length-59932-cov-7.695626_pt1 | contig 59932 bp, 43 predicted proteins | sample MGYA00376040_ERZ724507 | MGnify/ENA primary metagenome ERZ724507 (study PRJEB28724, sample SAMN07190883) | activated sludge metagenome | isolation source: activated sludge of sewage treatment plant in Hong Hong | place: Hong Kong | collected 2016-03-17 ...
ATTTGGCTCAAAATTTGACCATTTTAATGGTCATTTATTGATAGAAAATCCCTGAAGCACCCCCTTTTTGAGGTGTCTTAACTGGTTGTCTTCCGAACCCAAACCAGCCACGGCGCGAAGGCAGGGACTTCGATAGCAAGTGGCTGATTCTTGGTCAGATCTCGTGGTACGGTGAAGGCCAAGATTCCCATGTCTTCACCACCTGTCTCGGATCATGGCTCGGCTCGGGATGTGCAGTCTGGCTCAGCGCGCCCGCAGTCAGGACAGCGAAAATCACGGACTCCGTTACGCTTTTCCAAGCGCCTGTCGCGCGGTCTGGGCGACTGGTTCGGCATCGCGATTTTGTTTCAGCTCTGGATTGTGATGCTGATCTTGGTGGCGCACAGCGTGATCATTCCGCGCACCTGTACGCAGGCTTGGCCGCGCGCGATTCCGCTGCTTGGTGGCATCAAGTCTGTGCTGGAAGGCAGTCACGGACCGCGTGCAGCATGCCTTGCACAAGCGTCCACCGATCCAGCCGTGATCATGCTTCCTACGCTGCCGAAGCTGACCATGGCGGACACGATGACCACGTACATTCTGCCCGATGATGCGCTGATCTTGGCGACGACGCTGTGGGCTGTCGCAGCCATGCCGCTGCTGCTGTCGTTTGGTGCTGCGCTGATCTCCAAGTGGCAGCAGTCTCCGCGCGCGCGTCATCGCTTTGTGGCCGAACAAGAACGAACCGGAGCCGCGTGGACAGCGCGAGAGCGAATCTGGAAAACGGAAGCTGCGGAAGGAATCTCCAAGCACTGGCTGATCGAGTCACGTCACGCCGCACAAGCGCAGCACCGGATGATGCAGCACGCGTGTCTGTATGGCTTTGCAACCTCTGCGATCTTTGCGTGGGGAATCCTCAGCAACAACAGTGACGAGCTAACGTGTCAGACGCGAATGATGGCAGTGACCGCAGCCAGCGCAGCGTTTACGTCGTTTAGTCTCAGCTTCGGACGTCTCACCGTGCGTGCCTCCATTCGTGACACCAGTGCTCGTATGTTTGCGTATGCACTGCGCGCGCTGATTCTGTCTGTGGTCGCAGCAATCTTGATGATCGCGCTGCTGTGGCATCACAGCCAGGCTCCAGCGCCGGTAACGACCGACGGTGTAGCGGCAGTGAAGGACGCAGCGATTCTGGCTGCGCAGCCCTTCAAAGGGCCGACCAGTTTTATGATGTTGGGAATGGTTGTCGCGCTGATCGGAGAAGGCGTTCTGAGTCAAATCACCGCGCGTGCAGCGTCCGCGATGAGCATCAGCACCACCGCGCGCAGCAGCGAAGGAGCCAAAGAGCTGGCTGCGATCGATGGACTGACCGAGCATGACATCGTGCGACTTGGGGAAGAAGGAATTGACTCCGTTCATGCGCTGGCGATGGCATCGACTGCGTCGCTGTACTTTGCCACTCCGTACACGTTACAGAGACTGGTTGACTGGCAGGATCAGGCACTGCTTATCACCTACGTGGGACTTGCCAAAGCGCAGATGTGCAGAGAAAAGCTGATGGTGCGCGGAGCCTGTGATCTCCAGCGCAAAGCAGACTTTTTGATGAGCCAAGCTACCGACGGAACACCGGACGCCAACGCCACGCGCGACAAGACCTTTGAGATCATTCGCAGCTCGCTTGGTTTTGTCTCGATTGAACAAGCAAGAGAGTCTCTGTTTCCCATTGCGCACGACGGAGTGATTCGCAGACTCCGCGTCTTTCATCGTGGCGCAGTCAGCGAAGACATCCGCGCCTGATACCCGGACCTTCAGCAGCAACGATGTAGGCACATCCGATGCAAGCCCGACTTTCCGAAAAACGATTCCCGACACCGTGATACGATCCGTCCTGCTCTGATGGAATCAGCGAGTGATCGCACCACCAGCAAGAGGGCTTGAAGGAATCATGACGCAGGTAGGGAATCGGATTGCCACTGCCTCGATTGTAAACGACGATCCTCACGCCGCAGCCCAAGAGGCGATTCGTGAGCTGACCGATCAGCTTGGCGCACCACCAAGCATTGTGCTGGTGGTCTTTTCCGCAGACTTTTCCGCACAAGCGGTGCGCGATGGAATCTATCGTGAGCTTCCCGCGTCCTCCGTGCTTGTTGGCTGTTCTTCCTTTGCAGAGCTGGGTCCAGATGGCGCACTGACCCACTCTGTCACGGCGCTGGGACTTCAGCTTCCTGGCTACACCGCAAAGGCGCTCTGTACGCAGGGCGGAACCGATTCCTTTGCCATCGGACAGCAGCTTGCAGAGGAGCTTCTACAGCCCAAGCCGGATCTGCTCCTGCTCTTTCCTGATGTCCTTACGCTAAACGTAACGCGACTTCTGCGCGGACTTCAGGCACAGCTTGGAACAGACATTCCGATTCTGGGTGGTGCGCCCGCAGACAACGGAGCCTTTCGACAGACAGAGATGATCTGTGGATCGCAGATTCTTCAGTCTGGCGCCGTCGCACTTGCGCTGTTTGGACCGCTGTCGATCCACTCCGCAGCGTGCAGTGGTTACACGCCAGTCTCTGTTCCGCTGCGTGCCACCAGCATCGAACAAGGCAACGTCCTTCTGGAGCTAAACGGAAGGGATGCGCTGTCTGTGTATCTGGAACTGCTCGGACCTCGTCGCAACGAAATGCCCGCTGTCACCATCGAGTATCCCATCGGTGTGATTCGCAGAACCAGCGGCAAGACAGAAGTCCAAACGGATCTGGTTCGCGCGGTGTTCGGAATCGATGAACACCGAGGCGCACTGGTCCTGGGCGGAGACATTCCTGAACAAGCAGAGCTGTGTATCCTGAGCGCAACGCGACCCGATCTTCTCTCGGGAACCAACGCCGCACTCCAGTCGATCTTGAGCGCAGAAAAGGGGTCCGGTTCGGAGTCCGATCTGGTGCTGGTCTTCAACTGTATGTCGCGCAAAGTCATCCTGGGTCCGCGCTACAAAGAGGAGTCCGCGATTCTGTCTTCGCTGGTGGCTCCGAAGATTCCTCGCTTTGGCTTTTACACCTTTGGCGAACTGTCTCCGGTTGCGCGAACCACCCAGCATCACGAGTCGACATTTACCGTCGCTGCGATCCGATTTCATCGCGCAACGTAGCGGAGTCCTATCATGCGCTGTGAACGCTGCTGCTTAGAAGATCCTGCCAGTGAATCACTCGATCTCGATTCGTACTGTCGCAAGCTCACAGCGTGTACAGAGTGTCCGCTTCAGCAGGGAACCGCAGCGATTCCGCGTGAAGTACTCCTTTCGCAGATTCGCAGACTGAGCCTGGCCGCCCGACAGAGTCGCCAGCAGCAGAACCGCATCCGTCAGCTGGAACGCGAACAGAAAGAGCTGGCGCAGGAAATTCAGCGATCCGATGAGCGCGTCGCCAAGCTGGAACAGACCCAGAAAGCGACCGCGCAGGCAGCGGATGAGCAGCTTCGGGCCCAGCTGGAGCTTCTCGCGCAGCAGCAAGCATCGATCATGGCGCTCGCGACGCCGATCATTCAGGTCTGGGATGGCGTGCTGGTGCTGCCGCTGATTGGTCAGCTCGACGCAGAGCGCATGCAGACGCTGACGGTGAGCCTGCTGACGGAACTTCAGCAGCGACGGGCGCGCTTTGCGGTGCTGGATCTAACTGGCGTTCCGACGCTGGATGAGTCGTCGGCGCAGCATCTGTATCGCGTGGCGACGGCGGTGCGACTGCTGGGAGCAGAAGCACTGCTCTGTGGTCTGCGCTCGCAAGTGGTTCAGACGGTGACGAGCCTGGGTGTCGAGCTGTCCTCTCTGTCGACGACCCGGAGCCTGCAAGATGCGCTGCGTCGCTGCATTGCGCTGACCCGAGAGATGAAGCGAGCGTGAACCCTGTGCGCCTCGCTGCCATCCTGGTATAACTGCAAGCTGTGCGCATGAGTCGCTGGCTCCCGGTCTTGTCGCTGTCGCTGCTGCTGTCTGTCCCGACAGCGCAGGCCGCCGATCTGTACGGAGGTGGCAGCGATCTTCCCGACGAGCTACGCACACTGTTATCGGCCAGTGATCCCTCGCGCCGACGAGAAGGCGTCGAAAAGCTTCAAGCCCTGCCCCAGCGACTGGCGGCTCCGTATCTTTTGCAGCGACTGCAAGACGGTGATGCAGCGGTTCGCGCACGCGCCGCCCAAGCGCTTGGTCCGACGCAGATGGTCGCAGCTGCACCGGCTCTGCTCGATGGGCTCAGTGACGCAGACAGCGTGGTTCGCGCCGCGTGTGCCGAAGCGATGGGTCAGTTTGCCGCGATTCCCAGCGCCGAGCAGCAGCGCGCGGTGACGCAGCTTTCCCGCGCCATGGGTGACAGCCAGTTCGAGGTTCGCCAAGAAGCGCTGCGTGCCGTCGAGCGTCTCATCGCCGCACAGGTCTTTCAGCTCACCGACTTGCCGCAGCTGCTGGGTCCGGTCCTGCTGCGCGCCGAAGACGAAAACGTCGGTGTTCGTCGCAGTGCGCTCGCAGTGCTCGGTCGGCTGAGTCCGCTCAAGCTTCCATCCGAGCTGCGCAGTCGCGTCTTGTTGTCGCTGATTGGTCGACTGTCTGATCCCGCGCGCGATGTGCGAGCCGAAGCGCTGCGCAGCCTGGGACTTTTGCGCGCCCAAAATGCTGCGTCGGCGGCGCTGCGACTGCTGCGTGATCCTGCCGAAGAAGTCCGTCGCCAAGCCATGCTCTGTCTGGGTCGCTTGGCATCCGAGTCCGCGATTCCCTTGCTGCGAGAGTCGCTGGAAACCGGAACCGAAGCCCAGCGAACGGCAGCTGTTCAAGCGCTGGGCCAGTATCTTCTGCCCGATGCCGCAGCGACGGTCTCTGTTGCGGTGCAGCGTCAGGCCGCGCAAGCCATCCTCGGCAGCCTCGAACAGCCCAGCATAAGGCCGCTCGTCCTTGATGTGCTGCTCGCCGGAAGCGATCGCGTCGCGCCGCTGCTGCTATCGGAGCTGACCCGACCGACGATAAGCACCTCGTCTTTGGCAACCGTCGTGGAGCTGATTCGCGATCTGGGACCCAAGCTGTCCGAACCGCAGCGCAGCATGGCCTCTGCCGAGCTGATTCGCGAGCTATGGCGCAGTCGTCTGCCCAAAGAGCTGCTGCTCGATGCACTGGCTTCCGTCGGAGACCGCAGCATCACACCGCTTCTTGGCTCGCTATTGACCGACAAAGAAGCGCAGGTCCGACGCAAAGCCATTGAGCTGCTCCGGCTTCCCACGCTGTCGGATCGTCGCTCGCTCGACGCGATCTTGGTTGCTACGACGGACAGCGATCCACAGGTTCAGAAGCTGGCGCTGCTCGCACTCGGGGATCTGGGACAAGGTCAGCCACGGCTCCTCGAAGTGCTGGACCCAACGGATCGACCCGCACTGGCCGACGTGGAGCTGAGAAAAGCGGCGGCCCACGCACTGCTCGCGCAGGCGCAGCAAGGACAGCTTTCCGACGCAGCGGTGGCGATGCTGATGCGCACCGTGCTGACGGTGCGTCCCGGACTTCCCGAGCAGCGACTGCGACGAACCGCAGCCCAAGCGCTGTCGGTCTTTTTGTCGTCTCGTCCCGAGCGTCACGCGCCGATCTTGGCGGAGCTGCTTTCGACGCTGCGTAAGTCGCCCGAGTCCGGTCCGCACAGTGAAGTGCTGCTGCTTCTGTCCGGCATCCTGCGCGGCCACAAAAGTGAGACGGTGCAAGAGCGCCTGCTGTCGCTGTCACAGCTCGCAGCCGATCCGCAGAGCAGCGAAGGTCAGCTCGCCGTCGATGCGCTCTCTGCCCTTCAGTCGTTTGTCGATCTGTCGGCGCAGAGTCGGCTGGCCAAGCTGCTGTCGCATCGCGATCCGGTTCGCGTCCAGCGGGCGATCCAAGCGCTGGGAATGCTCGTCGCCAGTCAGCCCAGTGATGCGCTGATCGCGGTGCTGACCGGACTGCTTGAAGAAGGCCAAGGCAGCGACTTGCGAGCGACGAGCGAAGCGGCCTGGGCGCTGTCGCACCTGCCACGCAATCACGCAGCGACGCAGCGAGTCGTCGATCGGCTGCGTGCACTGCTTTTGCCAAAGCGCGATGCGTCGCCCGAGCTTGTCGCGATTCGGACCAATGTGCTGGCGGCGCTGGCTCGACTGGGCACGGCGGAACCTCGCGATGCCGAGTGGCTCGACGATGCCGACGCGGGTGTCCGTCGCAATGCCGCGCTGCTGATCGGAGCCCTGGTTCCTCGCCCGGCTGGACTGGAAGCTCGCCTGCGCAACCTGGCTGCGCTCGACGAAGATGCGACCGTGCGAAAAAACGCCGAGGCTGCACTGCAAGGACGCGCGCCACAAGGCCCAGCCAGCCGCAAGCACTGGCTCATCAGCTATCACAGTGACTTCGACGGAAAAATCAGACCGCTTGCGCCTTATCGCTTGATCCTCAGCGACGGAATCACTCGCGCTGGCTATTCCGATCGCGTCGGCTCTACCCACGAAGAGCGACTTCCCGACGGACCCTGTCAGGTCGAGCTGTTGCCTTCGTCGCCACCACCGCGCTAGATCGCCGCATCCATCGACGGCAGCTCCAGCGACGAATCGGGCCAAACCTCGACGGGAAGCGGCGCCGACAGCGTCAGCTGCTCATCACGTCCAGGCTGACGCAGCGACAGAAACGCTGCATGCAGTCCCAGCCGCGTCGCAGACGGTCCACCGTATAGCGTATCTCCGACGAGTGGATGTCCGATCCCAGCCAGATGAACCCGCACTTGATGGGTTCGTCCCGTCTGAAGCTCGACGACAAGCAGTGACGAGGCTCCGTGCTCGGTCTGCATCGTCGCGCAGCGCACAAACAGCGTCTCGGCTGCGTCTCCTTCGGAAGCTCGCTCGGGATACGTCCGCATCTTTGGCGCCGCTGTGCCACGCGCTTTGCCAATGCGCAGCGAAATCCGACCACGCTCGGGAGCAATCCCGACGACGCTGGCCAGATAGCGCCGCGTGATCTGTCCCGCCGAAAGCTGCGCGCTCAGCTTGGCACAGCAGTCCGCCGAGCGAGCCAGCATCGTCAGCCCCGAGGTCTCCGCGTCCAGGCGATGAGGCAGCCACAGAGGACCGCGCAGCACCGACAGCAGCGACGGCCCGCCTTGTCGTCCCGGCTGACACGGCAGCCCCGCTGGCTTATCGACGACGATGAGCGCTCTGTCTTCGTACACGACCCGTGGCGACGGCAAAACCGGCTGCATGTCCGGCCAAAACACCGTCACTCGCTGACCAAGCGACACCGCACGCTGCCCCGACGAAGCGCGCTTTCCGTCGATCCACACCGAGCCTTGCTGATGCAGTCGCTGCGACGCATCCGGCGAAATCGACAGCCGACAAGCCAGCAGCGAAATCAGCTCCTTCGGATCGCCGACAGCAACGGTAAAGATCTGTTTCTTCACGAGCGGCTAGGCTGCCCGACGCAGCGAGGCCAGCGCCGTCGCCACTTCGCCAGCGACGCGGGCATTGTGAACGATGAGCGCCCGATTGGCCCGAACGCTCGCCAGCCCAGTCTCCGTCGCAATGCGTCCCAGCAAAAACGGCGTCAGCGCCTTGCCACCGACGTGCAGAGACTCCGCCGCGTGCAGCGCAGCTTGCAGCGCTCGCTCGACGACATCAGTCGGCAGCGCATCGGACGCCGGAATCGGATTGCAGAGCAGCACGCCCCGTCGCGGATGAATCGCAAAGTGCGAACGAACCAGACGGGCCGCCGCCGCTGCACCATCCACCCGATGCATCAGCGACAGCTCGCTCGACGGAGTGTAAAACGCTGGCAGGTTGCCCGTGCCATATCCGACGACGGGAACGCCCAGCGTCTCTAGGTATTCCAGCGTCTTGGGCAGATCGAGGATCGCTTTGGCTCCCGCCGACACCACCGCCACAGGCTCCGTCGCCAGCGTCGTCAGATCACAGGACACATCGAGCGCATCGCCACGATGGACACCGCCGATTCCGCCCGTCGCCATGATCGAGATGCCAGCCCGCGCAGCCGCCGCTACCGTTGCAGACACCGTCGTCGCCGCATCCGCTTCCGCCGCCAAAAGTGGTCCCAGATCCGCCGCTGAGGCTTTGAAAAAGCCTTGTCCGTGGGCGACGCGCTCCAGCTGCTCACGAGACAGACCAACGTGGATTCGTCCCGCCAGCACCGCGATCGTCGCCGGAACGGCTCCCGACTGTCGAACCGCAGCTTCTGACGCGAGCGCAACCTCGATGTTATCGGGCCACGGCAGACCATGCGCGAGCAGCGTGGACTCCAGCGCAACCACCGCCGAACCACTTGCCAGCGCCGACGCAACCTCGGGGCTCAGCGACAGATAAGACGACACGCAGCCGCTCATCAGTTTTGAACCTGCTGTCTGCCGCGACGGATCTCAAGCAGCGTCTCTTTGGAAATTTGATAGACCTGCGCGCAGAAGTTGCAGGTGATCTCGGCCTTGCCTTCTTCGATCAGCTCGTCGAGATCGCGCATTGCCACCGTCTGGAGCATCACCGCAATCCGACTGCTATCACAGCGACAACGGAACGCGAGCGAGCGCTGATCTTGCACTTCCAGCCCGTCGGCATACGGACCGAGTAGCAGCTTCGCCAGCGACTCCGGCGTCTGCGGTCCGCTCGCGAGCAGCTGGTAAAAGTCACCGCCGCGCATCATGTGCTGCGCTTCTCGCAGCATCGTCAGCGTCTCAGGTGGAGCATCCGGCATCGCCTGAAGCAGCACGCCGCCCGCCTGCACAATCTGGCCCGCAGCGTCGAAGATCAGCTCGGTCCCGAGCGCCGACGGAATCTGCTCGGACTGACGCAGATACGCTTCGATGTCTTCGTCCACTTCGCTTGTCACGAGCCCGACTTGACCTTGGAAGCGTTCCTGCAGCCCGACATCGCGCAGGACGTTGACCACACCGTCGCGACCAATCAAGTCCGCCAAGCGCTGGCGACGATCCACACGAACGTCTGGACACGCATCCGGGACGAGCGGATAGCCGCGCACAAGGCCGTCGTCGTAGGCATCGACGTTGACGCCACGCAGCGGACCGTTCGCCTGAAGCTGGATGGTCACGCGCTCTCCTCCGCGCGTCAGGGTAGCCAGAAGGAAGCTGCCCAAAATGCCGCGCCCGAGTGCGCACGCGGCGGCGGGTGTGGCTTTGTGACGAGAAGCTGCGTCTTTACAGACGTCTGTAGCGATGGCAGCGACGATGCGGACGTTGAGCGTCCGATGAATGGCACGGATGAGCTGGTCTGACATGGCGATGTGCTTGGAAAAAAAGCGACGCAAACCTAGCAACTTTTTCGGGTCTGCGCACGAAACCTACCCAGGCCTACAAAAGTTTTGCTGGGACCACATCGACCTGCATCGAAACCCGATCTTCGCCAAAGGACGACCATGCTCAGGCAACGCAGCTCCGATCCATTCGTCGCGCTTGCTCACACCGCTGTCCCGATTTCCGTCACGGCAGCACCACCTTGTGCGCAAGATGCGCGCGTTCCGTATGGCAGCGACGCTGCGCCCACTCCGCTTCTGGTTCCGTATCGTCCAAGCGCCGCGCCAGCAACCTGGCTTGTACGCTGTAGCGACGGCACAGAGCGCAATGTGTCCAGACTGCTACGCATCGGCAGCGGTCCCGACAACGACTGGATCATCCAAGACCGCTTTGTGTCCACGCTACACCTTGTCATGCGACCCGACAGCGACGGAGTCTTGGTCGAAGATCGCAGCTCACGCAACGGAACCTATATAAACGGCATTCGCATCCGTCACGGAGAGCTTCGTCCCGGCGGCAGCCTGCGCATCGGTCAGACCGAGCTACGTCTGCACGCGCCGGCACCGAGTGAGCTGCTCGGCGAAAGTCCCCAGATGAACAAGCTCCGCGAGCAGCTTCAGCGCTTTGCGCCATCGTCGCTGCCGGTCTTGGTGCTGGGTGAAAGTGGCACCGGCAAAGAGCTGGTGGCCAAAGCGCTTCATCAGCAAAGTGGTCGACGAGGACCGCTCATCACCATCAACTGCGGTGCGCTGCCCAAAGAGCTGATCGAAAGCGAGCTGTTCGGCCATGAGCGCGGCGCATTTACCGGCGCGGACCGTCGACATCCCGGCTGCTTTGCGGAAGCCAGCGGAGGAACGCTGTTTCTCGATGAGCTGGGCGAGCTTCCAATCGAGCTTCAGCCTCGGCTGCTGCGGGTGCTGGAAAACCGCATGATTCGTCCCGTCGGTGCCAGTCGAGAGATCGAAGTAGACGTTCGGATCGTCGCGGCGACGCATCGCGACCTCGCACAGTCGGTGCAGCAAGGTCTATTTCGTCACGATCTGTTCTATCGGCTCGCTGGGCTACGACTCGACATTCCACCGCTTCGGCACCGTCCAGATGACATCGTGCTGCTGGCTCGACACTTTGTCCGTCAAGCTGCGACGGAGTGGCCTGCGCTCTCGATGTCCGACGAAGAGCTTGCGCTGCTCTGTGACGACGACTGGCCCGGCAATGTGCGTGAGCTCAAGATGGCGATTGTCCGCGCCGCGCACCTGTACGGACCGACGCTGCGTGCGCAAGATGTGCTCGAACACAGCGCGCGGCTCCGCCGTCAGACCGACGACGTGATCTCAGTCAAAGGCCGTCGGCTCGCGGACATTGAGCGCGACATTCTGACGACCGCGCTCCGTCACGCAGGCGGCAATCAGCGACTCGCAGCCGAGCAGCTTGCCCTGCCCAAATCGTCGCTGAGTGATCGACTCCGCAAGCTGGGAATCGTCACCGCCCGGCAGGTGGTCGCCGACAAGTAGCGCAGCGTCAAGCACGTCGCTTCGATCAAAATAGAAAAACCCCGACAACCGAGAGGCTGCCGGGGCCTGAGCGGGTAAGCAAGCAGCGGCTTACGACTGGCTCTTTCGACGAGCAATGAAGGCTTGCGTGACGCGCGCCGCTTGATCGTAACCGTCGCGGATCTGATCGAGCATGAACTTTTCGATCTTTCCCCCGAGGAGCGGCACCGAGACACGAATCTCGCCACTGAACTCCCGACGACAGCGACCCGGACCAAGCGGCGTCACCGCGAACACACCCGAGAGATGAAACCGATCGCGCATCACCGCAGGCTCGATCCGAACGTCCATCTTCGACTCCGCTTTGGAATAGAGATCGATCTCGGTGTAGCCCGTTTCCTTGACCACCGACGTGGCCCACGACGGAATCGCGATGTCCGGCTCTAGCTTGACGTGACGATGCAGCGTGCTGCCCTCCTCTCGTCGCACAAGAACCTTCCACGAGCGCATCTTCAGGCCCCGAAACAGCTCATCTTCAAACGCTTCGGAAAAAAACATCTCCCAGAACGACGTGGGATCGATGTCGAAGTCGTGAACAAAGCGAAACTGCATCGGGACACCTCGCTTCTTGGTCGTCGCAGTGAGCTAGCCAAACAGCTTCTTGAGCTCGTCCTTGATCTTCGTCTCGACGGTGCCCTTGATGGGCGTCAGCGCAAACGACAGATCCAGGTTCACGCGCACTGCGCTCTGCTCAATCTTGATCGTGCCCGACGCACCGGAGCGCTCGACCTTGGCTTCGGTCTCCGACACCCACTTCGAGGTGAGTCCGTACTTGTCCGCCAGATCTTTGCTCAGCGTGTCGAGCTTCTGCTTCGCCTCTGCGGCTGTGACCGTGTGGCTCTGGGTAATCTCAAGCTTGGGCATCGGGTCTGCTCCCTGTTCGATGTTGACTGTGGCCCGCCAGGTGGCGTGGCGCGGGATCGTACAATCTGGCGAAGTTCTTCGCCGCTACGTGTCGCTATATCATGTGCTAGCTTGCCGCCAAAATGGACAAGTTTTCGGGCCCAACCACCGATACAAACGATGTGCGCAGCGAGCCGTTCCGCCTCACGCGCTTTGCTTCGTCGGGTGGTTGAGCGGCCAAAGTGGGTCCGGGTGACCTGCAAAAGCTCGTGATGCCGGAGGGGTCCGCTCGACTCGGCAGCGCTGCAGAACAAGCAGTGCTTGTCGGAACCGAGACGGGCGACGACGCCGGGGTCTACCTTGTCCGCGACGAGAGTGCCGAGGGAACGGGCCTGGTTCAGACCGTCGACATCATCACGCCGCTCGTCGACGATCCCGAGCTATTTGGTCAGATTGCTGCCGCCAACGCGCTGTCGGATGTCTATGCGATGGGCGGTCGTCCGGTGAGCGCGCTGAACGTCTGTGTCTTCCCCAAAGAGCTTCCGACCGTTGCTGCGCGAGCGATTCTCGCCGGAGCCCAGCGCAAGCTGCACGAAGCGGGAGCGGCGCTGCTCGGTGGTCATACCGTGCGTGGACCCGAGCTGCTGTTTGGCCTGTCCGTCACGGGTGTCGTTCATCCGTCGCGGATCTGGCGCAATGTCGGCGCAAAGCCCGGAGATCGGCTGATCCTGACCAAGCCGCTCGGGGCCGGACTCATCGCGACCGCGCTACGCAACAGCCTGGTGACGATCGAAGATGTGGCATCCAGCATCGCACAGCTTGCCACGCTGAACCGTCGAGCCTCCGAGCTTCTGTCCGCCTATCCGGTGTCCGCAGCCACCGATGTCACGGGCTTTGGGCTCGTCGGACACAGCCTTGGAATGACTCGATGTGGCACCGTTTCCCTTCGCATCGACTGCGGCAGCCTGCCAAGCTACGACCGCGCACTCGGCTTTGCCGAAGCGGGCATCACCTGCGGCGGATCCAAAAACAATCGCGCTGCGTTTCTGAACGACATTGCGCTGCATCCGTCGCTGTCAGCCGCTCAGATCGAGCTGATCTTTGATCCCCAGACCTCCGGCGGACTGCTGGTTGCCCTGCCCGCTTCGTCGGCAGCCTCGGCGATCTCTACGCTGACCGACGCTGGCATTGCCGCAGCCCAGATCGGCGAAGTCACGGCTCGCGATCGGTATCCACTCTACGCAGACTAGCAACGACACTTCCACATAACGGAAGACCATCGCTTCTATTGTCGGCTTTTTGTCGGTCGCAGTCTTACCCGCAATCCGCTGATTTTGTGATTAAAATTCGCTAACTCCAGCAAACACCTTATAATAGAAGCACGATGCGCGGGGCGAAGGCTTATGCCAATTGACACCGACGCAACGTCGCGTGCCGACGTAGAGCGATATCGAGGATGGATTCGTTCTCTATCCGAGGGAATGAATGCGCTCTTCTTGTTGGTCGATTCAAGCGGAGTTCTGGTCGATGGCGGTGCGCATCCTCTGCTCTATAAGCGGATTTGCGCGGGTGAGCTACTGAGCGGTGTGCCCCTTCAGCAGGTTCTGCCACATCTGGCACCCATGCTGGAACAAAGCCTGACGATCTGTCGTCATACAGGTCATCCACAGAAGCTCAATCACATTGTCGACGATCACAAGGGTCTACTGTTTCTAAAGATCCTGATCTCTCGATTTCATCATAACTATTTCTCGATCATCATTTACGACGATCATCAAGAGCGCTCGTTATCGCTTCAAGTCGAGACATTGGCGGCGGATCAGCGACAGACGATTGCGCTGCTACACGAGATGGACTCGCGCTATCGGACGCTGTTTGACTCGCTGAGCGAAGGCGTGATCTTCATCGCTCGCGACGGTCAGGTGCTGGCTGCGAACGAGTCTGCAGCGCAGATCTTGCGAACCACCGTCTCAGATCTGCTGCATCGTGGCATCCACGAACCACTGCGCTTCGAGATCGTCGACAGCAGCGAAAAGCCACTGCCGCAGCAGCAGTGGCCGATGATCATCACGCTTCAGAGCGGTCAGCCGCGTCAAGAGTCGGTGATCGGCCTGGTCTTTCCCAGCGCCGAAGCGCCAAAGAGCATCGTCTGGCTGGCTGTCAATTCCAGGCCGCTGTGGCGTTCAAGCGACAGCATTCCTTATGCGGCAGTTGTATCATTTTACGATATCACGCATCGAAAACAATTGGAGCGAGAGCTATTCTACAAAGCATTTCACGACCCACTGACATCACTTCCAAATAGAAGCGTATTCGTTGATCGATTAGATACAGCAATTCGACAAGCACGACGCACCGGCGATCTGGTTGCAGTCTTCTTTTTGGATCTGGATCGATTCAAAGAGATCAATGATGAACAAGGTCATGATGTAGGCGACAAGTTCCTACAGTCGGTTGCGCAACGACTCTTGGCTTCTTTGCGTGATGGCGACACTGTTGCTCGATTTGGTGGTGATGAGTTCACAATCTTATTGCCAACCATTCAAACGGCAGAAGATGCTTTGCGCGTCGCTGAGCGTGTCTTGGAAGAGCTACAGCGTCCGATGGTAATTAACGGCATCTCACTGACCGCATCCGCCAGCGTTGGCATTAGCCTGTGTCCTCACGATGGAAATGAGTCTTCGACGCTGATTCGACATGCCGATATGGCGATGTATCGCGTCAAAGCCCAAGGTCGCAACAACTGTCAGTTTTTCCGCGAAGAGATCAACCTAGCGACGACGCGCTGCCTGAGCCGAGAGAACGTGCTCAGTCAGGAAATCGCCAAGGGTCAGCTTGGGCTGCACTATCGGCCTCATGTGCTGCTATCGACGGAACAGATTGTGGCGTGGGAAGCGGAGCTGTATCGACCGGCGAAGGATGACCGCGACGAAGAGCTGATCAGTGAAGCGTCGCTCGAAGAAGGGCTGGCGCAGCAGCTGTTTCGGCACTTGGTTGACCTGGCGTGCCGAGACTTTCAGCGCAGCCTCGCGCGTCGTCAGCCGTCGGAATCGCTGGTGGTGCGCATCTCGCAGCGACATCTGCTGGGTGCGACGGCGGTGATCTCGGTGGCGACGGCGCTGGAACAGAGCAAGCTGCCAGCGGAGCGACTGGAGATCGATGTGACTGCGACGGGAAGCATTCAAGATCCGTCGGCGCTGCTAGAGCCGCTGCTCCAGCTTCATCACTTGGGTGTCCGTCTGAGCCTGTCTTCGCTGGCGACGAGCAGTCTGCCGCTGGAATATCTGCCCAACCTGCCGGTGTCGTCGATGACGCTGCCTGAGCCGCTGTGGCGTCGCAGCCTGGAAGATCGAAAGACCGCGTCGCTGTGTGAGGGACTCGTGGCGCTGGCAGAGCGACTGGGCCTGTCGGTCAATGCCGCCGGAATCACGTCTCACAGCGAGCGAAAAATCGCACAAGCACGAGGCTGTCAGCGCGGTCACGGATCGCTGTGGCCCATGGTCAGCCGACTGCCAGGTCACGACAGCTAGCGAGCAGGCTCTCCCGTCTCACCCGCAGCGGCAGCAAACAGCGCGCTCTTGGCCGCTTCGCCGCGTGGACCTTTTTCCGCGGCCCAGCGATCCAGCACCGCACGAGCATCGGCTCGCACGCCTGGGTCCGCGTCAAACTGGGCAACGTGTCCCAGCAGCGGCACCGTCTCTTGCAGACCAATTCGTCGCAGCGCCAGCAGTGCCGCCCGTCGCTCTTTGGGCTCGGTTCGATGCAGTGCCGCCTCCAGCGGAGGCAGCGCCGCCCGACCGCTTCCAAGCAGCGTTCGCAGCGCCTTTTCCTGCACCTCGCCTTGGGTCGTCAGAAACAGCTCGACGCTGGGCTTTAAGTCCATCGGCTGTTCCAGGCACGCGCACAAAAACAGAGCCAGCAGCGACGAAACAGCACCAAGCCGGAGACGAAGCATCAGCGTGCAGAGCCCAGCTTGTGACGATACCAGTCGATGGTCTGGCTCAGTCCTTGTTCCAGATCGAAGCGAGGCTCCCACGACAGCAGCTCGCGCGCCTTGGCAATCGACGGAACACGCAGCTCCACGTCGGCGTGATCCCAGCGCACAAACTGAATCGGCGACGACGAACCACACAGCCGACGAATCAGCTCCGCCAGATTGTAGACCGTCACCGTCGAGCGAGGATTGCCAATGTTGAACGCATGACCGCTCGCTTGCGGACGAACCACCGACAGGAGCGTCGCATCGATGATGTCGTCGATGTAGCACCACGCGCGAATCTGCGCGCCGTCGTTGTGAATCAGCAGCGGCTCGCCACGCAGCGCGCGGACGATGAAGTGATGAACCGCACCCTCGCCAATCTGACGAGGCCCGTAGATGTTAAACGGACGCACCGTCACCGCTGGGAACTGAAACTGACGGTGATACGTCATCGCCAGATGTTCCGTCGCCAGCTTCGACACCGCGTACGTCCAGCGCGCTTCTCCGACGGCACCGACGGTGGTCGCATCCAGCTCGCTCACCTGATAGGCATAGCGACCGAACACTTCGCTCGTCGAAAAGTCCACAAAGCGCTGACAGCGTCCCGTCGAGTGCGCCGCATCAAGCAGGTTCGCCGTCCCGAGCAGCGACACCCGCATCGTCTGCGTCGGCATCTTCATCACGGTATCGACGCCCGCGATCGAGGCCAAGTGAATCACCACATCGGTATCCGCAACCGCTCTGCGCACCGCGTCTTGATCCAGGACATCTCCGACGACAAGCTCGACATTTTTGTGTTCGTGAAGTCCCGCCGGACGCAGCGCATCCCGACGCATCACATCGAGCACGCGCACCTTGTTGTGCGTCCGCAGCCGCTCCACCAAGTGAGAGCCAATGAAGCCCGCGCCGCCGGTCACCAGCACATGCGCGTCGCGAAGATCAGTGTTTTGCATCGACATGGTCGCGCATGCTAGCCGGGATTTCTGGCTGTGCCGATGTCTTTTTGTCGTCCGAAACGCCAGGCTGTCCACGCAGATAGCGCAGTCGCTCACCCAGCGTCTTTTCGTAGCCACTCGTCGACGGATGATAGAACGTCGCGTCACGCAGCGCGTCTGGCAGATACTGCTCCGCGACGTGATGCCCGGCGAAGTCGTGCGGATACTTGTACGCAGTTCCGTAGCCAAGCTCTCGCATCAGCTTCGTCGGAGCATTGCGCAGATGCAGCGGCACCGGCAGCGCTCCACGCTTCACCACCGCCTGCTTGGCCGCTTGATACGTCGCAATCGCACTGTTCGACTTCGGAGCCAGCGCCAGATAGATCGCGGCTTCGCTCATCGGCAGCGTCCCTTCGGGCAGGCCAATAAAGCGCACTGCGTCCGTCGCTGCCATCGCAATTTGCAGCGCACGCGGATCAGCGACGCCAATGTCCTCGGCAGCAAAGATCACCATCCGTCGCAGCACAAACAGCGGATCTTCGCCCGCTTCCAGCATCCTCGTCATCCAGTACACCGCAGCGTCGGGATCAGAGCCTCGCAAGCTCTTGATAAACGCCGACACGACGTTGTAGTGCTCGTCGCCGCTCTTGTCGTATAGGAGAACCTTCCGCTGAAGCGCTTCCTCGACGGTCTGACGATCGATCAGTCTTCGTCCCTGCTCGTCGAGCACACCAGCATGATGCGCCGCGACTTCCAGCACCCCAAGCGCCCGTCGCGCATCGCCGCCAGAGTGTTCCGCCAAAAAGTCCCGCGCTTCGTCGCTGAGCACCACATTCTTTGCGCCGAGCCCACGCTCTTTGTCTTCCAGCGCCCGCGTAAGCAGCGTCCCAAGCGCCGATTCTCCGAGCGACGACAGCGTCACAACCCGACATCGAGACAGCAGCGCCGCATTGACCTCGAACGATGGATTTTCCGTCGTCGCACCGATGAGAACCACCGTTCCGTGCTCGACGTGCGGCAGCAGCGCATCTTGCTGCGCCTTGTTGAAGCGATGAATCTCGTCGAGAAACAGGATCGTCCGCCCGCCACGAGCGCGCTCATATTCCGCGTCGCTGATCGCTGCACGAACTTCCTTTACACCCGCCGTCACCGCCGACAGCGCGGCAAAGCGAGCCCCAAGCTGCGTCGCCAAGATCTTCGCCAGCGTCGTCTTGCCTGTGCCCGGTGGTCCCCACAAAATCAGCGACGGAAGCTGCTTCGATTCAAGCGCTCGCGCAAGCAGCTTTCCAGGCCCAAGCAGGTGCTCTTGACCGATGAACTCATCGAGGCTGCGCGGTCGCATTCGCTCTGCCAGCGGTGCCCGCGAATCCACCGATTCCGCTGTCGCTGTGCCTTGCATTCGAGAAAAGAGATCCACGCGCCGACGCTAGTACAAACCGCCGAGAGGATCTACAGCCAGCACACCTGCTCGATCGTCGCAGCGCTCAGACGATATTAGCCAAGTAGCTCGTCGCGCAGGGACAGACCCAAGCCCGTTCCCGACGGAAGCACCAGCTTTGCCGACGATCTGTGATACGGACTGTCGACGGTGAAGCGATCGCGCAGAAAAAACGGCGTATCCAGATCGCAGACCGAGATCAGCCCGGTTCCACACACGGCATGCAGCGACGCGGTCATGGCGATCTCACTTTCGACCATGCCGCCGATCATCAGCTCCGTCTGAGTCCGACGAGCCAGCTCCGCAATCAGCAGCGACTCTCGCACACCCGACTTCATAAACTTCAGGTTCACCATCTGAGCCGCCCGTCTTTCCATCACGGTCATCGCGTCGAAGATGGTCTTCACCGACTCGTCGGCACAGATCGGAATCCGCAGACGCTGGCTCAGCCGCGCCATGCCCGCGATGTCGTCGTACGGAAGTGGCTGCTCAAAAAACAGCGGCGTCACATTCCACTTGGAAAGCTCGTCGCACAGGGTCGCTGCGCTCTGCTCGCAAAGTCCCTGATTTCCGTCGAGGCTCAGACGAACAGAAGGCCCCGCGCAGCGCACCAGCGCCATCACCCGATCGAGATCTTCCGACAGCGCACCGCCGCCCACCTTGACCTTGACAAACGGAAACCGATGGCTGGAAAAGTGCCGATAAAACGGAAGAACCTCGTCGGCAGATAGCCGAGGCAAGGTGATGTCTGTCTCGGCATCGAGCCGCGCAGCGCGTCCCCACAGCGACGACAGCGAAACCCCAAGCTGCCGCGCGTACAGATCCCACAGCGCCAGCTCGACACCGGCTCTCGCCGTCGGAGTCTTCGCAAAGTCATTCCACAGCTCGTCGTGAAGCCGCATCATCGCCGCCGCCGGATGAAGCCCAACCAGCGCATCGGCAAGCTGCTGACACGCGGGCAGCACCGTCTGTTGTGTATCGCCAGTCAGCACCGGAAACGGCGCGGCTTCTCCGACGGCAGAACGACCTTCTGCATCCCGCAGCACGATCAGGACATTTTCCAGCGTCTCGACCGAGCCATGCGAGATATGAAACGGCATGTGCAGCGTCGAGCCCAGCGGACGAACCAGTACGCGATCAATCGGCCAAAGTCGCATCAAGCTGCCTATGGAATCATGCGGCTAGCAATCGGGGAAGAACTCGTGCGTCACCGACGCGCCACGCGCCCACTGATCGTCGCCACCGGGAAGCAGCGCCGCGTCTTGCGAGATCATCGCCACCGACTCCAAAAAGCCCGCGTGATACGACAGCGTAAAGCAGGCCTTGCCCGATGACTCTCCCGTCGCAGGATTTTTGCGAAGATCGAACGCATTGGGCGCAAACGCAGCGATCTCATCGTCGCTGAGCTTGCATACTTTTTCCGCGAGCCGCGCCAAGTTCCCCGGCGACAGCTTCGGACTATACGACGAGTCTAGCTTCGGTCGCCACGGCGGCGTCGACGGATAGTCCGCAAAGATTCCGAGCCACGGCGAGCCCAGTCCATACAGCCGACGCGGCGGGAAGTGATAGGCGAGCTGGTTGATCGAGCTTCCCGAAAACACATTCGCGCGCAAAAACGCCATACACGCCGGGCCGTCTTGCCGAGAGCGATCCTCGGGATGAAAACAGGCATCGAAGCCGAGCGCCGTCGGACCGCTTGGCGGCGCAAACTTGTGAAACACGTAGTCCTGACCGCGATACTCACTGGCAGCGTAAAGATCCTGATAGTCGAGGCTGCGTCCGCTCGTCGCAAACTGGATCGACGCACCACCGACTTCGATGATCGCAAAGCTGTCGCGCACCGACGCAGGAAGCTGCTGCGAAACCCCGAGCCAGGCCAGTCGCGCCTCCTCGAGCCCACTGATCGTCCGCGCCACCACATGCTCTTGCTTGATCTCTTCTTTGAAAAACCGCGAGATCTCCGCCCAGACGGCTTGAAACTCGCGGCGCTCGTCGGGAAGATTGGTGCTGGGACTGCGAAATCCGCCCGTCCCCAGCGCGACGACGCCACGGATGCGCTCGCGAAGCTGCGGGTTGCCCTTTTTGTGCGAGTCCCCGAGTGCATCCCACGCTTGTCGCAGCTTGGGCAAAATCATCGACGGAACTTCGTCGGCAGCGTGACCTCGCACCAGCGCAGCAATGCCACCGCTTGTCTTCACACACACCGGATTGACCGACGTCACACGACAGCGTCGCCGATCGGACTTGTCCTCACGCTCGACGGACACCGGATACATACAAAAGCGCGTTCCCGACGAACCCAGGTCGAGAACCAAGTGAACGGACTCCGAGCGCTCGGTAAAGTGATGAGACGGAACCAAGCCGCCTTCCTCGGGAAGACCGAGCAGTGCCAGCAAACAGACGATGGGAACTGTTGAAAATAGGCGGAGTGGACGCGGACGCATGTCGCCTCCCGAAACACAGGGATTGAGTCAAGCCGGACAGAGGCAGGCAGGCAGCCGCGAGCGCGGCTACAGACGAGCTAAGGAGTAACCCAAAATCCTACAAGTAGGGTTAGCTTTTTGCAGAATTTTGGTTATTCATTGTAGTTTTTGCAGCTTTTGCAGATTTTCTGGCTGACGCTTCGCTTTTGGGTGCTCAGCCATCGCTGAACGTTCCGCGCAGCATGTTGCGCACAGCGACGAGCTAGTTCAGCACCGAGAGCGGCTGCCAGTGCGCTTCAACCTGGCCATTTCGTATCGCATACAGGTCTGACAGCGCAGCAAAGTTGTCGGCTTCACGCGGGTGCAAGATCACGAAGCTACCGACCTCGGCGACCACGCGCTTCGAGCCTGTCAGCAGCTGCTGATTGGGCAGCAGGTTGCGAATCGGTCCGTCGTGAAACCAGCCCGCGCGCAGTCCCGTTGGATAGACAATCGGCGCATCCCACGTTCCGCCGTACAGAAAGTAGCCGACCGCCAGGTTGGGATCCCACAGTCGGAAAAGTCCCCACATTCCGTCGAGAAATGGCAGCGGTGGAGACGCTTGCTTCTTGAGCACCGGCACCGCGAGCCACAGCGCGGGCAGAAAATCAGCCAGTGCGTCGTCGCCAAAGCTCGCGGGACGAAGCAGACCAGAGCCCATCGCGAGATCGTTTACCACCGTCGGAAGTCCGGCATAAAGCGGCAGTGTCTTGCTGCCTCCACTGTTGAAGACGAGCCGATCTGTCGACGGAGAAAACCAGTCAGGTCGGGCGGCTTTGGCAACGTCCACAAAGTGCTGATAGCGCGTCTGCACATCGACGAGCGCCGTACGGATCGCTTCGTGTTTGTGTAGACCTGGCGCGTGCGGGACGTGACCGTCGTAGCCCATGAAGCCAGCGAAGCGAAGCAGTGACGGAGCGTCCGCAATCTGCTGAAGCAGCGACCGCAGCTCGTCGTCGGTCTGAACGCCACCGCGATGCAGTCCGACATCTAGCTCAATGCTGACCTTGATGGGCTGTCCGAGCTGGCGCGCAATGTCTCGATACGATGCCAGGCGACTTCCGTCGTCGATCAGCCAAGCCACACGCTGCGCAGCGTCGGGATGCTGAGTCATCACCTTGTGAGCAGCCTCTGCCGGAGCCGGTTTTCCAAGGAGAATATCGAGCGGACCGAGGTCGGACAGATCGCGCAGCAGCAGCGGAATCTGCGGCGCATGAAAGACCATCAGCGCGTGCGATCCGGTCTTTTGCAGGATGTAGCGAAGCAGGCCCAGCGACGGCAGTGACTTGACAACGATCCGCAGCTGCTGATTCTTCGACAGCGCCGACTGAGCCTTCGTCAGGTTGTGGTCGAGCCGGTCGAGATCAATCGCCGCACACGGCAGACCCGACAGGCTTCGCAGCGTCGTCGTCAGCGACGAAAAGTAGCGAGCATCTGCGTCGGAAAGAGGCTGTGCTGCCCGATCCGCTGGACGCGCCCACAGAAGCAACGCCACAAGCACAAAAAGACCGACACAAAACCACAGGAGCCGTCTTCGTCGGAACATGTCGCAACGTAACATACCTTTGCGACGAAACAAGCGACTCCGATGGTTGTATAGGTCGCCGATCTGGGCGATAGTAACCTTTGCGGCAGTTTTCGTGACTGCGCGAGTCGAGTCCAGGATGCCAACCCACGAAGAGCAGCTTCGCCGGGAGCAAGAACTCTTCGAGAAAAAAGAAGAGCTGCGCGAGCAATCTCGTGAGAGCGAGTCCGCGCAGATTCCCGAGCGAGCGGCGCAGATCATCGCCGAGAGTCAGCGTGTCGAGGCAACCCGGCTTCACGATACGCTCAAAGGCGACGCGTTTTCGGAATCGCAGCTGGCGCTGCTGCCGAAGCAGAGCGAGCCGACGAAGGAAGCGGTGGAGCAGCTGTTTCATCATCTCGTCGAGAGAAAAGACAAGCCGCCTGCGGACTCGATCAAGAAACAGCAGAAGACCTCGACGCCGGTGGATCGCAAGACGGGCATGCGCTACGCAGAGCCCAGACACCGTGAGCCGGACGATCTGTTTGCGACGGGAATCGAAGGTGACTTCGTGCCCAATACCAAGATCTCGGCGGCGGACTTCGATGTACATCCAAGCAGCGACGAAGGAATCGACTGGGGCGGAAGCAGCCCTCGTCGTCGACGTCGTCGTGGCAAGCCAGGTCCAATTGTTCCCAAGAAGACTCAGACCGACGGCAAGTAGCCGAGCTGAGTCCGCACCCGTTGTAAGGAGATGACGTCGCCGATGAGCGCAGCAACACCCGAGTTAGAGCGTCAGGCCGCTGAGCAGTGGCTTGCCGCCGAGCTAAACCGAATGTGGCTGGTCGCCGAGCGATGCCTTCGCCAGTTCCAGCGCGCACAGCTTCGGCCTCAGCCGGACAATCCGGCGCTGGCGGAAGTGGAAGGCATCTTTACGGCTCGTCGCGCGGCGCGTGGTGGTGTGTCGAGCGGACCGATGGACGAAGCGGAGCTGTCGCGTGCCATCACCGAAGTCGAGAGCACGCTGTATGGGCTCCGTCGAGCAGCGCCGATTGGGCGGATGATCGAAAACCTGGGGCTGTCGCCGCTGGAAGTCGAGACGCTGGTGGTTGCGATGTCTCCGCACATCGACGCACCGCTGTCGGATGTGTTTTCGCTGCTGCGTGGCACGCCGAGCCGTCGTGGTGTCGATCTCTCGCTCGTCGCGCAGCTTTATCAGCTTCGTCGCAGTGATCGGCTTCAGCTTCTCGACGCGCTGGACCCGGAACGACCGCTGCTCGCGTGGCGGATGGTTCAGGTGATCTCGTCGGACTCGATGGAAGGCTATAGCTCGGTGAACTATCGGGCGATCATGCCGACGTTCGATGTGCTGTCGGCGCTGTGTGGTCGAGCGGAGCTGGCTCCGGCGCTGGCGAAGACGTCGCGGATTCAGCGTGGACCAAAGCGGCTCGATGATCTGGTGCTGTCGGATGAGCTGCGTCAGCGCGCGGAGCGACTGTGCTCAATGGCAGAACAGGCGACGAATCAGCAGCAAGTCGGACACATGCCGTGGCTGATGTTTTGGGGCGCCAAAGGGATCGGCAAGCGAGAGCTGGCGTCGCGGATTGCAGCGCATGCGGGGCGGTCGCTGCTGTGCTTCGATCCGACGATGGCAGAGCAAGGCGCGCTCGATGACCTGTTGCGACGGGCCCAGCGAGAAGCGCTGCTGCGGGGCGCGGTGCTGTACATCGGGCCGCTGCGCGGAGAGCTTCTCAACGACAACGGGCGCGAGCTGGTCAAGCGCATTGCGGCGTATCCGTCGATGCTGGTGCTGGGTGTCGAGGCCATTGTGCCGCCACGAATCACCATCGATCACAGCTTGCAGGAAGTGCATCTGGCCAATCCGCCGGAGCCCGCTCGATTGGTGCTGTGGCAGCGCGTGATTCCCGAGTCGATTCGGTCCGAGGATCTGCACCTGGAAAGCATCGCGCGCGCGTTTCACTTGGCTCCGGGCGAGATCATCGACACCGGCTCGGAAGCTCGCGAGCTGGCGGCGCTGAGTCCGACGGGAACGATCAACCACGACCAGCTTCGCGCGGGCATCGATCGACGGCTGCGCAACGACCTGGGCGACATGGCGAAGCGAATCTCGGTGACGGCGCGCTGGGACGATCTGGTGCTTCCCGACGAAGACACGGCGCGCATCCGAGAGTTCATCGGTCGCAGCAAGTTCGCCTATCGCGTCTATTCCGACTGGGGCTTTGGTCAGCGCGTCGGATATGGCAAAGGCATGATCGCACTGTTTTCGGGTCCGCCAGGCACGGGCAAGACGATGCTGGCGGGGCTGATTGCGCAGGCGCTCGACCTCGACGTGTATCAAGTGGACCTGGCGCAGGTCGTCAGCAAGTGGGTCGGTGAGACGGAAAAGCAGCTCGCCAAAGTCTTCGACGCAGCGGAGCGTGCGCACGCGGTGCTGCTGTTCGACGAAGCAGACTCGCTGTTTGCCAAGCGTACCGAGGTGAAGACCTCGAACGACCGCTACGGAAACTTGGCGGTGAACTATCTGCTTCAGCGACTGGAACAGTACAGCGGTGTCGTCGTGATGACGACGAACAAAGAAGCGTCTCTCGATGAAGCGCTCCAGCGCCGTCTGACGCTGCACTTGCACATGGAAGTTCCCGAGCCGCCCGAGAGAGAGCGTCTGTGGAAGTCGATGCTGCCGCCAAACGCGCCGTGGGCCAAAGACATCAACTGGAAAGCGCTGGCGAAGGAATACGAGATCTCCGGCGGCTATATCAAAAATGCGGTGCTGCGCGCGGCGTTCCTGGCGGCAGATGCAGGCTCGCCCATCAACATGCAGCTTCTGCGTCGATCCGCGTCGCTGGAAATGGAAGACATGGGTCGCCTGATTGCTCGGGGCGGACGCGTCGCAACCAGCGGCTTTTCATCACTTGGCAGCACATCTGGCCGAGAGAACTCTGACGGAAAGATTCGGATGTAACGAGGACGCTCGCTCCGACGAAATTGCGACCGAATAGCTCAGTATGTTGAGCGGCGACGATATGATAAACTCGCCGAATCCATGTCAGAAAGCGCTGGTCCTCAGGCTGAGCCGTCGGGTTTGTCCAAAGCTGAGTCTGCTCAGTCTCCATCTCCCGAGGTCCGATTACAGTCTCTGGTCGGTCAGAGTGCACAGCCGGTCCTCGACGATCTGCTTGCGCTGCTGATTGCCGAGCTGAGCGAAGCCCAAGATCCGTCGGAGCACGCCGAGCAAGCCGTTCGCATGGCGCTGCTTTTGTGGGACGGACAAGGCAAAGTCGATGCGGCACTGGCGCTGCTTGGCTCGGTTCACCATCCGGTGGCGTCGGCTCTGCGACTGCAAGCTGCGCTCGACGGACAGGCACAAAGCACCGCGCTGTCTGACTACACCGACTGGGTGGTTCGTCACGGGAGCAGCGACGAAAAGACCGAGCTGGGCGAAATCCTACTGTGGCGCAGTGAGCTGGATGTAGCGCAGACGCTGCTCGCCGAGGGACTTTCGCCTCGGCTGTATGCGCTGCTTCTGACGGTACAAGGTCTGCATAGCCGAGCGGCGGATACTCTTTCGACGAGCACCGACGGAAACGATCTGCTGTGGTCGGCATCGCTTCAGTGGCAAGCCGGACAAGGAAGCCCGGATGTCGCGTCGGTGATTGTCTCGCTGGAAAGGCTGGCGCACCACGCGGAGCAGCTGATTTCGCTGTCGAGCTTGCCGGGCATGGTCCTGAAGCTACGTGCGACGGAACAGCACCTGGCGTGTCTGCCTGCGTACGGTCCGGCGCAGTGGCAGCTTCTGAACGAGCGGTTTACCCAGCTTGGCGGAGACGCGGCGCTGCAGGGTCCGTCGCCGTCCGTCGAGCTGCTTGTCACCGCGCTGGAGCTTGCCACCGCGTCGATGAACGCGCAGGTGATGGCGGAACAAGCCGCCGATCTGCTGCTGAGGATTCATCAGATCGTCAGTGCTGCTCCGACGCTGGGCTCGCAAGTGATGCAGCATCTCGTCGAGCGACGAGCGGCGCAGCAGCTGGAGCGATTCGGTCGATACAACGAGGCCGCAGGCTTTTGGCAAGCCCAAGCGAATCGTCTGCTGGAAGCGCTCAAGGCCCCGGCGGCTGAGACGGAAACGGATCTGTGGAATCGCGCGCTGGCCCTGGCGCACCTGTATCGCGCTGTCGAGTGTCTGACGCTGGCGATTCCGCAGTCGGGTGAAGAAGCCAGCACCGAGGCCATCCGACTGAGCACACGTCTGATTGGCTTTGGTGTCGTCGACGAGGTCTTGGCGCTCCGCATCGCTTGCCTGCTGCATCAAGGCTCGGATCGTCGGATGGTCTGTGATTGGCTGCGCTCGTGTGCCCAAGCGTGTCCGCAAGCGCATCCCGAGCGAGCCATCTTGCTGGTTCACGCAGCGCGGGCCGAGGAAGCCATTCAGTCCGCGAGTCGTGATGCGTCGCTGTCGCTGCCGATTGTGAGCGATCGTGCGACGATGCACACGCTGGCTCGACAGTTTCGTCGTCGGGCAGAGCTTCCCAAGCTGCTCGCGGTGTATCGGGCGATGTCCGATGGTTCCACGACGGACAGCGATGCGCTGGCTTCGGCCTATGCTTCCGTCGCAGCGGCGCTCGCGGTCTGCTTGCTTCCCGACGAGCTTCCCGAGCCAATTTTGGGAGAGACGAGCGTCGAAGGACTGATCCGCAATCTTCAATCGGTCGCGGAGCCGTTCGCGGATGGTCCGGGCGGAATTCTCGTCGCTGCAACGCGAGTGCTGACGTGTCAGCGCTTTGATCGCGGCGGAGAGCTGCTCGACGCGCTGGTGATGCTGCTCAACGGGCTACAGAGTCCTCGCAACAAGCTCCGAGTGCTCAAGCAGCTTGGCCATCATGCGACGGAAGCGGGCGATTTGCAGCGCGCGGAAGTCAGCTATCAAGAAGTGCTCGAGCGCGATCCGTCGGATGTCGTCGCGATGCATGCACTGGCGCGCCTGCTTCAGCAGCGTGGCGATACGCAGCAAGCGATTGAGCTGCTCAAGACAGCGGTCGAGGCTGCATTGACGCTGGGCGGAGACACCAGCGCAGCTCAACCGACGACGATGGCCATGCTGTCGCCGCGAAAGCTCGGGCTTGGAGAGAGCAGTGCTCCCGTCGGTGCCCAAGCAGCCGCGCTGCTTGCGTGTGAGCTGGGTGCGCTGTTTGAACAGCAATCGCACGCAGGAAATCCAGGCGCACTGACGGAAGCACTGACGGCCTACGAAGGAGCACTCCGTCGCGATCCTCGCTGTCGTCCGGCGGCACGCGCACTGGTTTCGCTGTATCGAGCACTGAATCGCAAGACGGAACAGCTGACGGCGATGCGACGGCTGCTTCCGCTGCTGCGTGACGATGGACAGCGACTGACGCTGCTCGTCGAACTGGGCCAGCTTGCCGAGCTTCAAGCCAAGCAGCTTGGACCGGAGCTGGCGCCGGCGCTGATTGAGCAAGCGATTGATGCGTTTAGCGAAGCACTGACGCTCGATCCATCGCACGAACCGGCGATCAGCAGCCTGGTGTCGCTGTGTCAGCTCGACGGACGATATGGACTGATTGCCGAGACGCTGGAGCGCGCTCCGAAGACGCCGCCGTTTCTGCGCACGCTCTGTGATGCATATCAGCAGCTGGGGCAGCCCGACGGACTGGCGCACACGCTGGAAGATCTGCTGCCGCTTATCTCCGATCCGCAAGAAGCCCTGCCGCTTTTGCGTCAGCTTGCGGAGCTTTATCAGCGACTGGAGCGACCTTCCGACGAGATTCGCATCTGGGAACGCATCTACGAGCAGTCTCCCGAGCTGATTTTGGGCGACACCAAGATCCTGCTTCAGCTGGAGCAGCGCTACGGAGCCAACGGGCGGCACATCGATCAAGCAAACCTGCTGCGACGAGCGCTGGCGCGCTTTGAGTCCAATCTCTCGTTGGACAGCGAGTCCGCCGATCACAAGCGTCAGCTGCTGCTGCGTCTGGGACAGGTTCAGCGTGAATCGCTGCAAGCAAGCAGCGAAGCGATTCAGACGTTCGAGCGCGTGCTTTCGGATGATCCCGACGATAGAACCGCGCTCGCTGCGCTCAATGGGCTGTACGCACAGACCGAACAGCTTGCGCCGCAGCGACGGACACTGACTTCGCTGCTGCGTCAGGTACAGGAACCGAGTGAGCGCTCTCGCTATCTGTTTCAGCTCGGTGAGCTGCTCGACAAGCTGGGTGAAGCCGACGACGCATATCGGCTGTATGGCGAAGCGTTCTTCCTCGATCCGTCGAATCGCGCTGCGTTTACCGCGTACGAACGAACGTGTTACCGACGACAGCAGTGGCCAGATGCGCTGAAGATTTACGAAACCGCGCTGCGGCTGATCGAGACGCAAAAGACCCGATCCTATCGTCCCGCTGATCTACATCTGCGACGAGGACAGGTTCAGCTTCAGTATCTTCAGCAGGTTGATGACGCGCTCGTCAGCTACACCAAAGCGCTCGAGTCCGACGCGGAAAACGATGCGACGCAAGCGACGCTCGAACGAATTTACGCCGGGCGCAACCAGTGGAAAGAGCTGCTGACAGCCTATGAGCGACGGGCGCAGCTTGTTCGGGACGACAGCAAGCGGGTGGAAATCCTCCGTCGAGCGGCGAGAGTGGCAACCGCCAAGCTGCGCGATGTCATCGAGGCTGTTCGCTTCTACGAAAAGCTCCATGCGGTCGATCCCACCGACGCGGAATCGCTCGATGCGCTGGAACATCACTACGAGAGCACGCGCGACTTTGAAAAGCTGGTGGCGCTGCTGTCGACGCGTGTGACGCTGGCCAACGAAGAGCAGCAGATCATCGCGCTGCACATGCGAATCGGTCTGCTGTGTGAAGAAGGTCTGCGCGATCACGACCGAGCGATCTCGGCGTATCGGCAAGTGGTGGAAGCGCAGCCGACGCACCGAGAAGCGCTCGACGCGATGGCGCGACTGCTGGAAGCCAACGAGCGCTGGGCCGAGCTGGTCGACATCACGCGACGGCAAATTCGGCTGGTCACGGATCGTCAGCACAAAGCGCTGCTGTACTTTAAGTGCGGATCCGTCACCGAGGCGAAGTTCGGAAAAGAAGACGAAGCGATTCGCTATTACGAGGCGGCGGTGCGGACCTCGGCGGCGTGTTTGCCCGCGCTGCACAGCCTGCGTGACATTTACGTCCGTCGAGAAGACTACGCGCGCGTGACGCAGACGCTGGAGCTTGAGTCCAAGCTGTGGACTGAGCCCAAAGAGCAAGCCGGAATCCTGGCGCACATCGGACAGATTTACCTCGACAAGCTGCGTCAGCCCGAGCGTGCGATTGAGTATTACGAGCGAGCACTTACCGTCGACAAAGACTGTCTTCCGGCCCATCGCGCGCTGTTCCACGTCTATTACGAGCGTGGCGACTTTTACCGGACGTATCAGACGGGACAAGTCCTGCTCGTCCGGGCCGCGCGCGAAGGTGAGCCAGCGGAACGATCCAGCTTCCATGCCAAGCGTGCGCACGCAGCGTCGAAAGTCGGAGAGCTGCGCGTCGCTTGTGAGTCAGTGGTGTTGGCGCTGGAGATCTGGCCCGAAAACATGGCTGCGCTCGGGCTGCTGGTTCCTCTCTGTCTTCAGACGGACACAGGCTTCGATCTGACGCCGACTTGCCGCGAGCTGGAAAAGCAATATCGTCGACGAAACATGGCCGAGCAGCTTGCGCTGCTGCTGTGTGCACAGGCCGCGCTGGCCGAGCGGGCTGGCGAAAGCGAAGCGGCAGAGACGCTGCTGGCCGAAGCGCTCCGTCAGAAACCCGACGAATCTCAGGTGATCGAGCTGGTCGCGGCTGCGTACACGCGGCTCGCACGCTGGGATGCGGCGGTTTCCCTGCTTCAGTCGTTCATCGAGCGGCTTCAGAAGACCGCCGACGCATCGCAGCTACCGACGATCGCGAGGTGTGAGCTGCTGCTCGCGGGTCTGTATAGCGAAGTGCTGCTTCAGCCCGACTCGGCGATCAAGCTGCTCCGTCAGTGCATCGACGTGTCCGCGCATCCTGACTCATCGGTGCCCGAGCTGACCGTCTGGCGCGCTCGCTACATGCTGTCGCAGGAGCTGTTCCGAATCGGACGCTATCTGGAAGCACGCACCGAGATCGACGAGCTGCTCACGCAGGTTCAGCCCGAAGGCGCTGCGCGAGTTTCTCCGTCTGTGCTCTGTCGATATTCCGACTATCAAGGCCGCATCCTGGAATCGCTCGGCGACATGACCGGCGCACAGCAAGCGTACCTGAAGGCAATCGATCTCGATCCGACCTATGCTCCGCCGGTGTTGCAGCTTGCGCGCTGGGGTGTTCTGACGGGCAATCGAGAGCAAGCCGAAGCGCTGCTGCGCGATGCCATCGAGCGTGCCAGCGAGCGACCGATCGGAAGTCCCGTCGATGAGCGAGGCTCAGAGATCTTTCTGCGTCGAGGACTTGCCCGGCTGCTATCGGCGAGTGATCCACAAGCCGCCGTGGTCGAATATCAGCGCTTGGTTGATCTAAGCGCCGACGACAACTTGCTGCTACCGCTGTGCTTTGATCTGACCAGTCCCGCTGGACCTCCGCTTTTGTGGGACGGAAAAGACGATCGCATCTCGCTCGCGGAAGTGCTGCTGCACAGCATCGGGGACACGCATCAAGCGGAACAGGCGCTTCAGTTCGTGCTCGAGCAAGATCTGCGCTGCGCGGCGGCCTATCCGCTCTTGTCGGAAGTCTACGATCGCCGCAATGAGCAGGTTCGCGCGCGACGGGTCCGAACGGTGTCGGCGCTGCTTGGCTATACTCCGTCGGAAAAGCGTCCTCAGCGCAGCGGTGGCTATCGAACGGCGCTCGGGGAAGAGCTTCGCCAGCGGCTGCTGATTCCAGGCATGCTGCGTGGCTCGCTGACCGTGGATCTGCTGCAAGCGATGGTTCCGGGGCTGCTCAAGCTGTTTCCTCCGACCTGGCCCTGGCCGACCGAGACGACGCCCGCAGCCAAAGTTCCCGACGCTGGCTTCCTGAGCGCTGTCAGTGAAGTGCAGCGTTTGTTTGCGGTGGATGCCGAGTTTTTCGTCGCACCGCAGGTTCCGGGCACCGCGCTCGCGCTAGAGCTTCCGACGGGACGAAAGGTTGCGCTGCTCGATCAGTCGGTGCTCGGGATGGCAGACAGTGAGCGACGATTCCTACTCGGGCAGACACTGGATGCACTGCGCGGCGGCTATGCGACGCTTCTGCGACTGTCTCCGAGCGAGCTTTTGCAGACCAGTCGCCTGATGTCGATGATGCTCCTGCCCCCGTCTGAGCAGCCGCCCGAGAGCCGCGAGTTTTTTCAGCTTCTACCCAAGCGCTCGCAGCAGGTGTTTGAGCGCGCCGCGCAGAGTCGTCCCATCCAAACCGTGGTCGAAGTCGTGTCGAGCTTTGGACTGTGTGCAGAGCGCGCGGGCCTTCTCGCAGCCGATGACATTGCCATCGCCATCCAGGTGATGGTCCGCCTGCAAGGAGAAGATGCGGCGGCGCTCAGCGATGTCCCAAGTGGCCTGGTGCTTGGACTGGCTCCAAATGGATCAGACCTGGTCCGTTACTTTCTTTCGGACACCTTCCACGAACTTACTGCGACGCTCCGGGAACCATCGCGCTTGTGATCTGCCCCCACCCAAAGGTATTCTTTGGCCTTGATATGGCGGTATCGGCGGTGCTTACGCAAGAAAGAGGGCGGACGAGAACATGGGTGCCAAGTTCGGCTCTGAGCTAGCGGCTCAAGGTGGGGTCGTCAGCCTCAAGCTGCGAGGCGTGATCGACGAAGACAACGAGCTGACTGGCATCGAAAGCCAGCTTTCAGCCGGGGTCACCGTCCTTGATTTGGCCGACATCGAGCGCATTAACTCGTGCGGCGTCCGTGACTGGGTCAACTGGCTCGGTCGCATTGAACGACTCGGCGCGAGGCTGGTGTTCGTCAACTGCTCACCAGCCATCGTCGCGCAGATGAATCTGGTTCATAACTTTTCTGCAAGCGGCATCGTAAAGAGCTTCTACGCTCCGTACTTCTGCCCGCGCTGCAACAAAGAGCGGCTCCTTCGTCTGGAAACGCGCGATCTGGTTCATCAAACGCCGATCACCTCGGCGCCGACTTGTCGCTGCGATGACTGCGACGGACCGATGGACTTCGACGACTTGGAGGAGTCCTACTTCGCCTTCATGAACAACCTGAAGAAGGTACTGAGCGATCCGGCCACCGAGGAGATTCTCCAGGTCGTCGCGTCCGCCAGCGAAGGTGGAGCCAAGCAGCGCTCTCGCGGCAGCAGCACCGGCATTACGCCAGCGACGGGACCGAGCCTGACGCCAGCGACGCCTTCGACGGGAGCGCCTTCGTCGATCTCTCCGCTCAATCGCACGCCGACGACTCGCTCGCCGAGCGGCAACATTCCGACTGCCAAGACTCCGCCGGGCAACGCGCTCGCAGGTCTGGTATCGCAGCCCGGTGAACAGCCCGCGACATCGAGTGGCAACCATCGCCCGGTTCCAAACGCAGCCTCGACGGCGCCCGCGACAGCCCAAGCTGGAACGGACAAGCAAGAGCTGGCTCCGACGGGAAACACTGCCCAGCCCTCGCTCGTTCGAACGGTCCTGCCCTGGGTTGCACTCGCCATCTTCCTCATCGCTGCCATCGGCGTCCTCATCCTCGCCATCGCCAAGTAGTCGTCGTCGCGACCATTGCGCTCGCTGGTCCTTTGCGCAACACTTCCAAGCCATGCACGGACACGTTGCGGGAGTTCATCCTCGGCACAGTGAGTCCGCCTTCGCGCGTCTTTCCGACGAAGACCTGCGACGGCTGCTTCACTTGGCCCTCAGCAAAGGTGGCGACTACGCCGACCTGTACTTTGAGCACAGCCAGACCGCGAGCTACGTCTTCGAGGACGAGCGAATCAAGACCGTCGGTCGCGGCGTATCACTTGGTCTGGGTGTTCGCGTTCAGCGCGGCGAAGCCACCGGATATGCGTACTGCGAAGGTCTCGACGAAGCAGCGATGGCGAGAGCCGCGCGAACTGCCGCCGAGATTGCTGAGTCGTCCGCTCGTCCCGGTCCCCAGCTGATTGAGTCGCGCAGCATTCCTTCGTTTTATCCTGTCGGCGTCGCCAGCCTTGACTCACCGGCAGCGAACAAGCTCGATCTGCTCCGTCGCGGAGATCGCGCAGCCCGCGCCGCTGATCGACGCATCGTCAAGGTCGTCTGTAGCTTTTCCGAAGAACAGCGCGAAATCCTCATCGTAACCGGCGACGGACGACGCTATTCCGACCAGCAGCCTCTGCTTCGCTATGGCATTCACGTTGTCGCTGAAGATGGAACCAAGCGTCAGTCGGGCAGCGGCGGCGGTGGTGGACGCTACGGCATCGACTATTTTGCGCAAAGAACCCCAGAGCACTACGCAAGCGAAGCCACGCACGTCGCGCTGGCCATGCTTGATGCCGTCGAAGCTCCGGCGGGTCAGCTTCCCGTGGTGCTCGCGGCGGGTGACTCGGGAATTTTGCTGCACGAAGCCGTCGGACACGGACTAGAAGCCGACTTCAATCGCAAGCAGACCTCGAACTACTCGGGCCGCGTCGGGGAGCTGGTCGCATCCGAGCTATGCACCGTCGTCGATGATGGCACCGTCAGTCACAGCCGAGGCGCGATCAACGTCGACGATGAAGGCGCTCCTGGTCAGCGCAACGTGCTCATCGAACACGGTCGTCTGCGCGCGTACATGCAGGATCACTTGTCGGCCCGCATCATGGGCACCACGCCGAGCGGCAACGGACGCAGACAGAGCTTCCGTCACGAACCGATGCCGCGCATGACCAACACCTACTTGCTCTCGGGCAGCGACACTCCCGAAGACATCATTCGCTCCGTCAGCCGTGGAGTCTTTGCTCGTCGCTTTTCCGGCGGTCAGGTCAACATCTCAAACGGTGACTTCGTGTTTTCGCTCACCGAGAGCTATCTCATCGAAGACGGCAAGATCACCGCGCCGCTCAAAGGCGTCAACCTGATTGGCAACGGCCCCGATGTCCTTACCAAGGTCAGCATGGTTGGTCACGACTTCGAGATGTCCGACGGCATCTGGACCTGCGGCAAAGAAGGCCAGTCCGTTCCCGTTGGCATCGGCACGCCGACTGTCAAGATCGCCGCCATCACCGTCGGTGGAACTCGCACCTAAGCCTTCAATCGGAGACAGACGTGTCACACGTTTCGATGGATAAGCAAAGAGAGCTGCAAGCGCTGGCCGAAACAGTGGCCGCGCTGGCGATCGATGATGGGGCCGATGCGGCAGAGGTCATCGTCGGAGCCGGTCAGTCGCTCAGCGTCAAGATTCGCCAAGGTCAAAAAGAGCTGCTTCACGAGTCAGAAAGTCACGGGCTTGGGCTGCGGGTGTTTGTGAACCATCGCTCTGCGGTGTGTCACACGTCGGACCTGAACGAAGCCGAGCTGCGGCGTTTTGTGCATGACACCGTCGAGCTGAGCCAGCTGAGCGAGCCCGACGAGCTCAACGAGCTACCCGACAGGCAGGATCTGATTCCTCTCGGACAGTCGCTGCTCGATCTGGATCTGTGGGACGATCAGACGGCAAAGCTGTCCGCGCCCGAGCTGTTCGACATTGCGCGACGGACGGAAGCAGCCGCGCTCGGATTTTCCAAAAAGATCACAAACAGCGACGGAGCTGGCTGTGATCGCAACGCTGGCTACATGGCGCTGGCGCTGGCAGACAAAGCGGGCCTCGGGTTTTCTGGCTCGTCACGCGGAACCTACTGTTCGTTTAGCGTCGAAGCACTCTGCGACGATGAAGGTGGAAAGAAGCGCAACGCGTCGTTTTGGTCTGCGCATCGCTTCTTCCAGCAGCTCGCGACCCCAGAATCCGTCGGACAAGAAGCCGCGCGACGAGCCCTACGCAAGCTGGGCGCCCAAAAGCTCGCCACCGCAGAGCTACCCGTCGTCTTCGATTCCGACGCAAGCCGCGCACTGCTACGCACCTTGGCAAGCGTTGTCTCTGGCGGTGCGATCTATCGCAAAAGCTCTTACCTGTGCGGTCGCGAAGGAACCCAAGTCGCGTCGCCGCTTATCACCATCGTCGACGATCCGCTACGACCGAGAGGACCAGGCTCACGCACATTCGACGGCGAAGGTCTGGCCGCCCGTCGCAACGTGATCGTCGATCAGGGCATCCTCAGCGGCTATCTTCTCGACAGCTATTCCGCACGGAAGCTGGGTCGCAGAAGCAACGGCTGCGCCGGACGCTCCGTCGGAGGCTCGCCTCACGTCACCACCAGCAACCTGATCTTGCACGCTGGCACGACGGAGCCACAGGGACTTCTCGACGGCATCGAGCGCGGCTTATACGTCACCGACATGATGGGCTTTGGCTTCAACGCCGTCACCGGCGACTTTTCCCGCGGCGCAGCCGGCTTCCTCATCGAAAACGGACAGCTCACCGTTCCCGTCAGCGAAGTCACGATCTCTGCCAACTTCGATGACCTGCTCAAGCGCATCGACGCAGTTGGCAGCGATCTCGACGAGCGATCATCGACGATGAGCCCAAGCCTGCGCGTATCCAAGATGACCGTCGCGGGACACTAACCAAGCACCTACAGACCCGGCACGTATCGCGCAATCTCGTCGAGGCTGCGTCCATGCAGCAGCAGCAGATACAGCACCGCCCCCAGCGCCAAAAAGGGACCAAACGGCACCGCGATATGGCGCAGCGTCTGTGTCTGGTCTTGTCGCTTTCGCAGCCACAGCCAGGGAATGGCCAGCAGTGAACCAAGCACGGATCCGAGGCACACCGTCCACGGCAGCGCTTGCCAGCCGAGCGTAGCACCGACAAGAGCCAACAGCTTTCCGTCGCCAAGCCCCAGCCCTTCGCGTCCCGTCAGTCGATAATAGACCTCGGCAATCAGCCAAATCACGCCGTAGCCTGCCACCATCCCCACAAGCGAATCCATCCAGCGGACATCAGCCAGCAGTCGTCCCGCGCAAAAGAACACCAGCGTCGAGGGCAGCGTGATTCGATCGGGAAGCAGCAGGTGCTCCAGATCGATGGCAGACAGCACCAACAAGACCAGCACGAAGTACCCGTAGACGACAAAGTGAGCAAGCTGCGTCGGAAGCGCTGCGTGATCCCTGTCCACAAAGCGCACAAATACGGCAGCAATCAGCCCTGCACCCAGCAGCTCCACCAGCGGATAGCGCCAGCCGATTCGTGAATGACAGCGACGGCACGATCCTCGCAAAAGGACAAAGCTCAACACCGGAATGTTGTCGTACCAAGCAATCGGCGTGTGACAAAACGGACAGCGCGAAGCCGGACGAAGCAGCGACTGACCTTTGGGCAGACGGTAGATGCAGACGTTGGCAAAGCTGCCCCACAGCGCGCCCCAGATCAGCGCAAAGGTCAGACCCCAAGGCGAGCGGACAAACCACTCAAGAAACGGGAGTGCGTCGGGAGGCATCACGGCAAAAGAAAAAGGCGGTCGCTGGCCGTTTTTCGGTTCGCGATCCGCCGTCGGTTAGGCAGGATTACTGAGCGCAGGCGCCGTCGGAGCAGTGAAGCGACGTGCTCTTGCAGTCAGCGGCGAGCTTGCACTGCGGGCTGACTTCTCGATCGGTCGCGCAGTAGCCAGCGCTGCAGACCTTTCCATCGGAGCACGCTGCACAGTCGCTGTTTGCCATACAGAACGTACGGCACTGTGCGTTGGTGCACTCACGGCCCGCACCACACTCGGCGTTGGTCTTGCACTCAGGAACGCGACGCTCATCTGCGCGGCACACGTTCGAGATGCAGACATCGTTCGCGTTCACGGCCTGGCAGTCGGCATCCTTGCTGCACGATGGATGGCAGACGCTGTCGATACAAGCTTGGCTCGCGCCACACTGCGCGCTGGTGACGCATGCCTTGTTGTCGACGGGCTTGGGTGCGCAGCGCTGGTTCTGGCAGGTTCGTCCTGTGCCGCAGCTGGCATCGCTGGTGCAAGCCTTCTGGCACAGTCCGTCGACGCAGGCTCCGCCGGTGCCGCACTCACGGTTGAACACGCAGTGGTTCGGAGGAACCGGCGCCTGCTTGCACAGACCGTTGAGGCACTCGCTGCCCGAGCCACAGTCCGACTGGACGCGACAGCTCTTGGCCGGCGCAGCAGACTCAGGCTCACACGAGTGACGCGCGGAGTTGCAAACATAACCGCTCGCGCAGTCGGCCTGCTTGTCGCAGTAACCAGCCTCGGCACACAGACGGTCCGAACCGCAATAGCAGCCGGGCGCGCAGTCTGACGACGCAGCACAGGAAGCTCCCGGCGGACGACCATCTTGGGCCACGCAGCCCGAGACGTCGCACTGGAAGCACCCCGTCGCGTCGCAGTAGGTGTAAAAGCGGGTCTTGTTTTCCTCGGTGCAGCCCTGCTGAACGAGCAGTGCCATCGCACCCAGAAGCGGCGTTACAAACGAAAGAAACCCTTTTAGCGGACGCATAGAGCGCATCGGAAGCCCTCCACGATTCGTCGTGTTGAACCTACCAAACACATTTACCATGCTTTGTGGCTCAGCAGCCAGTATGCCAGCCAGCTTGGTCTTTCTAGTGCGTTTTTGAGCCACCAAATTTCGATGCCATCCCGCGTATCCAGCCGTTCCAGGCGCTCCGGGCGCGATTCTTTGTAAACAAACGGTCACAGTCCGGGTGTGTTCACAAGTTCGCAGCGCACCGCGATCGGAAGCAAGGTCCGGCAAAAATTTGACGCTCGCACCTGGCAAAGCTGGAATGCCGAGCTGTCTATGGAAGCCTGGGCGAACCTTCATCAGCCAGTCATGGCGGACGAGCTGCTACGACTTCTGGCGGTCCGCTCAAACGGTGTGTACTGCGACGCGACGCTTGGCCTTGGTGGTCACAGCGAACGCATCCTGAGCGCACTAGACGATACCGGACGCTTGTTCGGCATCGATCGCGATGAGACAGCGCTGGGTCTGGCTTCGTCTCGCCTGGCTCGATTTGGAGCGCGCTTTCAGCCCCTTCACGGCTCGTTTGGCGAGGTCTTTTCGCTGCTTCGGCAAGCTGGTGCGCCGCCGCTCGACGGACTGATCGCGGATCTGGGTGTCTCGTCGCTACAGCTGGATCGGCCCGAGCGAGGCTTTTCGTTCCAAACCGCAGGTCCGCTCGACATGCGCATGGATCGTAGCCAAGGGGAAACGGTCAAAGAGCTGCTCGAGCGGATTGATGAGCACAGCCTCGCGTCGATTCTGTGGGAGTACGGCGAAGAGCGTCACAGTCGTCGCGTCGCCCGAGCGATCAAGCAGTCGCTGCCGCAGCTTACCGATACGCTGTCGCTCGCAGATGTGGTGGCCAGAGCGATTCCACAGCGCGAACCACACAAGCATCCAGCGACGAGAACGTTTCAAGCCCTCCGCATCGCTGTCAACGACGAGTTGCGCCAGGTTCACTCGCTGCTGCTCGCAGCCCCGCTCGTGCTCGCGCCGGGTGGAAGGCTGGTGATCATCTCGTTTCACTCGCTGGAAGATCGGCTGGTGAAGCAGCATCTGACGTTTGTGTCTGCCGTCGCGGATGCGCACAAAGCGCGTCAGACTGGCCTCGAGCGAAATCCGTTTGTGCTGCTGGCCAAAGGAACGGTGACGCCGTCGGACGAAGAGCTTGCGCAGAACCCCCGATCTCGATCGGCGAAGATTCGTGCGGCGCGGACTCTCACTGACGACGAGCGGTCCAATCAGCGGCATCCTTCCCATCACGGTCCCGAGGGTCAGCCATGGCCGCTGTAAGCGCAGCGCGCAAAAAGACGTCGTGGCTGCGTCGTCAGCATGAGCGCTTCGAGCGCTTTGTCTCGTGGCCCAGTCGCAGCCCCAGCTTCGGACTGACCGTCGGACTGACTGTTTCGTCGCTGGTGCTGATCGCGCTGCTGTACGTGTGGTCTCGTCTGGAAGTGATTCGCATCGGCTACGAGCTGTCCCAGCAAAGCAAGCTGGCGCGCGCGCTGGCGCAGCACAATCAGCGACTGCGACTGGAGCTGGCCACGCGCAAAGATCCCGCGACGATCGAGCGATTTGCCCGAGAGCGACTTCACATGGCTCCGCCGCTGCCGTCGGCGATTCGCATGGTCAAAGCGCCGCGTCGGGCTTCGTCTGATCCCTCCAGTGAAAGCTCGTCCCGATGACACAAAAGACCGCGAAAACGGACGCGAGCAGCTCTCGAGAGGAATCGCCGCAGCGCTGGCTGATGGTCCGTCTGTGGACCACCGGCGCCGTGATGTCGCTGTGCTTCGGCGTGCTGCTCACTCGGGCGTATGTTCTGCAAATTCAAAAGCGCGATCTGTATCGCTCGCTCGCCGAAGAGCAGTATCTGCGTGAAATTGAGGTGCCACCTCATCGAGGCCGCATCGTCGATCGCAGTGACAGTGAGCTTGCAGCGTCAGCCAGCGTCGATTCGGTCTATCTGGAACCGCAGAAGCTTCGTGCCGAGCTTCCCGACGCAGCACATCGAGATCCACAGCTTGCCAAGCTCGCGTCGGCGCTTGGGCTGGAGCTGACGGATGTCAAAAAGCGCGCGCAGTCCGATCGTCACTATCTGTTTCTCAAGCGCCGCATTCCCCCGGAAGAGGCCCAGCGTGTTCGTCAGCTTGGCCTGCCTGGCGTCGGTCTGACCCAAGAGCCGAAGCGCTACTATCCGAATCGCAGCCTCGCGGGACCGCTGCTTGGCTGGGCGGGCATCGACGCGATTGGACTCGAAGGCGTCGAGCTGGCCTACGATCGGTTTCTACGCGGCAGTCGCGCGTCGGTGATTGGCTGGCAAGATGCGCGCGGTCGCAAGGTCATGGTCGGTGGCGTCGGGGATTCTTCGCGTGAGCGCGGCCACGACGTTCATCTCACCCTCGATAAGTTCATTCAGTTTCGGCTGGAGCAAGCGCTGGAAGAAGGCGTTCACAAGGCCAAAGCCAGAGCGGGCGTCGCAGTCGCACTCGATCCTCGCAATGGCGAAGTCTTGGCGATGGCATCGGTTCCGTCGGTCAATCCCAATGATCCGTCGGGGGCCAGAGAGCGTGGCGTTCGCAACCGAGTCGTTACCGATCCGTTCGAGCCTGGCTCGACGATCAAGCCGTTTACCATCAGCGCCGCGCTCGAAGCCGGAGCCATTCGCGCATCCGACGAGTGGGACTGCGAAGGCGGTCAGTGGCGCATCGGTCACGTCACCATCCACGACGCGGATCCCGAAGGCATCTTGACCACGACGCAGGTGCTCGGACGCTCGTCGAACATCTGCACCAGCAAGATCACGCGTCGACTCGGCAAAGAAAAGACGTACCTGTTTTTGCGTCAGCTTGGCTTCTTTGCACCGACGGGAATCGATCTCCCCGGTGAGCGCAGCGGTCAGGTCCGTCCCGTCGCCGAGTGGGGAGACGTTGCATTCGCCAACATCAGCTTCGGTCAAGGCATGACAGCGACGCCGATTCAGATTGCTTCCGCGATGTCGGCATTTGCCAATGGCGGCATTCTGTATCGTCCACACGTCGTCAGTCGCGTCGTGTCAGCGACTGGCCAGACCGTGCTGGAGTCACATCCCGAAGGCAAGCGCGTGATGTCGTCGAAGACCGCGTCGCAGATGCGTCAGATGCTGCGCGCCGTGATGGAAAAAAAGGGCACCGGCGAAGATCTCGACATTCCCGGCTATCCCGTCGCAGGCAAGACAGGAACTGCGCAAAAAGTTGATCCGAACACCCGTCGCTATTCGCCGGAGTTTTGGGCCTCGTCGTTTGTTGGATTCGCTCCGTATGACGATCCGCGCATCTTGCTGTACGTCATGGTCGACGAGCCGCACGAAGGTCACTACGGCGGAAAAGTCGCAGGACCGATCTTCGTCAAGGTGGTCTCAGCGGTGCTGCCGTACTTGGGCGTGCCACCGCAAAACTCGCCCACCGTCGTGACGACGGCTCCGATGCCGCGACCATCACCGTCTGACCAGTTCGGTCCACCCGTTCCCGTCGCACTTCGCTATCCCGGCGTCCCCGAGTCACAGCGAGTCCCCAACTTCATTGGTCTTGGGCTCGGAAAAGCCATCGATCTCGCACGCACGTCCGGCTTCCGCTTAGAGCTGAACGGCAGCGGCGTCGTCGTATCCCAAGAGCCGCCCGCAGGAAGTGCCCGTCGTGGTCCGCTCTGTCAGCTTCGGCTCGCACCGTCGCACTGACCGAACGCCGAACACCAGCCGCGACAATTTCGACGACGCAGCGACGTCTGGGTCCGCTACGAAGAAGCTCGGCTCATGTCGTGCGTCAGCATCACCATCAGCGAAAAGAGCTGCCGCGCAGTCTCTTGATCGGGATGAACGCCCGAAAAATAGCGCTGCACCAGCCCAGCCGCGTCGTCGTGAATCAGCCGCCGCGCAATGTCGAGCGCTTCAAAGTGAGGCGACGTCTCCGACAGCCCGCTGCCTTCAATCGCTTTCAAGATGCGCAGGTATTCCCGCAGCACCGGGCCAATCACGGGCCGATCGAGCTGAAGCCGACCCACTTCCGTCCCCGCATCGTCGCGCAGAGTCACCGCAATCGAGCCCGGCTCCACCGACACCCGACCGTGCAGCGACGACGCCGTCTCAGAGGAATCTTTGCGATCGATCGCGAACGCCGCACTGGCGACAAGCTCCTCAATCGCCATCAGCCACTCAGCCCGTCTGGGCCGCGTCGCACAGCGCCAGGTCACATCGTCCACGATAATGTCGCAAAGAACGGCTGGTTGCTTGGACATCGACTCCATCAGGCCAAACTGTAATCGCGGTCGGGTCCAGTGACAATGCCATTGCTGCACTGCGTCAATAAGTCACGACTTCCGACGCTGATGCTCCACCGACTGGAGCGCGCCAGCGGATTTCTTCTCTCGAGCGATCAGATTGTGAAGCAAACCGCACAACTTCTGCGCACGCACGACCGAACACTTCGAGATGTCCATCCCAGCGCTTGGTTCGATGTTCTGGCGCACGCTGTGGCAGCTGCTGGCTCCGTCGCGGTGCGCTGCGTGTGACGATTCGCTCGACGATGCCCAGCCGCATCAACTGCTCTGCGCTGCGTGCCTGACGCTGTGTGAGCCCTGCCCTGCTTCCGCCTTACCGCTCGTACCCGGCGCGCCAAGCTGTCTGTCCCTCTTCGCCTACGGAGGCCCGATTCAGACGGCGCTGCTTCGCCTCAAGTGGCAAGGTCGCGACGACTTGGCCAGGCCGCTCGGGCTGCTGTTGCGTCCGCTGGTTGCGACGATGCTGCTGTCTTACGAAGCAGACTTTCTGGTGCCCATTCCCCTGCATCCCCAGCGTCTTCGGCAGCGCGGCTACAACCAAGCGATGCTGCTGGCGCGCGCGGCGCAGCCTCTCCATTCATCGTCGCTGCGACTGCATGCCGGGCTGCTAATGGCCACTCGAGCGACCACGGCAGCGCATCATCAGCGACGGAAGGAACGACTGCTGCGGGTCGAAAGTCGCTTTGCGGTCCCACCAAAAACCAAAGCGCTCGTCGCGAACCGACGGATCATCTTGATCGATGACGTCATCACCACCGGCGCGACGGTGACAGCATGCGCGATGGCGCTGCGTCAAGCAGGCGCCAGCGACGTACGAGCCATCTCTCTGCTGCGCGTTGTTTAGATGAGTGCGACGCCGCTCTGACGAAGAAATTCGACCAGGTCGGGAAGCGACAGCTTCTGTTCGCTGCGATTCGACAGCTGCTTACACGGATAGATGCCCTGCTTCACTTCGTCTTCACCGACGAAGATCACAAAGTCGAGGCTCGATGACTCCGCGTACTGAAGGTGCTTGCCCGGCGCAGTGCTCCCGAGCGAAATGCGCGTCGCAATCCCCGCCTGTCGCAGCGCCATCGCAACCCGCTCTGCGTCAGCAATACGACCCGCACCGAGAGGAGCCACCAACACAGGCCGCGCCGTCTGAAGCGACTGCGCCACTTGTTCTTTGAGCAGATCGATCAGTCGCTCGACGCCAAATGAAAAGCCAACCGCACCTTGCGCCTGACCGCCGTACAGACCGATCAGATCGTCGTAGCGACCGCCGCCCGCGAAGCTCAGCGTCGTGCCGAACTTTTCAACCCGTGCCTTGGCTTCGAAAATCGGTCCGGTGTAGTAGTCCAAGCCACGAGCCAGCGTCGGGTCTACCGTCAATCGATCCGCAAAGCCAAGCTCTGCCGCACGCTCGACGATGTAACGAAGCTCTGAAGCGGCTTTCTTGCCATCTGCGTCGTCGGAAAGAAGCGCTTCGGTTCGCTGAAGATACGCCAGGTTGTCCAGCGGCTCTGCCGTCTCAGCCGTGATCCCAAGCTGACTGATGAACGCCACAAACGCAGTCTCGTCGAGCCCGTAGTTCTTGGCTTCCTCAATCATCGCGGCGCGTCCGATCTTGTCGAACTTATCGAGCGCTCGCAGCGCATCGGCTTTCTTATCGACTGCAATTCCCGCCCGTCGCAGCTGCGCTTCGAGGATCTTGCGGTGATTTAAGACAAACCGATAGTCATGCAGCCCAAACTCTTGCAGGACTGTCGTCGCCAGCAGCAGCAGATCGACCTCGCAATCCATCGAGTAGCTGCCGAGGATGTCCGCGTCCGCCTGATAAAACTCTCGATAGCGACCCGCGGCGGGACGGTCATAACGCCAGACCTTGCCGATCTGATAGCGATACACAGGCCGCTTCAGCTCCGGGTGAGCCGCCGCAAAGCGTCCCGTCGAGCTGGTCAAGTCAAAGCGCAGACCGAGCTTGCGACCGCCTTTGTCCTCGAACGAATAGATCTCGCGCTCGGCAGCGGGCCCAGACTTCAGCGTCAGGACTTCTAGGTATTCAAACGCGGGCGTGTCCAGCTCATCGAAGCCGAACAGACGGAACGAGCGTCGCAGCCGCTCAAACACGGCATTGCGAATGCGCATCTCCTCGGGAAGAAAGTCCCGCGTACCTTTCGGCGTCTCAAACGTCCGTGCCATTGCGCTCTGGCTCACGAGGAGACTGCGTCGAGGCCTTGCGCGCACGCATCGCCTTGGTGCCGTCCTCAGTCGTATACAGCTCAATCCGATCTTCACGAACCAGCTTGTCAATCAGACGCCGACGAACATCGGGATCTGGATCGAGCTGACTCGCCTGCCAGCGCGTCACAAAGAAGTTCACACCGACGTAGCCGAGCGGAAACTTGCTTTCTGCCCGTCGCACTTCGTCAAGAAGGATCGCAGCAGCCTGTTCTTCCGAGTCAATCACGATCGGCAGCGACGGAGATCCACTGTCTTCGCTCTGCGCAACCTGCGACGTACCGGACAAAATGATTGGCGAGCCGTTTTCCTCGCCTTCGCCGGTTGGCCACTGACGGCCACACTCGCCAAGCGAGTCACACAGATCAATGTGGTCAAACGCTGCGCGACGAATGCGCCGCGACAGACCGATTCCGCCCCACGTTGCGACGTACGCTTGACGACCGAGCGCACGCACACCCTCGACCGCTGGAGCGTGATCCGCATCGCCTGACATCAGCACCAGAATATCGAACGCACCGACGGCAGCCAGACGAAGCATGTCCGCCACCATCGTCGTATCGACTTCGTTTTCCTGGGTGTAATAGTTTTCAGCCTGGCACTCGCGACAGTGATAGCTCTTGGTGCGACGGCTGAAGCGCTGCACGAAATAGCCAGGCAGCATTTCCAAGTTATCGAGGAAGCTCGTCAGAGCGGCCTGGCCACTGCCCGCGACGGGATTGCCCGTCTCAATTCCGGTGTAGTAGTAAGCGCCCCAGAGCACGTCGCCGCCGACTCGGCGAACCAGCCACCGTGACAGCGCCGTAAAATCAAGCGGTTGACGACCGGCGCGCTCACGCCAGCCCGAATAGAAGTTTTTTCCGTCGAAAAACAGTGCAACTTTCATCGCCGCGCATCCTAGCAAAAAAGAGCAGCTAGATTCCCAGCAAAATCTGTGACGCACCTCGGCCAAACGATCGGCGCCAGGTGCAGTCGCAAAGAAACGGGAACAGACGGGCTCAGACGAGGGGAAACGAAGCAAGCAGAAGCAGGAGGCGGGAGTGCGACGAAGCTCAGGCGGGAACAGCGAGCCTATGCGAAGCCAAGCGCTTCAAGCTGCTCGTCGGACAGACCGAAGAAGTGGCCGGCCTCGTGAACGACGGTGATCTCGATCTCGTGCTCTAGCTCTTCGCGAGACATCGCGACGCGCTCGAGGTTGCGCTGAAACAGCAGGATCGTATCGAGGTGCGGCACACCACCAACCGTCGGCTTTTCCGCGTGCGGCACACCGCTAAACAGACCAAGCAGGCGCGGATCCGTACCGTCAGCAATCAGCTCTGCCGACGGATAATCCGTCGCAATCACCGGCACATTGCCGATCAGCTTGCGAATCTGCTCCGGCAGCTTGTCGACGGACTCTGACACGATCTGCGAAAACTCTTCCGAGGACACAGCCCAAGGCGGCGTCGGCATCTTCAGATCCACCGCACGCACCTTCTGGAAGAACGCAATCATGCCCTTGCGATCGTTTCGCACGCTCGCGCAGACGCCCAGTCCGTGCAGCGCATCCGCCAAGTCGGGCTCGATCTCCAGCGCGCGCTGAAAGTGTGACTCCGCGTCGTCGGGATGACCCAGATCGAGCAGCAGTCGCCCCGCCCGCAGGTGATAGCCCGGATCGCCGAGCAGAATGTCCGGCAGCTCAGACAGCGACGCAAACGCCGCCGATTCCTTGCCCAGTAGCGCCTCGCCTTCGGCTTTCAGCAGCAGCGCTTCGACGAACTCTTCTTCTTCTTCGGCGTGGTCGAGCGCTTTTTCACACAGCTCCACCGCCTTTTCGAAGTCCTCAATGTCCCACAGGTACAGCTCAGCGGCGCACAGCAGCGGCTCGACGTAGTGCTCGTCGATCTCTATCGCGTGCTGATAGTGCTGAAGCGCCTCCTCGATCTCGCCTTCACCCGACGAGATCATGCCGAGCAGAACGTACAGCTCCGGTGAATCGCCATCGGTACGAAGCAGCTTCAGTGCGCGCCGCTTCGCTTCTTCCAGGTCGCCTGACTCCATCGTCGCCCAGCAGCGATCCAGCTCTGCGTAGAACTTCTCGACGCTTCCTTTGGGAGGACTTGCAGCCGCCTGGGTCTTGCTACCGCCGGAGCGATGTCCGTTGGACGGAGTGCTAGGCGGCTCACCTGGGGTACGTGCTTTGGCCATAGGTCGTGGAAACTCCTCGGGCCGTCATCATGCGCAGCTAGTCGCGGATTACAAGCCCCTTTGTGCGCAGGCGTCCCTACCTGGTGCTACACGCTTCGTTTTGTATTGGTGAATACAAAATTTACCAACAATTGCTTTGACATCGTCGCCCACCGTCGGTACGCTAATGACTCGAAGCCGTCGCCCACGTTGACTGGAGTAGCCAGCCTGGCCGATGGAGCTTCCCCGGGTTGTCGGATCTCCAGTTCGACAGGCGGGTTTCAGGGGGCAAAACGCGACTGGATAGAGGGGTCTATCCGGTCAGATCTTCAGCAAGGCTTTCGACCCAGACAGGTGGGGTGAGCGATGCAAGAACGCCGTACGATGACCAAGGCCGACATCATCGAGAACGTGTATGAGCGCGTCGGGGGCTTTTCCAAAAAAGACGCGTCGCAGATCGTCGAGGCTGTGTTCGACATCATCAAGGACACCCTGGCGCGGGGAGAGAAAATCAAACTTTCAGGCTTTGGAAATCTGGTCGTACGCGATAAAAACTCGCGCATCGGTCGTAACCCGCAGACCGGCGACGAGATCACCATCTCGGCACGACGAGTCCTGACCTTTAAGCCGAGCCAGGTTCTCAAAAACGCACTGAACGGCTAGTCGCAACGCAGGGACGGGCCTGGGGAGCGGCTTCCACAGCATCTCCAGTGACCACAATCCGTCCATGACTGCGAAGCCACGAGCCCGTGCGTCCGCTCAAAAGACTCCGTCGGCGAAGTCGCGCGCTGCGTCGCCCCGTAAGAGCGCTGCGCCTGTTGCGACGCCGTCGCCAGAAGCGATCTCCGCGACCAGCCAAAGCGCCCCGGTCGTCGCGTCGACAGTCACGCCTTCCCCCAAAGCGTCCAAAAAACCGGCTTCGGCCTCCAAAAAGTCGGCTTCAGCTTCCAAAAAGCCGGCTTCAGCTTCCAAAAAGCCGGCTTTGGCCTCCAAAAAGCCTACTTCAGCTTCCAAAAAGCCTACTTTGGCTTCCCAAAAGCCTACTTCAGCTTCCAAAAAAGCATCTTCGCCGCAGCCTGTAGACACACCGATCCAGCCTGCGCTCCGCGAAGAACAGCCGGCACCGTCGGTCGCTCGTTCCGTCTCGCCACCGGCTGATGTTCCCGTCGCGACACCGACTCAAGTGGCCAGCGTCGCAGAATCAGCGCCCAAGGTACGCAAGCGCGGGCTCGGTGAGCTATCTCGGCATGCCTTCGCTCCCGTCAGTGCGCCGCTCACACTGCCCACGCGACCACGCGTCCAAGCCACCGCCCCAGTCCAGGCCAGGCCGAGCGCCGCACTGGATGCCGATGTCATCAGCTATCTTCGTGCGGAGCTGACGTCGCTGTTGGCCGTTCTCGAAGAACCCAGCCCGTAGCGCGCGATCCCGCCAGCAATCCAGCGTCCCGTCCGTCGTCAGATGCGAATGCCCAAGCTGCCAGCCATGCTCATGCTGGTGCTCGGCAGAAGCGACTCACTGCTGCCCGGATGACCGTCAATGTCGATGCGCAGCCACAGCGAGATCGCCTTGAGCGCGTTCGACTGACGCGGATAGAAGTCGACGCCAATGCGCAGAAGTCCCCCCAAGATTGCGGCGCTGGTTCGCGGATCGACCGCATCGCTGCCGCAGCAGGCCCACAGCCGACCGCCGGAAGCTCCCGCCGCGACGCGCACCCAGTCGGTGACACGAAACAAGAGCAGTGCTTGCCCGGTGACGTCGCCAAACGGCTGACCTTCCAGCACGCTGCGATTGGGACCAAACACGGCGCGAGTGCCCAGCAAGAAGCCGACGCCGCTGTCGAACTCCAGGCCAAAGTGAAGCTCTGCGCCACCGCCGATCATGTTGAAGCCGGGGTTGCGCTCGTCGGCCCACGCGACGCGCCAAGCCGTAACGCCCGCGACGTCTAACGCCAAGTGCTCCAAAAACCAGCGGCTCTTCGGGCCTGCGCTGGCCTGCGTCGGCAGCAGCCACAGTCCCAGCGCCACCAGCAAGCCACAGATCGCCCTCAGCATCGGATTCGGCCAGCTATTCAACGAGCCGCAGCGCCGGTCCCGACTTCCGCAGCAGGAACAGCATGCAGGGGTTGACCTCACCGCCGTAGGCCCAGTTGGCCACCGTTTCCCAGCCTTCGCGCGACAGTGCCGCTTGCAGCTTGGTCGAATCATAGCGACGGCTATAGTACACCGAGAACTCGCGCTCCTCGCCGGAAGGCAGCCGCACCCTCGCCCGCGCATCGACCGCATAGCTGCCCGGAATGGGACACGACAGGTCGAGCACCCGCAGCATGTCGATCTCGGTCTGAACGTGTGCATAGCGACGGATCGGTCCCGTCAGAAACTCATCCCAACGCTGACGCAGCGCCGAGCTGACACCGCGACCGCGCGCCTTGAGCAGTCCCGGATCCTTTTCAATGATCTCGTCCGCCGGTCGGTCGGTCGATGCATACGCCAGCCGAATGTCGAGCAGCAGCAGATCGCCCGCGCCAAAGCCCACGAGGCTGTTGCGGACAAAGCGCAGCTCGTTTTCCAAGTTGCTGAAGGTATGCCCGAGCATCGTCACCAGCCGACGACGATGCGCACGCTGCGGCGAATACAGGAGCTGTCCGTAGCGAGGCAGGTGATGGAAGTTGCCTTGGATCGCAAACACCACGCCGCCACGATCCGCCAGCGTCTCAGCTGCGTGACGATATGCAACGGACAGAAGCGGCTGGCTGATGTCGAGCAGGTACAGCCGCACATCGCCGTGACCACCCTGCGCCAGGATCTGCTCGACCAGGCGCACTTCATTGCGCGCACTGCCCGGTCCCAGCGCCACCACGTCCAGGCCCATCTTGCCGCACTGCTCCAGGATCACCGACGCCGCACGGTCAAGCTGCATGCTCGCCTGCATCTCGTCGTAGTCCTTGAGATCGGCAATCGCGCACCAGTCCGCCGCGCTCATCGGATCCATATAAAGGAAGCCCTGCTCGATGTGCCCGCCGAAGCTGTTCACCTGCATCGACAGCTCTTTGATCATCTTGACGGGATCAAACCCCGGCGCGAGCCAGCAGTTCAGCGCAAAGTTCGGGTCCGACTCGGCGACTTCCCACGGCAGGTCCGACACTTCCAGCTTCAGCTCGGGCACCGACAGAAGGTGAAGCAGCGCAAGCTGTGTCGGCAGCGCTCGTCCTGACTCGATGTTGGCAATCGCCGACTCGGCCAGGCCCGCCAGCTCTGCCAAGCGAGCCTGCGACAGGCCCGCCATGGTTCTGCGTTCATACAGAAGCTGCTTAAACTTGTTGCTGCGCGACGCATCAATCGCCGACGAGGTCTGAATCGGAGCAACCGGAAACTCTTCGTCGACGGAGTTCTGCGCTGCCAGAAACCCTCGCAGCGTCATCAGGCTCATGTGCAGCGCTTCTTGCTGCTCCTTCGGCTTTCCCGACAACGCTTCCTGGAGGGTGTCGATGGCGATGTGCAATGCCTGTTGTTCCCAGGGGATGCTCTGCTGCGCGGACATGGACACCTCGAAAAAGCGGATGGGGCACCCAGAGAATGAAGCCGAGCGATTGGTCGGATGTCTCGACTGCAGGGTGCCGAACTCTCCCACACTATATCCTTGGTCCGCCGGTTTCAGTACACGATTTTACCGCTTGTCGCGGCCCAGAAGCGGTCCCACACCCGGCACCCCAAACACCAGCCTCAGCGACGGAAGCTATCCCAGCAGACAGGCTTACGCGGCGTGAGAGGCCAAGGTCGTCCGCACGTCTTCGGGCAGATCCGGCACCTTGCGCAGCAGGCTCTCGATGTAGCCGCTGTCGACCTCTTGCACCGACCGTCCACAGTGCGAGCCCGCACCAAACCGCAGCGAGCCATCTTCTCGATCGCGGTACAGCCAGTACGACCAGCGGTCCCACTCTTCCTTCATGATCTGAGCGACCCGCTGCTGCTCACTCAGGATGTCGCCGATGCGGGTGGGCATGTAGCGACGATCGATCATCGCCAGCAGCAGCCCGAGCGTGGCTTGCGCATCCGCGAGCGCGGAGTGGGCATTGTCGAGCGGCACCCCAAAGTGAGCACACGCGCTCTGTAGCGAGCGGCTGCGCAGGTGACGAAGGTGCCAGCGCACAAAGACGATGGGATCAATGATCTGACGCACGTCGATCTGCACATTGATTCCGGCGCGACGAAGCTCGGCATTGAGCAGCGGTCCATCAAACTCGACCGCGTTGTAGCCGCACAGCCACGGCTGAACCTTCGATCGAGCCTGCCCGCTGATGTATGAAACGAAGCGCTCGGCGATGGCGGCGAAGGTAGGCTTGCCGCGAACGTGCTCATCACGGATGCCGTGAACGGCGCTGGCTCCCTCAGGAATCGGCATCTGCGGGTCCAGCCTCATCTTGCGAACATCGACGGACTGCGAGCGCTCACAGAAGATGGCGCCCAGCTCCACCACGCGGTCGGACTCGATGCTGATCCCAGTGGTCTCGGTATCGAGGACCACACCGGGCCATTCGGTCACTTTCTCGTCGAGGAGTCCACCGCCGATGGTCTGCATCAGTCGGGCAGTTTACGCCACAACTTGTCGGCGCTGTCAACGCAAGTTGCGACGCATGCCAAGCGAACAGTGACTCGCGAAACAAGTCCCAGTGCCGCGAGCGCAGAGTCCGCCGATCTGCCGGTCTGCCCGTTGTCTCGCCTTCGCGCTGGCCGATCCGCAGATAGATCGAAGCAAGTGACCGGGCGTTTGGGATGCGCAGAAGACTTGAGGAGGCCGCCCGTGACATTCCGCCTTTCCCGTCCGTCATCCACTTCCATCACTGCTGCTGGCTTTGCACCGGGTTCTTTGATGCGCTCGCTTACCTGCGCCGCCTGGCTGTGTGGCGCGATCGGGACTGCCGAAGCCAAGGATGCTCCCACTGCTGAGCACAAAGCCTTTGAAGATCAGCTTCGCCAAATGTCGCCAGCCGCGGCTCCAGCCCCGACGAACTCACTCGGCACGATCGGACTACACAGCAAAACAAGCAAGGTTCCCGCCAGCCTCGAGTTTTCCGACGCACTGGAAGAAGGAGCGCTCGGAACCAGCGAGATGCGCAAGGCCAATCGCGTCGCCGCAGAGATCCTACAAAAGCGAATGGAAGAGACGCGACCGACGGACTTTCGACTGATTCGCGAAGCTGCGGGTGCCGACGTGGTGGTGCTGTCGGGCGTCTACGATCGGGTGCAGGATGTGCTGCGGGCTGCGCAGATCAAGCATGTGGTGGTGCCGCCGCAGCTGCTCGATCAGATGGAGCTTCTGTCCACACAGACGGTGATGCTCAACTGTCCTGGCAACGTCAGCGATGCGGGCGTCAAGAAACTCCGCGACTTTGTGGCACGCGGTGGCTACTTGGTATCGACGGACTGGGCGCTGCGCACGGTCGAAAAAGCGTTTCCCGGCACGATCGGTCACAACGGTCGCACGACACCCAATGACGTGGTGTCGGTCCAGGTTCACGATGATCACGAGCCGCTGCTCCGTCACGTCCAAGTGATGAAGGATCATCCGCGCTGGTGGCTGGAGATCTCGTCGTATCCGATTCGGGTCAAAGATCCGAAGAACGTGCGGGTGCTGATGTCGTCGCAAGAGATGGCCAAGAAGTACGGCGACGGAGCCATGGTCGTGTCGTTTCATCACCAGCAAGGCAAGGTGCTGCACATGACCAGCCACTTCTTTTTGCAGCAGTCCAAGCTCAGCTCGGACAGCGAAAAGCAGAAGGGATCGAGCTTTGCCAAAGGCGCAGGTCTGTCAGACAAGCAGCTTGGTGAGCTGGCGAAAAAAGGCGTAGCCATCGACGACGTCAAAGCAGGAGAGCTCAACGCGGCGTACTCAATGCAGCAGGTGTCCACCAACCTGATCGCGGAAAAGCAGGCGCAAAACGAAGACCTGCTCCGCAAGCAGTACAGCGCCAAGGTGAAGGCGGACGATGTGGCGCTAGGTAGCGGTGAAGGGCAGACGCCCAGCGCCAAGAGTCCTCGGCTGAAGAAAGACTTCCGCGTGCAGGTCCTGGATCGCAAAGGCAAGCAAGCCAAGGTGCGCGACCTGTTTGGCCATGAAGGCTGGGTCGATGCAGACGCGCTGTACTAGGGCCGCGTAGCACAGGTGCGTGGTTTGTGCGACCTGCCCATGTGGAAGAAATGCGCGAGAGCAGCCGATCGCTCGTCTGATTTGTGACGTGTAGCGGTAAAATAAATGGCGAAGACGTTGCTCCTCGCTTGCATGCAGACACAAAGACTCAGAGCGTCCAATCGTCGAACGACAAGCAAGACAAGACCGACTCCGTGGTCGGGGGTTCCGGGTGCAGGAGGGCAGAGATGAGCCACACGAGACGGGACGTGCTGCGCGGCGGACTGCTCGGCGCAGGCTGGGTGGGTCTTCGGGCAGTGGCGACCGGGTTGCCGATCGGCGTGCTGCTGGACCCAGCGCGAGCGGAAGCGCTGGCAGCGATGAGATCGACGAAGGCTCGCTTTTTGGTGCTCAGCCTGTCCACCTGCGGCGATCCACTGAACGCCAATGTCCCGGGCAGCTACGGCACGACAGACATCGTTCATCCCAGCGATCCACGCTTTGCGGCGACGGCGATTCAGCTGGCCGGACGACGGCATCCCGGTGCGCGATCGTGGCAGCAGCTTGGACAGCGACTGCTCGATCGGACGGTGTTTTTCCATCACGCGACGCTCAAGACCAGTCACCCGAGCCTGCCCGAGCTTCTGCGCGTCAGCGGAGAGCTGGAAAGCGCGCCGGTGCTGTTTGCCAAAGAGCTAGGGCCGACGCTTCAGACGGTGTCGGCAGAGCCACTGCTCATCGGTGTCGACGAAGTGGTGACGGTGGGCAATCGTCGGCTCGGCAGCGTCAGACCCACAGAGCTACGCGATGCGCTGCTCGGTCCAGGCTCGCCGCTGCCGCAGCTTACCAGCCTGCGCGAACAGACCCTGCAGCGAGTCACCTACCTGCAAAAGCGGACCGGGAACCCGGCGATCGGCAAGGTGCTGGATGCACACACGCTGTCGGCCAAGCAAACGCAAGTGCTCGGCGACAAGCTGATGGCCGATCTTGGCGCAATTCGGAGCGATCAAGCCGACGGTCAGGTGATCGCCGCGGCGGTGGCAGCGCGGCTCGGAATGTCCCCCGTGCTGGCGATCCACATCCCGTTTGGCGGCGACAACCACTTCGACAGCGGGCTTGTCAAAGAAGCGGAAGAGACGCACAGCGGAATCGGTCACATCGCGACGCTGTGGAACAAGCTCAGCAGCTACGGAATGGCGGATCGGGTCTGCTTTGCGCACTTCTCGGTGTTCGGACGGACGCTGCGGCGCTACGGAATGCAGGGTCGTGATCACTGGCCGCTGCACAACGCGGCGATCTTGCAGGGCGCACCGTTCCGAGGCGGCGTAGTCGGAGGGCTCATCGCGCAAGAAGGAGACTTCGGCGCGGCAGCGATCGACTCAAAGACGGGCCAAGCACACCAAGCGGGCGACATCGGTGTGGCCAGCGGTCAAAAGTCGCTGCTGCGGACGCTCGGCGAAGGGCTGGGCATTGATTCCCAGGTGCTGACCACGCAGCTACCAGACGGCAAAGCGGTCCGATCGGCGCTTATCTGAGCCGGCTCGTGCTGGCTACGGAAGCTGCATCCATTGCTGCTGCTTGTGAGCAATCCCATCAAAGATCACGACCTGCAGCGAGCGCAGCGCCAAGGACACACCTTGCAGCGGATCAGCAGCCACCAGCAGTAGATCGGCACGCTGTCCGACGGCCACCGTACCTTGTTCCCCTTCGATACCAAGCATCTGGGCGGGCCCAAGCGTCGCCGCATGCAGCGTCTGCGATGGAGTCAGCCCGGCCTGCTCCAGCAGTGCGACTTCGTTCCAAGTGGTTCGTCCGTGAAAGAAGAACGGAAACACGGGCCAGTTTCCCGAGTCACTGCCGAGCACAATCGGAACGCCCGCCCGGTGCAGCCTCGACACCGTGTGAATCGTCTGATCCAGCCGAAGCCGCAGCGCCCACTGCATGATCGCTTGTCCCGGCCCCGTCGTCCCCAGCACACCGAGCAAGTCGCGATACCGACCTCTCACAAACGGCAGGTTTTCCCCCACCATGTCGATCAGGTAGCGCCGCTGCATCGCAGGGCTGTGCAGGGTCTGTCGCTCGATCGGCGGAATCGTCAGCAGCCCAAGCGGATCATCAAACGCTTCGGGTGACAGCAGCCGTCGCTGCACGTCGTAGATCGACAGCGTGCTCATCACATAGGCGTGGGTATCAAGCAGCCGACGCAGCGTGGCGTCCGAGACGCTCGGTGGCGCATGCACAAACGCATGCGGAGCCATCGGTAGCGCTCGCTCGTACATCGCTTCGCTCATCGCATGGACGTAGAGCGGAAGCTTGCGCGGGGCCGCTTGCTGCTGAATCTCCGCCAGCAGCTGCGGGCTGTGAACGTTCCAAATCGGAGCCAGCACCCCAGGCTCTAGCGGAACCTTGACGCCGACGGCCCCCAGCGCAACCAGACGATCGAGATGACGACCCAAGCGCTCGCGATCCGCATCCGCATCCACAAAACCGGGCGGAAACAGGTCTTCTACATAGCCATCGCGCGCCGTCACCGGAGGCCCAAGCGTGAAGTAGCGCGGCCCGACGTGTCCTGCCGAAAGTCGCGCACTGACATCTCTTGACACCCGTTCATCAACGGCAGGGTCCAAGATGCTGGTGACGCCCGCAGCCAGATAAGCCCGCAGGTGCCACGCGCGCAGCCACGCACTGGTCGCCGCATCATCGCCACGCAGCGCCGCCCCCGGAGCCAGCGACACATGAACGTGCGCATCAAACAGCCCCGGCATCACATAGTGCCCGCCTCCGTCTAGCTGCGGCAGGTCCGTGCCCGGCGCATCGCCCACGTAGACAATCCGTCCTTGCTCAATCCGCAGCGAACACAGACGCGTCGAGCCGGGCAGCCGCACCGATCGGACAATCAGCGACCCGGGACCAAGCAGCGGACCAGGCGACGCAGGATGCACCGATGCGGCCAAGCTCGCCAACAGTGGGGTCGGATCGTACGTCGAGCTGGGAGCAATCAGCGCCGGCAGAATCAGCAGCAGCAGCACAAGGCCCCAGCCCATCAGCTTGCGACGTCTCATAGAGCGCTCTTACTGCAATCACGGTGAGCTGTGGGGAATTTGGCACACGACGCAGCTCCGACGTGTGCAGCGGACCAGACTACGGGGCCAGATCGTAGACTTCAGCTTCGGTGCCACCGCGCGAAAAACCCTTGTGCTTGCGCAGCACCACCACGCGACCCGATGGCGACGCCACCCAGCCGAGCGGTCGCTTGCCAGCCAGCAGGGTCAGCTTGCGCTCTGCCGATCCCGGCTTGTCCCCCGACAGATCGACCATGCAGAAGTCCACCTCATCGGGATCGGTGCGCTTCTGCGCCACCGCTTCTTCATTGACTGGATCGACCATCAGCGACAACAGCAGCTTGCTCGAACGCAGCCGCACAAAGCGCAGCGAAGGCGCGTCATAGATTCCCGCCGGACGTGGCAGCGGAAGCTGGCCTCGGTATTCGACCGGACCTTCAGGACGACCGCGCTCTAGCGCCGACACGATCTCGACCTGGTTTGTGCCATCTTCCGCGAAGATCACGACCGAATCAGACAGCGCCGCACGCACGCGCTTCAGATCCATCAGCGCCGGAGCATCAATGATGGGCCGGGTGCTGCGAACCTTGCCACCGAACACGTCGAAAAACGCCACCACATCGGGCTGACGGACGTCTTTCTTCTTGTCGAACGCGCCGCTCTGCTTCAGCACCCACGTCGCGTACCCGTCCAGAAAGTACAGCGGCAGCGCCGATCCCGCGCCGGTCTGAATCTGGCCTTCTTCATCCAGCTTGTACGTCCGCTGCGACAGCTGCTTGCCGGTCGCCGCCGAGTACGCCGTGAACTTGTACTCACTGCTCAGCAGGCTGCGCGGATTTTGCGGGCTCTGCGGGCCGGGCTTGCTGACCGCGACAATCGCGGGCTGGCCATCAACCGTCGTCAGGCTGATGTCGGTCGCTGGACCGATTCCACCCGCCACCGGCACCTCGGCGTGGGTCTTCAGGCTGTAGATCTGGCCCGTCACCTGCCCCGCTGTCTCGAGGTCGCGCATCACCAGCAGGATCTTGTCGTCCGGCAGCAGCAGCAGTCGGTTGGTGTTCAGCGGCAGCTTCTTGAGCAGCTCTTTGGTCTTCTGCGGCTCTGCCGACAGCTCTTTCGCCAGCGCTTCTTCCATAAACGGCACGGGCGGCGGCGGAACCGGCGGCGCAGCGACAGGCGCAGGCGGCTTGCCCTTCGCACCTTTTCCCACCGGAGCAGCGGGCGGCGCAGGTGGTGGAGGCGCGGCGGCAGGCGGCTCGATCGCAGCCTGCGGATTTAGTCCTTTGCCCGCAGGCAGCGCCAGGCCACGCAGCGAAGCGAACTTCTGTCCGTCGGTGGTGACATACAGCAGCACGGCTCCACCTGGCGTGATCGCCATGGCGTCGTCGATAAACCCTTTGTCCGGCTTCACCGTAGCAAGCGGCGGCGTCGGAACGCTCTGAGCATGGCCGAGCGAGCCATGCGAGAGCCCCAGAAGCATGAAACCCAGCAGAGCAAGTCGTTTGGTCATCCTTTAGCCGTAGGGCAAAGGCCACTCCCCTGTCAACTTCAACACTGTTGAACGGCGTCGGCGTGCTGTGCTAACCCAGGCCGACATGGCCAAAAAGCACTCTTCTGCTCAAAAACCAGACCGCACGACTGGGAACACAGACCCGGCGCATCACGATGAACCGCATCTCCCCTCGCAGGATCCATCGCAAAGTGGGCTGTCTCTGCTTGTTCAGAGGCTGCGCGCCGGTCGGGTGGTGTTGTGTACGGGTAGCATTTTTGGACGCCGAGCGTCGGAAGCGTCGCTGCGCACCCTGCTCGGTAAGCTGCTCCATCAGCACGCGGACAAGCTCGGTGGCGACGATGAAGTGACGCAGGCCAAAGCCCTGCTCGACAGTCAGCCCCTGTTTGTGGCCAGCCTGCTACGCAAGCGACTCGGTGGGGACTTTGCCCGCGCCCTGCAATCCGTCCTGCCGAGTGAGCGCAACGACGAGCTGCTCCAGCTGGCTGCCAAGCTGCCCTTCCGAGGACTTATCACCACCGCGCTCGACGAAGGACTGATCGAAGCGGTCAAAGCCGCTCCCTCGCCGGGTGGCGCGCCCCAGATTGGCACCTCGGAACAGACGCTGGAGATGCTGGCCAGCCGTGGCCGCTTCGTGCTGCGACTGTTTGGCGACGCACAAAATGACGCAGGCCTGGTCTTTGGCGAAGCCGATGTGCAGCAGCTGTTTACAAACGAAGCGATGCGGCAGTCGCTGCGAGAGCTGGCGCTCAAGCGATCGCTGCTGCTGATTGGCTTTGATGTTCGTGATCCCGACCTGGCTGTGACGGCGCGCCTTCTGTCGCTGGCTCAGACGAGCGGAGAAGGACCGCAGCACTTTGCCCTGCTGCCCGGTCTGCCGGCGGGTCTGCGCGATGAGCTGTCGCGTGCCTACGGTCTGGTGGTGCTCGATGCCGACAGCGAAGCAGCGGTGCTCAAGGCGCTGCACGAATCGGTCGGCGAGATCGGCAGCGAGGTTCTGCCCGATGATGACGACCTGGAAGGCTGGCTGCGACTGCTTCAGCAAGAGCCCGATCACGCCGAGGCGCACAGCAAGCTGGCCCAGCTTGAGTCGAAGCTCCGTGACACCGATGACCATGACCGCCTGATCGAGCTGCTGCTCGGACGGATGGACGTCGAGACGACGCCGAGCGGACGCGCGCAGTGCCTGCTCAAAGCAGCCAAGGTCTTCGAGACGGGCAAAGCCCAGCTGGCCGAAGCGTTCCAAGCGGCGATGGCGGCCTACAAAGAAGATCCGCAGACGGTCGGACTCGATGAGATTGAGCGCCTGGCCGGTCAAGCGGGTCAGTGGGTCGAGCTGCTCACCGAGATGCGCGATCTGGTGCCCAAGCAGCCAAAGACCGAGCAAGCGGTGCTGTGGATTCGCATCGCGAAGCTGTACGGCGAAAAGCTGAACCATCAGGACTACGCGCTGGCCTCGCTCGGCGAAGCGCAGAAGCTGACGATTCCCGATGCCGAAAAGCCCGCGTTTTTGAGCCTGCGAGCTGATCTGTGCCGCCGGGCGCAGCGCTGGAAGGATCTGGCCGATACGCTCGGACAGATTGCCGAGCTGACGGAAGCCAAAGACAAGCGCGTCGATCTGTACCTGGAACAAGGCGAGATCTTCGAGACGCGACTTTCGGACAATGCAGCGGCGATTGCGGCGTACCAAGAAGCCCGCAAGAGCGATCCGACAAGCCGCGATGCCATCCTGGCGCTGGAGCACACGCTGCGCCGCGCCTCCAGCTGGACCGATCTGATTGCGCTGCTCGATGAGCGAGCGAGCCTGCTGGCGGAACAGAACGATCGCGATGGTGAGCTACAGGCTCGACGCGAAGCGGCCCAGCTTCAGGCCGAGCACGGAACCGATCGCCGCGCGAGCATTCGTCGCTGGGAAGAAGTGCACAAGCTGGCGCCGCAAGACATCGACGTGCTGCGCGCGCTGGAGCGCCTGTATTCGACCGAAGGCAGTGTCTCGGAAGCGTATCTGACGGTGCTGGCCCAGCTTGCCCAGCTGGTGCAGAGCGACAAAGAGCGGCTGTCGCTGTATCGGCGGCTTGCGGCTGAGTACGAAGAGATTCCCGGTCAGCTTGACGGAGCGGCGACCGCGCTCGAAAAGATCCTCGAGATCGATCCCAAGTCGGAAGAGACCTATCGCTCGCTGTGTCGGCTGTATCGGCAGCAGAAGAAGTGGGACGAGCTGTGCGCCACCTATCAGCGTCACATCGACCACGCCGAAAAGGGTCGCAGCGAGCTGCTATCGGCCCTTGCCCGCGTCCATGAGCTGGAGATCCCGGCAGGAGACGAGCAGCTCCGTCGGCAGCATGCGCCCAAGGCCATCGCCGCGTGGCTCCAGATTCTGGACGGCGAGCCCGAGCACACCGGAGCCATCGAAGCGCTGGGACGGCTGTATCAGCAGAGCGAGCAGCCCGAAGAAGCGGTCCGCTACCTGGTGAAGCGCGCCCACCTGTCGGACGACAAGAACCTGAAGGTGACGCTCTATGGCGAAGCGGCGCGGCTGTGTCTGACCAAGCTGTCGGACCCAGGCGCAGCGGAAGAACACCTGGTGCGCGCGCTCGAAATCCTGCCCGGACACGTCCAGACCCAGAGCGTGCTGGCCGATCTGTATCGCAGCCGAGGCGATCACCTGCGGGCCGCCAAGCTGTTCAAGGAAGCCGCCGAGCAGAGCGCCAACCGACTCGACAAGGGTCGCTGGATGGTGCAGTCCGCCAAGGAACACCTGCTGGCCGAAGAGCGGCAAAAGGCTGGCGACCTGCTTCGCGAAGTCCTGGCGCAAGATCCAGAGCACAACGACGCCGCCCAGCTGCTGTCCGAGCTGTACTGGCAAGACGGACGCTTCGACGATGCGCTGCCGCTTCTGGAGATGCTGACCCGCAAGGAAGCCGAGCGCGGCACCCAAGTGATCCGGCTCACCCGGCTTGCCCAGGCGTCGATTGGCGCGGGACTGCGCGACAAGGCACGACGGGCCTACCGCCGCGCACTGGAGCTAGAGCCCAAAG
>ERZ724507.21-NODE-21-length-57848-cov-8.248335_pt1 | contig 57848 bp, 55 predicted proteins | sample MGYA00376040_ERZ724507 | MGnify/ENA primary metagenome ERZ724507 (study PRJEB28724, sample SAMN07190883) | activated sludge metagenome | isolation source: activated sludge of sewage treatment plant in Hong Hong | place: Hong Kong | collected 2016-03-17 ...
GGGCATGGCCAAGAACACCTATGGCACCGGCTGCTTCATGCTGATGAACACGGGAGCCAGCGCGACCGCCTCGACCCGCGGCCTGCTGACGACGGTGGCCTGGGACAACGGTGGCGGGATCGTTTTTGCCCTCGAGGGCAGCGTCTTCATGGCCGGCGCCATCACCCAGTGGCTGCGCGACGGCCTCGGCATCATCAGGAGCACGGGGGAGATCGAGGCGCTGGCCGGCAGCGTTCCCGACGCCGGCGGCGTCGTCATGGTGCCAGCTTTTTCCGGGCTTGGCGCGCCATGGTGGGACCCCGGCGCGCGCGGGACCTTGCTCGGCATGACCCGCGGCACCAGCCACGCCCACATCGCCCGCGCCGCGCTCGATGCCATCGCCCTGCAGAGCGCCGACCTGGCCGGCGCCATGGTTGCCGATTCGGGAATCGCGCTGGCCGAATTGCGCGTTGACGGCGGCGCCGCGCGCAACAACCTGCTGATGCAATTGCAGGCCGATCTGCTCGGGGTTCCCGTCGTGCGCCCCGTGGTTACCGAAACGACGGCGCTCGGCGCCGCCTATCTCGCGGGGATCGGCGTCGGCCTGTGGGCCGGCCAGGAGGAAGTTGCCGCACAATGGCAACTGGAAAGACGCTTCGAACCGGGAATCTCCGAGGCCGAACGCACCGAGAGAAGTGGCCGCTGGCGTGCCGCAGTCGCCGTGGCCCGGCGTTGGCAGGCCTGACCGCGAACGACGCGGACAGTGCGTTTGCGCAGAGGATGGTTCGCGTCAGATGGTGACTTGCTCGCCGGGGTGCGGCAGCCGCACGTCGGGCCAGCCCAGCTGGTCGTGGATCGCCGCCGCGAAATTGGCTGATGCCGTCGCCTCGCCATGGACGACGAAGGTTTGCCGCGGCGGCTTGTGAAAACCGCGCAGCCAGCCGAGCAGCGCTCCCTGGTCGGCATGCGCCGACAGCCCGCCGACGGTGTAGATACGCGCCCTGACCGGAACCGGTTCGCCGAAGATATGGACCAGCCGCGCCCCGTCTACCAGGCGGCGCCCCAGCGTGCCCGCCGCCTGAAAGCCGGCGATCAGGATGCTGCATTCGCTGCGCGGCAGGTTTTCCCGCAGGTGATACTTGATCCGTCCGGCTTCGCACATGCCGCTGGCCGAAATGATCACGGCGCCGCTGCGGACCTCGTTCAGCGCCTTGGAGCGCTCGGCGTCGGCGACGAACTCGAGTTTCATCTTCTCCGGATGCGCCTGCTGCCAGGAAATCAGCTCGCGGGTTTCGGGATCGAGCAATTCCGGATGCGCGAGCGTGATCCGCGTCGCGGCATTGGCCATCGGCGAGTCGACATAGACCTTGAGCGGCGAGAGGCGCTGGCGGCGCACCAGGTCGGCCAGCAGGTAGATGATTTCCTGGGTACGGCCGACGGCAAACGAAGGAATGATCAGGTTGCCGTGCGCGGCGCGGGTGCGCTCGAAGGCGGCAACGATTTCATCCTCGGTTTCCGGCAGCGAACGATGCTGGCGGTCGCCGTAAGTGGACTCGATGAGCAGCAGGTCGGCTTCCGGCACGACCTTTTCCGGGTCGCACAGCACCGGGCGGCCGGGCATGCCGAGATCGCCGGAGAAGACCAGCTTGCGTGGCCGCCCCTCGCCGCCGAGCGTTACCTCCAGCCAGGCTGAGCCAAGAATGTGACCGGCGTCATGGAAGCAGACCGTGATCGCCGCCGCCGGGGCGAGCGTCTCGTGGTAGGCGACGGGACGCAGCAGCTTGAGCGCCGACAGCGCCTCGGCCACTGTGTACAGCGGTGCCGAGACGCCGCGTTCGCTCTTGCCGCGGCGGTGGCGGTAACGCAACTGCCACTCGGTCTCCTTTTCCTGGATGTGCGCGCTGTCCGGCAGCAGCACTTCGAGAAGGGCGATGGTCGCCGGTGTCGCATAGATCGGCCCGCGAAACCCGAGGACGGCGAGGCGCGGCAGCAGTCCGGAATGGTCGATATGGGCATGGGTGAGAAGGACGAAATCGATTTCCCGAGCGTTGCAGCCGAAATTCAGTGCCCGCAGGTTCTTGCTGCGCGCTTCCGGCCCGCCCTGAAACATGCCGCAGTCGACCAGAAAACGGGAATTTCCGGTTTCCACCAGCGTGCATGAACCGGTCACCTCGCCGGCCGCACCGAAAATGCCGAGACGCATGCTCGATTCCTCCTGTCCCGGCCAAGCATGAACCTTGCTCATCGGGAATGCAACGCCCGAAGCGGACGGGCGCCTCCCGGCTACTTGGCGAAAACGGTCTGCCACAGCATGTTGACCGCAGCAATGTGTCTGGCGATGCTGTCCCGCTCGACACGGCCCCTGGGGTTGGCACTGAGGCGCTTGGCATGCTGCAGGCGGCGGTATTCGCGGTAGGCGTTGCCGGCGGCGGTCGCCTGGTCGGCGGGGATCAGGCCAAGCTCGGCGGCGATTCGCAGCAGGGCGATGTTGCCGAGGTTGCCGGTCAGCCGCTGATGGCGATGGGCATGGCCGAGCACCAGATACTGGACGATGAACTCGACGTCGATGATGCCGCCGGGATCATGCTTGAGGTTGAACGCGCTTTCGCTATCCGACGCGTGCGCGTCAACCATCTTCCGGCGCATGGCGACGACTTCTTCCCTGAGCTTGGTCAGATCACGCTGCTGGCAGAGGATTTCGCAGCGGATTTCCTCGAAGCGGGCGCCTACCGCCGGGTCACCGGCACAGAAGCGGGCACGGGTCAGCGCCTGATGTTCCCAGACCCAGGCGTGCTTGAGCTGGTAGTCGCGGAAGGAATCTACCGAGACGGCAAGCAGGCCGGAATCGCCGTTGGGACGCAGGCGGAGGTCGGTCTCGAACAGGATGCCGGCCGAAGTCTGGCTCCCTAGCCAGGTGTTGAGGCGCTGGCCGAGGCGGGCGTAATTCTCCCCGGCCTCCGGGTCGGGATCGTCGTAGAGGTAGACGAGATCGAGGTCGGAGGCGTAGCCGAGCTCCTTGCCGCCAAGCTTGCCATAGCCGATGACGGCGAACCTGGGCGTTTCGCAATGGCGGTTTCTCAGCTTGCTCCAGACCAGCGGCAGCGTTTCCTGAACGATGGTGTCGGCCAGTTCGGTCAGGTGGTCGGAGAGCTTCTCGATGGTCTGCAGACCGGCGAGATCCTGGGCCAGCAGGCGGAAGATCTGGGCATGGTGCATTTCGCGCAGGATGTCCATTTCCCGTTCGGTGTCGCCGGCATGGCTGGCCAGGTTGTGCCGGAGATTCTCGCGGAACGCCACCCAGTCGGTGGCCATGTCGTAGAGGCGCGGATCGAGGAGTTCGTCGAGCAGCAGCGGGTGGCGCCCAAGGTATTCGGCGGCCCATGGCGATGCGCAGACCATGTCGGCGACGCGGCGCAGCGCCATCGGGTACTGCTGCAGCAGCGCCAGGTAGGCACCGCGGCGGCTGACGGTCTCGACGAAATTCAGGCAGCGGGCGAGCGTCGTGTCGGGGTCGGCAGTCGTTGCGGCCGCTTCGATCAGCCGCGGCCCGATGGCATCGAGACGCGAGCGGTTGGCCGACGCGAGCTGCGCATAGCGGCCGGAGGCACGCAACGCGGCGAGGCGGGAAATGGCTTCCCGCGGTTGACGATAGCCGAGTTCGCCGAGCGACTCGATCGCGGTGTCGTCGTCGAGCTGGCCCAGCCAGAGGCCGGTCAGCGGGTGCTCGCCGGCTTCGGGATCGGAGAAGATCTGCTCGAAATGGCGGCTGACCTTGTCGCGGTGGTCGTTGAGCACGGCCAGCAGCGCCGGCCAGTCGGGATATTCCATGCTGCGGGCGACGCTGGCGCGGTCGGCGGGACTTGTCGGAAGCATGTGCGTCTGCCGATCCTCGATGTACTGCAGGCGGTGTTCGAGCCGGCGTAGGAAGATGTAGGCGGTGCGCAGTTCGTCCTCGGCGGTGGCGGGGATCAGCTGGCGTTCCGCCAGCAGCGCGAGGACCTGCAGTGTCGGGCGGACCTGCAGCGCCGGGTCGCGTCCGCCGCGAATGAGCTGAAAGACCTGGGCGATGAACTCGATTTCGCGAATCCCGCCGCGCCCGAGCTTGATGTGGTCGGCCATGTCCTTGCGCGCCACCTCGCGGCGAATCTGCGCGTGCAGGTCGCGCATCGCGTTGATGGCGCCGAAATCGAGGTACTTGCGGAAGACGAACGGGCGGGCGATCTTCTGCATTGCCGTCACCCACTCGGGCTGCAGGTTGTCGCCCGCGTTCATGGTGCGCCCCTTGATCCAGGCGTAGCGCTCCCATTCGCGGCCCTGCGTGATGAAGTAGGTTTCCAGTGCATCCAGTGAGCAGACCAGCGGCCCGGAATCGCCGTTCGGGCGCAGGCGCATGTCGACGCGGAAGACCTGGCCGTCGCCGGTGATCTCGCCGAGCGCGGCAATCACCCGCTTGCCGAGGCGGGTGAAGAAATCGTAGTTTTCGATGCGCCGCGGCCCGGCGGTGTCGCCTTCGCTGGGGTAGACGAAGATGTAATCGACGTCCGACGAGACGTTCAGTTCGCGTCCGCCCAGCTTGCCCATGCCGATGATCAGCAGGCGTTGCGGCTGGCCGGCGCCGTCGAGTGGCTCGCCATAAGTCGTGGCGAGCTGCCGGTGGTGGTGATCGAGCGCGAAGTTGGTCGTCACGTCGGCGAGCAGGGTCATGCTCTCGACGACTTCGGACAGCGGCGCCAGACCGCACAGATCACGCAGGGCGATGTGCACCATCGCGCGCTGGCGCAGGCGGCGCAGCTGCGACTTGAGGGTATCGTCGTCCGTCGCTGCCGGTTTCAGGGCGCCCAGCAACTGGTCGGCAGAAAGCGGCGCCGTCCACACGGCTGCCAGTTCGTCGATCAGCCCCGGCCGTGTAATGAGCAGATTGGCAAGATAACGGCTGTGATCGAGGGCGGCTTGCCAGCGCGGGTCGGGAAGGTTGTCCATGATTGCTCGGTCGGTAACTAAGCCGAAAAGGATAGAATGCAATTTTTGATCGGCTGTTGATTGTAGTGATCTATCCCACCATCTGGCAAAGTGGTTTCCCGAGTGGCTGATTCGGAAACCCGCACGGCATTGCGCCGGGGTCTCTATCACCGCCTGCGCTGGCTGTGGCCCCTGCTCGATTCGGCCTTGCTGCGCGGCACGCTGCGCCTGGCCGGGTGGACCCTGCTCGTTGCGTGGCTGGTCTTTGCTGCCCTGGTTTTCGCGTTGCGCTACGTGGTGCTGCCCAATGTCGGCATCTATCACGGGCAGATCGAGCAGGCGATTAGCCGGGCCGTTGGCCAGCCGGTGACGATTGGCAGCATCGAGGCGCGCTGGCAGCGACTCAATCCGGATCTGCTGCTCGACAATGTCGTGATCGCCGACCGCCAGGGTGCCCCCGCCTTTTCGTTGCAGGAGGTGGAGGCCGTTCTCTCATGGAGCAGCCTGTGGCGCGGCCAGCTGACGCTGGCGCTGCTGGCCTTCGAGCGGCCGGTGCTGCACGTGCGCCGCGAAACCAGTGGCCGCATCACGGTGGCTGGGATCGATGCCGAGGGAGAGAGCGATCCGGAATTCGCCCAATGGGTGCTCGACCAGAAGCGCATCCGCATCCGCAACGCGACCGTCCTCTGGGAGGACCGCCTGCGTGGCGCCCCGCCGCTGGTGCTCGAGGACCTGCAGTTCGGCCTCGACAACAAGGGGCGCAACCATCGCTTCGGTCTCTCGGCGGCGCCGCCGTCCGAACTGGCTGCGCGCATCGATGTCCGCGGTGAAATCAGCGGCGACCTCGGCGAGGCGCTCGAACATCTCTCGGGCCGCCTTTTCATTCAGCTCGATTTCGCTGATCTCGCGGGCTGGCGGGCCTGGGTCGATTATCCGGTCTACCTGCCGCAGGGGCATGGGGCCGTGCGTCTGTGGGGTGATCTGGCCGGGGGCCAGGGCACGCTGACGGCCGATGTCGCACTCGAGGATCTGCGCGTCCGCCTTGGGCGCAAGGTGCCGGAACTGGCGCTCGACAGCCTGCGTGGCCGCCTGGCCGGGCGTTACCGGGAGGGCGACTGGGCGCTGACCGGGAGCAAGGTCGAACTGCTGGCTGCGGATGGGACCCGCGTGACCCCAACCGATTTTCAGGCCGCGTGGAAGCAGCAGGGTCCGGGCGGCCGGATCAGCGGTTCCGCCGGGGCCAGCTTTCTCGATTTCGCTGTGCTCGGCAAACTCGCTTCCTATCTGCCGCTCGATCCCGGCAGCCGCGAGTTGCTCGAGCATCACCAGCCGCAGGGCCGGGTATCGGAGTTGCGGGCGAGTTGGAACAGGGTTGGCGATAATCTCGAACGCTATTCGCTGAAGGCCGGTTTCGCCGATCTCGGGTTGCGCGCCGGCGGCTATTTTCCGGGGGCGAAGGGTCTTTCCGGGGTGCTCGAGTTTACCGAGGCCGGTGGATCGATCTCGCTGGATTCGAAAAATGCGGGCGTCTCGCTGCCGGCTGTTTTCAGCGAGCCCGACATCGACCTTGATCTGCTGCGAGGCCACGCCAGGTGGAAAGTGACGGGCGATGTGGTCGACGTCAAGCTGGAGAGTCTGCGGTTCGAGAGCGCGGACGCGGAAGGGGCGGCCAGTGGCAGCTATCGGCATACGGGCGAAGGGCCGGGAATGATCGATCTGGCGGCGACGCTGTCGCGGGCCGACGGCCGGGCTGTCTGGCGTTATCTGCCCAAGGTCATTAGCCAGGATGTCCGCGATTGGGTCCGGCGCGGGATTGTCGCCGGCAAGGCTTCCGACGCCAAGCTGATCCTCAAGGGCAATCTGGCGGATTTCCCATTCCGCGAGCGTGAGAAGGGCACGTTCCAGATCACCGCGAAGGCTGCCGACGTCAAGCTGGACTACGCGCCCGGTTGGCCGGTCATCGAGGGAATCGACGGCGTCCTCAGCTTCGGCGTCGGCATGCGCGTCGCGGCCGAACGCGGCAACCTGCTGGGGGCGCGGTTGTCCGACGTCGTTGCCGAGATACCTGATTTCGAGTCGTTCGACGAGCTACTGAAGATTCGTGGCGAAGCGCATGGCCCGACCGACGAATTTCTGCGCTTCATCGACCAGAGCCCGGTCGGCGAGAAAATCGACAGGTTTACGCAGGGCATGAAAGCGACCGGCAACGGCAGGCTTGACCTGGCGCTCGACATTCCCCTGCGTCGGGTGACGGATTCCCGGGTGAGCGGCGAATTCCGCTTGCAGAACAACCAGGTCCATCTATTCGAAGGCATGGCGCCGGTGACTCAGGTCAATGGCCGGCTGTTGCTGACCGAATCCAGCATTGACTCGCCGGAGATCACTGGCCGCGTATACGGCGGGCCAGTCAGGGTCGGCATCCGGAGTCATGCGGACCGGGTTGCCGTGCAGGTTGGCGGCACCTCGAACGTCACCGAACTGGTCCGGCACTTCGGGCTGCCGGTAGGCGAGCGGCTGACCGGCAGCGCGGCGTGGAAGTCCACTATCGACATCCGTCACCACCAGATTGATAGCGTCATCGACTCGGATCTGGTCGGCGTCAGTTCCCTTCTGCCCGAGCCGCTGGCCAAGGCGGCGACGTCGTCGCTGGCGCTGCGCATTGAGAAAACGAATGCCGAGGCCGGGCGCGTACAATACCGGGCGACCCTGGGCGATGTCGCGCGGGCCGTTTTCGTCAAGGGTGCCGATGGTCTGGAACGCGCCGTCGTGGTGATCGGTTCCGGCGAGGCGCGGCTGCCGGACCGCGGCGTGGCCGTGCGCATTGTCGTCCCGCAGTTCGACGCCGATGCTTGGAAAGCGCTGGTCGCCGGCGACAACGCCGGCCGCAGCGACATGAAACCACCGGCGCTCGATGTGGTGTCAATCAGGACACCGCGGTTGCGCCTGTTCGGCCGCGACTTCACGGATGTGGATAGCGAGGTGCGGCCGCGCGACGACGGCTGGCAGATCACGCTCAACATGCAGGAAGTGGCTGGCGATGTGTTCTGGCGAAACGCCGGCGAAGGCTCGGTGGACGGCCGGCTGCGCCGGCTGGTGCTGCGGCCGGCGGCAGAAACGGTGGGCGCCGCCAACACGACACTGATCAACAGCCTGCCCGCCATGAACCTCAGGGTGGACGATTTCCGGATCGGCGACCGGGCGCTCGGCCGGCTCGATCTCCGGGCACGCAACGACAAGGGCGCCTGGCATCTCGAAACGCTGAACCTGCAGAATCCCGACGGCGGCTTGACGGGTAGTGCGGTCTGGCGCAACGACGGGCAGGGCGGGCACCAGACCCGCCTCGACTTCGAGCTGACTGCCAGCGACGTCGGCCGGCTGCTCAACCGCCTCGGCTTCGTCGATGCCATCCGGCGCGGCACCGCCCGGCTGGCCGGCAACATGCGGTGGAACGGCCCGCTGACCGGCATCCACTACCCGTCGCTGACCGGCGAGATGACGGTCAGCGCCGAGAACGGCCAGTTCAACAAGCTGGAGCCGGGCGTCGGCCGGCTGCTCGGACTGATCTCGCTGCAGTCGCTGCCGCGCCGGCTGACCCTCGATTTTCGCGACATTTTCAGCGAAGGGCTGGCGTTCGACAGCATCGAGGGGCGGACGGCGGTGACCGCCGGCGTCATGCGGACCGCGGAGCCCTTGCGCATCAACAGTCCGGCGGCACAGATCATGATCGAGGGCGAGGCCGACCTGAAGAATGAAACGCAGCGGCTGCAGGTCCTGGTACGTCCGATGGTCGGCTCGGTGGCCGCCATCGGCGCTGCTACCCTGGTCAATCCGCTGGCCGGTGCCGCAGCGCTGGTCGCCAGTACAATCCTGCGCAATCCGCTCGGCCGCCTGTTCAGTTACCGCTATCTGGTGACCGGCAGCTGGAGCGATCCCACGGTCGAGAAAGTCGGCCAGTTTGTCGAGGAGCCGCCGCCGGCGGCGGAAGGAGCAAGACAGTGAGCAGGCAGAATTGCCGCATGGCGGCCCTCCAGATGGTTTCCGGGCCGCGCGTCGCCGACAACCTGGCCGTGGCCGGCCAGCTGATCGCCGATGCCGTCGGCCAGGGAGCGCAACTGGTTGCGCTCCCCGAGTACTTTCCGATCATCGGCGCCGATGACGACCGCGTGCGTGCGCGCGAGGATTTTGGCGATGGCCCGATTCAGGACTGGCTGGCCGCAACTGCGCGACGCCACGGCATCTGGATCTTCGCCGGTACCATCCCGTTGACCGCAAGCGTTGCCGACAGGATGCGCAACTCGACGCTGGTGTTCGACCCGGCCGGCAAGTGCGTCGAACGTTACGACAAGGTGCACCTGTTCGGCTTCACCAAGGGCGAGGAAAGCTACGACGAGTCGGCCTTCATCGAGGCCGGCACGGAACTCGTTGCCGTCGATACCCCCTTCGGCCGGGTCGCGCTGTCGATCTGCTACGACCTGCGTTTCCCCGAACTCTATCGCGCTCTCGGCAGCGTCGACCTGATCCTGATGCCGGCTGCCTTCACCGAGACCACCGGCCGCGCCCACTGGGAAATCCTGCTGCGCGCCCGAGCCATCGAGAACCAGTGCTACCTGCTGGCGGTCGGACAGGGCGGCAGGCATGAAAGCGGCCGGGTGACCCACGGCAACAGCATGATCGTCGACCCTTGGGGCGAGATTCTCGATCGCAAGATGAAGGGGCCGGGCGTCGTCATCGCCGATCTCGACCATGCCCGCATTGCCGAAATCCGCGCCAGCCTGCCGGCGCTGGCGCACAGAAAACTTTGATGGAGCCTCAATGAACCCGAACAGCGCCCTGGCGCAAGCCGAATCCCTGCTGCTGACGCCCTTCTCGCTGACCGAGGGCGACCTGGCGCGCACCTTCGGCCAGATCCTGACGCACCAGGTCGATTATGCCGATCTCTATTTCCAGCATTCTCGTTCCGAGGCGTGGAGCCTGGACGAAGGCATCGTCAAGTCGGGCAGCTTCAATATCGACCAGGGTGTCGGAGTACGGGCGATTTCCGGCGAGAAGACCGCCTTCGCCTATTCCGACGATATCAGTGCGCGGGCGCTGGGCGATGCGGCGAGCGCGGTTCGCGCCATCGCCGCTGCCGGACAGAATGGCATTTTGCCCGCTTTTTCGGCGTCGACCGCAGCTAGGTCGCTCTACATCCCGCACGATCCCATCGCCTCGCTGCCGGCCGAAGCCAAGGTGAAACTGCTCGAACGCCTGGAAGGCATGGCGCGTTCCCTCGACCCGCGGGTGATCCAGGTCATGGCCTCGCTGGCCGGTGAATACGAGGTGATCCTGGTCGCCGGTTCCGACGGCCGGTTGGCCGCCGACATCCGGCCGCTGGTGCGTTGTTCGCTGTCGGTCATCGTCGAGGAGAACGGCCGGCGCGAGCAGGGCGGGGCGGGCGGCGGCGGGCGTTTCGACTTCGCCTATTTCGACGATGCGGTGCTGCAGCGCTATGCACAGGAAGCAGTCCATCAGGCGGTGACCAACCTCAACGCGGCGCCGGCGCCGGCTGGCCAGATGACCGTCGTCCTCGGTTCCGGCTGGCCCGGCATCCTGCTGCACGAAGCGGTCGGCCACGGCCTCGAGGGCGACTTCAACCGCAAGGGCAGTTCGACCTTCAGCGGCCGCATCGGCCAGCGTGTCGCCGCCAAGGGCGTCACCGTCATCGACGACGGCACCATCGCCGACCGCCGCGGCTCGCTGAACATCGACGACGAAGGCAACCCGACGCAGCGCACCGTGCTGATCGAGGACGGCATCCTCCGCGGCTACATGCAGGACAGCCTGAACGCCCGCCTGATAGGCGTCGCCCCGACCGGCAACGGGCGCCGCGAATCCTTCGCCCACCTGCCGCTGCCGCGCATGACCAACACCATGATGCTGGCCGGCGACCACGATCCGCAGGAAATCATCGCCTCGGTCAAAAAGGGCATCTACGCCGCCAATTTCGGCGGCGGCCAGGTCGACATCACCAGCGGCAAGTTCGTCTTCTCGATGAGCGAGGCCTACATGATCGAGGATGGCAAGATCACCCGGCCGATCAAGGGAGCGACGCTGATCGGCAACGGCCCCGACGCCATGACCCGCGTCTCGATTATCGGCAACGACCTCCGGCTCGACCCCGGCGTCGGCACCTGCGGCAAGGACGGGCAGAGCGTGCCGGTAGGCGTCGGTCAGCCGACGCTGCGCATCGATGGACTAACGGTAGGGGGTACGGCATAATGCCTAGCTATTTTGGCGGAGGCATTCATGCGTGCATGGATCATGGTGTTGGGGGTCATGGCATTCGCCGGTGCGGCGTTTGCCCAGAACGCCCAGCAGGATAAGCTCAAGGGGATTCAGGCGGAACCCGCCGCACTGAAATCCGCGGTCGACGCAGGCAGGAAGGTGACTTTCATCTGTGTCAACTGTCATGGTGAAGAAGGCGTCAGCAAGATCCCGGAAGTGCCTAACCTGGCGGGCCAGAACCCGGCGTACCTGCTCGAGCAGATCCGCAAGTTCGGCAACGGCGAGCGCGTCAACCCGTTCATGCAGGGCCTCATCAAGGTGCTCAAGGAGGAGGAACGGATCAACATCGCGTTGTTCTACGGCAGCTTCAATGTGCTGCCTGGGAAGGCCGATGCTTCCCAGGTGGCGCGCGGCAAGGAACTGTTTGCCAAGCTGTGCGTCCGCTGCCATGGCGAACAGGCGCGCGGGGACACAACGATCGCGCGCCTTGCCGGCCAGAAGGTGCCCTATCTGCAAACCTCGATCATGCGCTACCGCGACAATACCGGCGTCCGTAACAATCAGCTGATGTCGATCGCAACGGCCACATTGAAGAACGATGACGTCAAGGCAGTCGCCAACTACCTGACGCAGTTGCCCTGACTCGGGGCGGCATTTTCTGCATGCCGGTCGGCAAAATTGACCGATGTCATGGTTCCATCCGCTGCCCGCGGTTAGGTTCACGCTTCGGGGATAAAGCACTGGAGGAACCATGAAAGCCCTTTTTGGACTGCTGCTTGCTCTCGTCCTGAGCATTCCGGGCTGTGAAGCGCTGGCGCAGATCACTGATCTCAATTCGGCGATCAACAAGGCGGGCCGTCAGCGCATGCTCTCGCAGCGCATGGCCAAGGCCTATTTTCAGATTGGCCAGCAGGTTGAGGTCGACCGCAGCAAGAAGGTTCTCGACGCTTCGGTGGCGCTGTTCGACCGCCAGTTGGTCGAATTGAAGAATTTCGCCCCGACCCCCGAGATCAAGGACAATTACCTCAAGCTCGAGAAGTCCTGGCTGGAATACAAGGATCTGCTGGTCGGCGCCCAGCCTTCCCAGGACAACGGGCGCAAGGTTCTCGATCTCTCCGAACAGGTGCTTTCACTCGCCCACCAGGGGACGGTCCAGCTCGAGAAGCAGTCAGCCTCGAGCGCGGGGCGACTGGTCAATGTTTCCGGTCGCCAGCGCATGTTGTCGCAGCGCATGGCCAAGTTCTACCAGGCGATTGCCTGGGGCGTCGGCAACGAAAAGAGTCCCGGCGAACTCGAAAAATCCCGCAAGGAGTTCGCGGCGGCCCATCAGGAACTCGCCGCGGCGCCATCCAATACCCAGCAGATCAAGGAAAGCCTCGATCTCGTCCAGCAGCAGTGGATCTTCTTCGAGAGCGCGCTGAACCAGAAGGCCGGTCCCGACAAGCGCCCGCAGACAGCGGTGGCAACGACGAGCGAACGCATCCTCGCGGAAATGGAAACTGTCGTCGGTCTTTACGAAAAACTCAAGTAACCGCCCGGATCCGCCTTATCGGGCCTTTCCGGGGCAGACCTTGCCTTGGCCTGTGGGTGCCGGCCCAATTGAAGGCCTCAGGCGAGTGGAGTTTCTCACCGGAGGCCCTCTTCGAACAAGCGGAACGGTTCGTGTAGGCTGCCTGAACCTATTTCAGCTTCTCGATACCGAGCATCCTGAGGACGCTGCTTTCATAGAACGGTTCGGACGTTCCCTTCTTCATCTTGCGGATGAAGTATTTCTCGAAGCCGATCTTCGCCAGATGCACCCACTTGCCTTCGGAGAACCAGTTCACATTGCGCGGCGGAATTTGCGGCATGGCCACGAAGACGACGCCGCTCTCACCGAAATCCGCGAGACAGACGGCGTTCCAGGTGGCCTCGCGATCTGCGGAAATTCCCGCGAGATCCGCGTGAATGTTATGCACCGTGGCGGTGACCATGGATTCGATCATGTAGCCCGTCTTTGGCGTACCGACAGGAATCGGCGTCGGCTCCACCGGCGGTATGGCAACGCAGACGCCGACCGCGAAGATGTTCTTGTACTTCTGGTTGCGCTGATGCTTGTCTACCGTGATGAAGCCCCGCGGGTTGGTCAGTCCTTCAATGCCGTATACCGCATCCACACCCTTGAAGGCCGGTAGCATCATGCTGTAGTTGAACGGCAGTTCGTGCTGCTTCTTTTCGGCGCCCATGTCGTCGTGCTCGGTGACGTACATCTTTCCGGCTTCGACCTTGGTGACCTTGGCATTGCAGATCCACTTGATATGCTTGTCGCGCATGCCCGACTCGAGGATGCCCTTGGAGTCACCGACGCCGCCCAGGCCGAGATGCCCGATGTAGGGCTCCGAGGTAACGAAGGTCATCGGCACCTTGTCGCGGATCTTGCGACGACGCAGATCGGTTTCCATGATGAACGCGTATTCATAGGCAGGGCCGAAGCATGAAGCGCCCTGTACCGCCCCGACGACTATCGGACCGGGGTCGCTGCAGAATTGCTCCCATTCCTCATGCGATTTCATCGCGTGATCGACATGGCAGACAGAGTAAGTGTGACCGCCATGCGGGCCCAACCCTTCCACTTCATCGAACGCAAGCTTGGGTCCGGTGGCGATCACCAGATAGTCGTAAGCGACGCTATTCCCGTCATTGAGTTCGATCTCGTTGCGGTCGGGGTGGACCCGTTTTACACCGGTGGAAATGAAGTCGATGCCCTTGCGCTCAAGATAGGTGCGGACCGGGAACTCGATCTGCTTGCGGTCACGCCACTTGACCGCAACCCAAGGATTCGAAGGTACGAAGTGAAAGTTCTCGCCGTTCGAGATGACCGTTACCTTGTGCTGCTTGTCCAGCTTCTCGCGCATCTCGTAAGCCGCCGGCATGCCGCCGATCCCCGCCCCCATGATTACGATGTGTGCCATGTCCTGCCCCTCCTGATTTGTCTGCCGAGTCTCCGTGGACGATTGCAAAAGGCGCCGTGCGCCGCGCACTCTTGCGAGAGCCACCATTAGGCGCAATCGTCGCCGCGCTTGTCTATAACCACATCGGGTGGGGGGAATATAACCCTCTTGGTCCAGGGGGGCCTTCGCAAATCCCGCGCTTCACATCGGGAGCCGCGGGTCACCGGCCGGATATCGGGTTCCGGGTGACAGGCGGAACTGAAGATCTATGGGCGCCGGATCTCAGGAACGCGACGGCGAGTCATCACTACTTGCATCTCCCTCCTTGGCGAACAATACCGCCGCCTTGACCCGTGACGACAAGTTGAGTTTGGTGAGAATGTGTCGCACGTGCTGCTTGACGGTGTCGTAGCTGATAGACAGATGCTGCGCGATGACCTTGTTGCTCTCGCCGCGCGCCAGCAACTGGATGATCTCGCGCTCTCTTTCGGTCAGCAGCTTGAGCGAATTCCTGGGCTCCTGACCAGGTTGTGCGCCACGCAACAGATCAATCATCTTAACGGTCATGGCAGGGGCAACAACCAGTTCGCCTGCTGCCACACGACGAATCGAGTCCACCACATCTTCGGGCGCCATGTCCTTAAGCAGATAGCCACGCACCCCGGCACGGATGGCATTTGCCAGATCGGTCTCAGAATCGCTCATCGTCAACATCACGACGGGGATGGTAAGACCCTCGTTGCGCAACTGAGTTATCAGCGAGATGCCATCCATCGGCTTCATGCGAAGATCAACGACCAGCAGATCCGGCTTGGTCAGACAGATGACGCGCAACTCTTCGATGTTGTCGGTAGCGCCGAGAACATCGAAGTCATAGCAGTTGGCCAGCAGTTCGCTCAAGCCTCGCCGGCACAGCGACTGGTCATCGACCAGAACCACCCTCAGCTTCTCATTCTCACTCACTTGCCGTTCTCCAGTCGGACGACGGTTCCGGGAAGAACAGTTGCACTTGCGTCCCGGGCCCCGCCGCGCTTTCCACCGTGATTTCGCCGCCGATGCGATGCGCTCGCTCACGCATGATCATGATGCCGTAATGTCCCTCGACCGGGGTGAAAGTCTGTGCGCCGACTCCATTATCCTCGATGGTGAATACGTAGTAACCGAATCTCGCGTCGACGAACAGGCGCGCATTCGTCGCGCCCGAATGGCGGGCGATATTTGCCAGTGCCTCACGCACGATGTTATAGACCTGAATCTCGTGTTCGACCGGCAATGCGAGATCGGCCAGGCGATTCTGGTAGTCGAGCACGATGCTGGTACGCTCGCGAAACTGTGCGGCAAGATCGCCGAGTGACGCCAGCAATCCTCCGGGGTTCAGCTCCGAGCGAAAATCGGCGATCAGTTCGCGCGCATTTTTCTGACCGGTCGCAAGCGCCTCGTCGATCTCTCTTGCGTATTTCGTGGCCATCAATTCGTTGCCCGTCCGGATCGATTCCAGCAGCAGGCTGATTCGCATCCGCGCGAAAGTCAGCGTCTGGGCGAGCGAATCGTGGATGTCGTTGGCTATTGCTCGGCGTTCTGCCAGCAGTTCCATGCGGTGTGACTCGCGGTTGATGCGCGTGAATTCGATGGTCGCACCCATCATTTCGGCAAAGGAAGCGACAGTATTCATTACGCGGCTGGCCACTTCACGCGGAGCGTCAAAGAAGAGAGTCAGGATTCCAAGCGGGACGCCAGGCTGATTGGGCGACTCGAGCGGCGCCGCAACCAACGACTGAAAGCGGCAACTGACGTAACGGCAGTTCTGCCGTGAGGCACAACTGCTGATGTCCGACGTGCGGACAATCTGGCCGAGGGTCGCATTATCGCTGGCCTCGCATTCCAGTTCGACGAAGCTCTCGGCTTCTTCCTGCAGTTCGGCCGACAGGGCTGCCGAGCTGATGATCTGCAGGGTATGCCCATAGGGGGAGAGCAGCCGCACGACGGCGGCGGTCGCATGCGTCATGCCGATCATGTTCTCCAGGAACGTGATCAGCAAGGCTTTGAGTTCACCCGCTTGCGGAGCCCCCACCTCGTGCATCACGCACGCATTGACTCCTCCGTCCTTGCCTGGCGGAGCGAAGGCGGGTTCATGCGCCCAGAAAAACCCTGCCGGGATCGCTTGCGAGCCGGAAATCGCTATTGTGCGCTTCAATCTGTCCGTTCATCTCCAGGAAAATGTTTTCAGACTAAGGCGAATCCCTAAAAATATCAACAACCTAAGTCATTGGAAAAAAGACTCATACCCATCAGGGTTATGGCCATCCCCACCCGATGTGGCTATAGACACCCGGAGCACCGATTGCGCCTAATAGGGGGGCTCGCAAAAAGCACGCGCGGCGGCACTGTTCAGCAGATACTAGACGCGGCGCCAACTTGAGACAAGACAAAGCCATGTTCCCACCGCTACATGACCCAGTTGCAGCGCCACTGCCCAATGCGAAGGTCGAGATCAAGACGACGACCTGCTACATGTGCGCGTGCCGATGTGGAATCCGTGTGCACCTGCGGGATGGCGAAGTGCGCTACATCGAAGGAAATCCCGACCATCCGTTGAACAAGGGCGTGATCTGCGCCAAGGGTGGTTCAGGCATCATGAAGCAGTACTCGCCGGCGCGCCTGACCAGGCCGTTGCGCCGCAAGCCTGGCAGCGAGCGCGGCGCCAACCAGTTCGAGGAGATAAGCTGGGACGAGGCGTTCGATACCCTGGAGAAACGCCTGGCGTATCTGCGCGCGACCGATCCGAAGAAATTTGCGCTGTTCACCGGACGCGACCAGATGCAGGCCCTGACCGGTCTCTTTGCGCGCCAGTTCGGCACCCCCAATTACGCGGCGCATGGTGGCTTCTGTTCGGTCAACATGGCAGCCGGCATGATCTACACGATCGGCGGCTCGTTCTGGGAGTTCGGCGGCCCAGACCTCGAACGCGCGAACCTGTTCTTCATGATCGGCACTGCGGAAGACCACCATTCCAACCCGTTGAAGACGGCGATCGCCGACTTCAAGCGCAACGGCGGCCGCTTTGTCGCGATCAACCCGGTGCGCAGCGGCTACGCCGCCATCGCCGATGAGTGGATACCGATCAAGCCCGGCACCGATGGTGCGTTGATCCTCGCCATCATTCGCGAGATCATCGCCCTCGGTCTTTATGACCGAGAATTTCTGGCGCGCTACACCAACTCCGGTCAACTGGTAAATCAGGACGAATCGAGTGCCGAATTCGGGATGATGCTGCGCAAGGCCGATGGCGACATCATCAATCCGCTGCGTCCGCACAATTTCTACTGGTGGGACCGCCTGAGCAATCAGGCGGTGGCCGACCACACCCAGGGCGCCGACCCCGCCCTCTACGGCACTTTTGCGATGCCCGACGGTACGCCGGCCAAGCCGGCCTTCCAGTTGCTCAAAGAGCGCGTCGCCGAGTGCACCCCCGAGTGGGCGGAACGGATCACCGGCATTCCCGCCGCCACCATCAAGCGCATTGCCCACGAGATGGGAATCACGGCGCGTGACCGGAAAATCGAGCTGCCGATTCCCTGGACCGACTGGTGGGGCGAAAAGCATGAGAGCGTGACCGGCAATCCGGTGGCATTTCACGCCATGCGCGGCTTGGCCGCCCACTCCAACGGCTTTCAGACGATACGCTCGCTGGCTATCCTGATGTCGTTGCTCGGCACCATCGACCGTCCCGGCGGATTTCGCCACAAGGCGCCCTACCCGCGCGCCATCCCGCCCAATGCGCGGCCGCCGAAGGGTCCCGAGAGCGTGCAGCCGAATACACCGCTGAATGGCGCGCCGCTCGGCTGGCCGGAGACTCCGGACGACCTTTTTGTCGACGCTGATGGTCAGCCGGTGCGCATCGACAAGGCTTTTTCATGGGAACATCCGCTGTCAGCCCACGGCCTGATGCACAACGTAATCACCAATGCCTGGCGCGGCGATCCTTACCCGATCGACACGCTCCTCCTGTTCATGGCCAACATGGCGTGGAACTCGACCATGAACACGTCGGAAGTCCGCAGGATGCTCACCGACAAGAATGCTGACGGGACCTACAAGATCCCGTTCATCGTCGTCTGCGATGCCTTCCAGTCGGAGACCACGGCTTACGGCGACCTGGTCCTGCCCGATACGACCTACCTCGAGCGCCATGACTGCATGTCAATGCTTGATCGCCCGATTTCCGAATACGATGGCCCGGTGGATTCCGTGCGCATCCCGGTCCTGCCGCCGACCGGCGACTGCAAGCCCTTCCAGGAAGTGCTGATCGAACTGGCCGGCCGTCTCAAGCTCCCCGCCTTCACCACCGCCGAAGGTGCGCGCAAGTTCAAAAACTACCCAGATTTCGTGGTCAACTTCGAAAATGCCCCCGGTTCCGGGATCGGTTTCCTCGCCGGCTGGCGCGGCAAGGACGGCGACAAGGCCATGCGCGGCGAGCCGAATCCAAGGCAATGGGAAATGTATGAGAAGAACGGCTGCTTTTTCCAGTATCACCTGCCGCCGTCAAGCCAGTACATGCGCAACTGGAACAGGGAATACATGGAGTGGGCCCAGCAGGCGGGCATGCGCCGAGACAATGACCCGATCGTCATCCACATCTATTCCGAACTGTTGCAGGGCTTTCGCCTTGCCGCTCAGGGCAAGCGGCCGGGCAAGCAGCCACCAGCCGGACTGCGCGACCGCGTTGCCACCTATTTCGACCCGTTGCCTTTCTGGCATGCCTCTCTCGAAGACAGGCAGAGCGATCTCACGAACTACCCCCTCAATGCGGTCACCCAGCGCCCGATGGCCATGTACCACTCGTGGGATTCGCAGAACGCCTGGCTCAGGCAGATTCACGCCTACAACTTCCTCCATGTGAACGCCCGGACTGCGCAAGCGGCTGGCATCGAGGATGGTGGCTGGATGTGGGTCGAGTCGCAATGGGGCAAGGTCCGTTGCCTGTGCCGCCATTCGGAGGCAGTGGAACCCGGCACCGTCTGGACCTGGAACGCCATCGGCAAGTCCTCCGGTGCGTGGAATCTGGCGCCGGATGCCAATGAGTCGCAGATGGGGTTCCTGCTCAATCACCTGATTTCGGAAGAACTGCCCGCCAATGTCGACGGCAAGCGCTTTTCCAACTCCGACCCGATAACCGGCCAGGCCGCGTGGTACGACGTGCGCGTGCGTATCTACCCGGCCGCGCCAGGGGAGCCGGACGAGAGTTCGCCCCAGTTTGCGCCGATGGAGCCCGTGCCGGGAATGGCTAGGGAAAGGCCGGGCTGGCAGGCCTGGTTTGCCGGAAAGAAAGGTGTGCGCCAATGACCCAATTGGCTCTCGTCATCGATCTGAATGTCTGTGTCGGCTGCCACGCCTGTGTGACAAACTGCAAGCAGTGGAATACCTCTGGCGCGGCGGGTGCCTTGAGTGATCTTAACCCGTTCGGTGCCGATCCGAACGGAACTTTCTTCAACCGTGTGCAGACCTTCGAAGTTGGCGCGTACCCCGGTACCGAGACGGTACATTTCCCGAAATCCTGCCTGCATTGCGAAGACCCGCCATGCGTGCCGGTGTGCCCGACGGGCGCTTCGTACAAGCGCAAGTCGGATGGCATCGTGCTCGTGGATTACGACAAGTGCATTGGGTGCAAATACTGTTCCTGGGCTTGTCCTTATGGTGTCCGGGAATTCGATGAGCGGCGCAAGGTAATGACCAAATGCACCTTGTGCGTCGATCGCATCTACGACGCGACGTTGCCGGAGGAGCGGCGCAAGCCGTCCTGCGTGCTTGCCTGTCCCTCCGGGGCGCGCCTGTTCGGAGATGTGCATGATCCGCAGTCGGCAGTATCAGTCGCCATCCGCGAACGCGGCGGCTATGCGCTGATGCCCGAATGCGGCACCAAACCCGCCAACCATTACCTGCCGCGCCGCAAGGCTGTGCTCAACGTGCGCAGCGACGAACTCTATCGGTCCGACAACCCGCACCGAATCGATGGCGCGCCATTTGAGCAGAATCTGCCACCCACTATTGAGGAAACATAGAGTAATATGCTACCCGCATTTTCCGTCCTTTTTCTCACGACCCTGATCGGAGCCGGGCAGGGCTTGTTCATTGCGCTGTACCTCGTCGAGTTGCTTGCTGCCGGTGCCGCGACTTCTGGCTTTTTCGTTGGCGGCAGTGTGCTTGTTGTGGTGCTCTGCGGTTTGGGACTTGTCGCTTCGTTCTTCCATCTGGGACATCCCGAACGTGCCTGGCGCGCGGCGACGATGTGGCGTACTTCCTGGCTGTCACGTGAAGTCATCGCCTTGCCGACATTCATGGCAGCGGCATTTGCCTATGGTCTTGCGCACTGGGGTAACTTCGGTCACACCGTCGCCATCGGATCTGTTGGAGTGGCACTGGCGCTAACTCTGTTTGTGTGCACGGCGATGGTCTATGCGGCGGTCAAGGTGCTGCGGGAATGGTCGCATCCGCTGACGGTGGTGAACTTCACCCTTCTTGGATTGGCATCGGGCTTCTGTCTCGCCGCGGCTTATGCCGGCTTCGCCGCACCGGCGCTGAGCGCTCCGCTGGCGCAGGCGGCTTTTGCGCTCACCCTGTTGGCCCTGTTGATGCGCGGGGTTTCATTGGTGCGCAACGCCAGGCTGAACCCGACCAGCACCTTGCAGAGCGCTCTTGGCATCCGTCATCCGCAGATCGTTCAGAAGGCGCAGGGGGCGATGGGGGGGTCGTTCAACACCCGCGAGTTCTTCCACGGCAGGAGCCCCTCTTTCGTACGCGGCATTCTGGCCACGTTGATCCTGGGGGTGTTTGTCCTGCCCTTGGCGCTTGTCCTGACGCTGCCATTGCTGGCCTTCCTCGTTCAATACGCCGGCCTGCTGGCAGAGCGCTGGTATTTCTTCGCCGAAGCTCGGCATCCTCAGAATCTCTACTACCAAGGCGTGTCCTGATGCTGCGAGAAGGGCTCGGCGATCTGGGACTCTTCTTCAAAGGCTACGCGCTGGTGATCTTTCTGACCCTGGCGTTTTGTGCGGCCAGTGCTTCGGCTGTCGAGGGCGTTCCACCGGCGAGTTCCATGCCCTGGTGGGGATGGCCGCTGGCCCTGTTCGTCACCTGTTTCCTCCTTGGCATTGTCGCAGTACCGTCGGGGGTTGGTGGCGGCGTCCTGTTCGTACCCATCGTCGGCGGCTTTTTTCCCTTTCATCTCGATTTCGTGCGCGGTGCAGGGCTGCTGGTCGCGCTGGCGAGCGCCCTCGCGGCCGGACCTTCGCTGTTGCGCGGCGGCCTCGCCAACTTGCGGCTGGCGCTGCCCATGGCGGTACTGGCTTCGGCCAGTTCGATAGCCGGGGCGATGGTCGGCCTGGCCATTCCGGCCAATGTCGTGCAGATCGCTTTGGGCACGACGATCCTCGGCATCGTCGTACTGATGTCGTTGGCGAAGAAATCCGAGTTTCCCGATGTCCCGGCGCCCGACAGGCTGTCTGCAGCATTGGCCATACATGGTGTCTTTCACGATGCGGCACGAAGCCAGAATATCAACTGGCAGGTTCATCGCACGGTCAAGGGCTTGTTGCTCTTCGTTGGCATCGGCTTCCTTGCCGGCCTGTTCGGCATGGGCGCCGGCTGGGCCAACGTGCCGGTGCTGAACCTGCTGATGGGTGCGCCGTTAAAAGTCTCCGCGGGTACATCGAGTTTCATTCTGACGCTGGTGGATTCTTCGGCGGCATGGATCTATATCAACAAGGGTGCGGTGCTGGCGATCGTCGCCGTTCCGTCGGTGATCGGCATGATGCTGGGGGCAACGATCGGCGCGCGTCTGCTTTCGGTTCTCAAGGCCTCGATCGTCCGCAAGATGGTCATCTCGCTTCTGCTCTTCGCCGGGGTGCGGGCGTTGCTGAAGGGCGTGGGCATCTGGATCTGACATGGGCGACAACGGTCATATCTCCATCGAGCAACAACGCTACGCGACGCTTCTGAGCTGGGGCGGGCGCGCCGGATTGCTGATTCTCGTTGTCAGCTTCTTGGCGTACCTGTCCGGTTTGTTGCCGGCCCATGTCCCTCTCGATCGAATGCAGCAGGTCTGGAGTCTGTCGCTCGCGCAATACCTGGCACAGACCCAGACGCCGACCGGCTGGCATTGGGTGAGCCTTGTCGGTAGCGGCGACTTCGCCAGCCTGATCGGCATTGCCGTATTGTGCGCGTGCTCCCTGTTCTGCCTTCTGGCCGTGATACCGATCTATGCGCGACGCGGCGACTGGACCTTCGTTGCCCTCTGCGTTGTTGCACTGGCCGTCCAGCTTCTTGCCGCCTCAGGTACGCTGGGAGTCGGACACTAGGGAATCAATCAGGCATGGCCACCACATATCCGTACAGCCGTATCCTGCTGGCAACCGAATTGACCGAATTCGACGCTGGCGCCGAGCGCATCGCTTTTGCCATGGCGCAACGCTGCGGCGTGGCATTGCGGGTGGTTATTCCGATCATCAGCAACCCCGAGTTCGAGGCCAACATGCCGGACCTCGCCTTGCGGGCCGAGCGCGACGTGGCCAATGGAATCGAGTTGTTCCGCCAGCGCGCTGCCGCTGCCGATGTCAGACTGGACATCCACATTCGGCGCGGTGCCGGTCCTCATCCCGAGATCGTGGCGGAAGCGCGGGAAGCAAAGTGCGACCTCATCATCGTCCGGCGCCGTGGCAAGCCGAGCTTCCTGGCCAAGTTGCTGGTCGGAGAAATGGTTAGCAAGGTCGTTCGTGATGTCTCCTGCGGCGTTCTCCTGGTACCCCGCGCGGCGCAGTTCTGGAGCCACGGTATCCTTGCCGCGGTCGCTGATACGGGCGCGGCGGAAGACATCGCCGGGGTCGCGGGAAAGATCGCCGGAATCTGCGGACTGCCGCTGACGGTCTTGAGCGTTGCGGAGGACGACGCTGCCCTGGCCCGGACCCAGAGCCTCAACACGCGGCTGGTTGCCGTCGCCGCCGTCGCATCCAATAGAGCCAGCGGTCGTGTCGTCGTCGGCAGAGCGGCGGAGCAAACCATCGCGGCGGTCAAGGAGACGGCAGCCGACCTCGTCGTCATCGGCCGGCAGCGTTATCAGCAGTTCCCTTTCGGCAAGGCCGGAAACATGCAGAACATCGTGGGAGCGACGGAGGTGCCAACGCTGATCGTTCCGCAATGACGAATCGGCCGATCGCGGGTAGAGCGCCAGCATGATGACTCGCGCAAATATAACCCCATCGGGTTATCTGCTTCACCCGTCGTGGGTATGGACGGAATCTGACTGCGCGTTCCTAATGATGCATCGCGAGCTTCGGTTAATGATGGCTTGGTTTGTATATCCAAACACTGGGAGATGAATAATGAATTTTGACAAGGAACTCAACGCGCGTGGTCTTTCCTGCCCGTTGCCGATCGTGAAGACCAAGAAATCGCTGGCGGACATGACCAGCGGCCAGGTGCTCAAGGTGATCGCTACCGATTGCGGCGCTGTCAAGGACATGCAGGCGTTCGCCGACCAGACCGGCAATACCCTGATGTCCACCGCCGAGGAAAACGGCGAATACATCTTCTTGATGAAGAAGAAATAAGCGGCTCCCGAATCCGGAAGCAAAGGAGAAAGCATGACCAAGAAAATGGCGATCATCGCCACCAAGGGCACCCTGGACATGGCGTATCCGCCATTCATTCTGGCCTCGACTGCTGCCGCGCTGGGCTACGATGTCCAGATATTCTTCACCTTCTACGGCCTGCAGTTGCTGCGCAAGGATCTTTCCGACGTGAAGATCAGTCCGCTGGCCAATCCGGCGATGCCGATGCCTGTTCCGATGCCGGTGATGGTGCAAATGCTGCCCGGAATGGAAACCATGGCGACCATGATGATGAAGCAGAAACTCAAGAAGCATGGCGTTGCCACGCTGGAGGAGTTGCGCGATCTCTGCCTCGAAGCCGATGTCAAGTTCATCGCCTGCCAGATGACTGTAGATCTGTTCGAATTCGACAAGAGTGAATTCATCGACAATGTCGAATACGGTGGCGCGGCAATGTTTTTCGGATTCGCCGGAGAAACGGACATCTGCCTTTTCGTTTAGGGCAGCACCATCGCACGTTGCAAGCCCGCGCACCGCAAGGTAGTCCATAAACATTCCAGGGAGAGACAAATGAAGTTGAAAGAAAAATCCGTCGATTCGGTGTTCCGTTTCGGCCGCATGGCAGATACGAGGACCAAAGGCTGCGGTAACTCGATGAAGATCAGCACCCTCGCGCATGCCGCAATCCTGCCCTTGGCGCTGTTGCCCGGCCTGGCACTGGCGACCAACGGCTACTTCTCGCACGGCTACGGTGTCAAGTCACAAGGCATGGCCGGTGTCGGCATCGCCTTGCCGCAGGACGGCCTAGCCGCAGCGACGAATCCGGCGGGGACCTCTTTCGTCGGTGATCGTGTCGATCTTGGCCTGGTCTGGTTCATGCCGAACCGCAATGCCGAAATCAGCGGGAACAGCGCGATGACGCCGATGGGTCCGACGTCGCTCAACGGGTCGTACAATGCCAACGACAGCAAGAATTTCTTCATACCGGAAATCGGCTACATCAAGCACATTTCTCCCGAACTCACCGCGTCCGTCGCTGTATACGGCAACGGCGGCATGAATACGGATTACGGCAGAAGTCCGTTCCAGGCCTTCAGTCCCGTCCCACTCGGTTCGGGTGGTGTCGATCTGTCACAACTCTTCATTTCGCCGTCGCTCGCATTCAAGGTCGCCGAAAATCACTCACTCGGCATCGCCCTGAACTTAGCCTATCAGCGTTTCAGGATTACCGGCATTCAGCCGTTTGCCGCTTTCGGCGTTTCATCGGATCCGGCGAATTTCACCAACAATGGCTATGATTCATCGGTCGGTTGGGGCGCCCGCTTGGGCTATACCGGGAAAATCACGCCTGAATTGACGCTGGGCGCAACCTGGGCCTCCAAGACCTACATGGGCGAGTTCGACAAGTACAGGGGGCTGTTCGCGGAGCAGGGAGGGTTTGACATTCCTTCCAACTTCGGCGTCGGCCTAGCGTGGAAAGCGCTGCCTGCTCTGACTGTCGCTTTCGACTACCAGCGCATCTTGTATAATGACATCAAATCCATTGCCAATCCGATCGAGAACCTGACGGTCTACCGCAACCTGTTCGGCACCGACAACGGTCCCGGTTTTGGCTGGAAGAATGTCTCGGTCTACAAGCTGGGCGCGAGTTACGAGATTGGCGATTGGACCTTGCGCGGTGGCTACAGCTATGTCACCGAACCGATTCCGGACAGCCAGACCTTCCTGAACATCTATGCGCCAGGCACCGTCCAGAACCATCTGACCCTGGGCGCTACCTGGGCCAATGGCAAGACTGGTGAGTTGAGTGTTTCCTACATGCACGCCTTCAAGGATACCGTCAAGGGTTCCGGGTCAATTCCGGCGGGTTTCGGTAGCGGCGAGGCCAACATCGAGATGTACCAGAACAGCGTTGGAATCGCTTACGGCTGGAAGTTCTGATCTGAACGCCACGGCGTAAGGGAATCAGCGGGCCCGCTCCGCGAGGAGCGGGTTCTTTTTTGCCCGCAAAAGGACGTCGACCGCAACAGGCGGATTCAGGAGATCCGGTCCAGATAGCGTGCCCGGTAGAGCAGCCGTTGTCGTTCCGGATGATCGCTGAAGGCGGCACGGTCGTGCAGGACGTTGTTGCAGAGGAGGCCCATGCCCGCTTCGAGACGGACCTGAAAAACGTGCGTCGTATCGAGATTCAGCAGGCGCTCCAGGGCGACGATAGCCTCTTGTAATGCCGCGTCCTGCTTCCAGGCGATGCTCCGAGTGCGGGCCGTGTAGCGCATGTGCAGGTTCCCCTCGCCATCCAGCGAAAATACCGGGCCGCTCTGGGCGGGACGCACGCCGTCCTGCTCGTCCACCCGTTCCGGGATCAGCATCGCATCCGGCTGCATCAGAGCCCGGATGTGGGCGGGGTCTTGATCGCGCAGCAGCAGATAAGCCATCTCGTGATCCAGTAGTCGGTTCTCTCCACCCGTCGCGGCTGCGCGCACGCAGTGCAGGACCATGCCGCGAATTTGCCATTCCGGCGGGTGGTAATAGCCGTCGGTGTGCCATTTGATCGGGCGGTCGGTATAGGGGATGTAGAGCTTTCGCGTGCCATCGTCGAAAACGCGGATCTCGGAGACCCCATCCTCGCCGGCGAGCCAGTTGGCATCGAGACGGTGCAGCCCGAACTGCGCACCGAGGCGGCGCGGTATGTCCCCATCCGTGTCGTGTGTCGCTCCGGCGTAGATCGCCATGTTGCAACGCCGGATGCGCGCCATCAGCGCGGCATGTTCCGCATCCGAAAGGGCGCGCGGATCACCTACCTCGACGATCAGGTCATCGGCTTTCGCCGGCGCCTCGGCAAGCTTGCGCTCGCGCCAGCGCTGATATGTTGCGGCGTCGTCGAGGTCGAAGGGATTGCCGCTCATTCAGTCACCGCTGGTTGACGTCTGGCGGCGAGGCGGGCGCCGAGTTTCCTCCAGCAGGTTGCGCATGGTCTTCTCGATCATTTCCACCGCCTGCGGTGCCTGAATGCTCATGATCTGATCGACGACCCAGTCGCTGTCCTTCTTGTCCATGATCTCGCTCAGGCTGTGGGCAAGGTAGCGAGTGAACCGGAACGTCGGGCCGTCGTCACCGTATTCGAATTCGGCATAGCCTTCGGCACGCCGGTTGAGCCGGTCGATGAACGCCTGCTTGTGAGCGGCGGCGCTACCGCCGAGCAGACGGCTCTGGTTTTCGGCCTGGGTCTCCGCCACGCGATTCGCCAGAGTGCCGGTAAATGCGGCACGCTCGTCGTTGCCGAGCCGGCGAAAGGCGATGCGGTCGGCGACCTGGACCAGAAAGATCAGGAACTCGTTGAAGAAGGCGAAATACTGAGGGCCGACAGCGATGTCGAAACTGGCCTTGCGCGTACTCTTCAGCGCGTCATCAGCGATCTTCCAGGCGATAAACGATACGGCGCCCGCAAGTTCCTGCGGGGTGTGTTTTCGCCCCTCCTTGAACCACTGGCTCTTGATCCGCATGGCGCTCTGGTTACCTGATCGATGGGTGTTGCGGAAGACGTCGTCGGCGAATGCAGACCCCGTGTGGCACCTTATCCCTTGCGGATGTAGAACTCGAATACGCCGGGGGAGATCTCGGCTGTATCGAGCAAGGTCATGCCGGTAGCTTCTGCCCAGCCACCGATGTCGGCGGGCACCCCCGGACAGTCGCTGGTCAGTTTGAGGACCTCGCCGGGCTGCATGCCGTTCAGTAATCTCTTCGCCTCGACGATGGGGCCGGGACAGGTCGCGTCGCGTATATCCAGTGCGACATGGGCAACCGGAAACCGCCTGGTCGTCTCGCCCTTCTGGATGTAATAGCCGACGCCGCCCTCCGGCCTGCGCTCGTGCCTGACGATCTGGTTGCCGGTCAATCCTGCCCAGGCGAACAGGTCGTCCTGCGTGCCGGGGCAATCCGATATCAGCAGCAAGACCTGTCCCGCGGCAAGTTCATCCACCATGCGCTTGGCGCCGATAAGTGGCTTGGGGCAGGAGAGCCCCTTCATGTCGAGCACTACGTTGACCAATTCCATTTCGTTCTCCTCAGTAGCCACCCTTGCCATAAGGCTGCGGCAATCCGGCAATCTTCGCCCCCTGTTTTGCGGGGCCGAGCGGGAACAGATCGTACAGCGCCTTGCTGTCAGCGTCGGGCCAGAATTCGCCGACGCCTTTCAGCATGTTCCTGAAATTGGGCGTGTGACCTTGTTCGCGGTATTCCTCGCGCAGGTAGTTGATGATCTCCCAGTGTCTCGGGGTCAGCTCGATATTGTCGGCGGCGGCGATCACGCGAACTACCTCTTCGCTGTAATCCGGTTCCAGCAAATAGCCATCCGCATCAGTCTCAAGTTCCACGCCGCCCAGTGTGTATCCCATCCTTCTCTCCTCATGAACAGAAAACGAATCCCGAAATGGTCAGTACAGGTCGGAGATGACCTTGTACGGGACAAAAATCCCGCAGCCATAATTGCGGTGGCTGCCCAAGCCCGCGTAAAGCAAATGAAGCGAGTCTTCGGGCTTGAGGTCATGAATCACCAGGCTGAAGCCATGGATGCGCCGGTCGCCATCGACCAAGCTGCTCTTCCTGCCGCAAATCAGACTGGCCGTGATGCCCAAGTCGGCAAGGCATGCCGAGAGACTCTCCGCAAAAACCACTTCATCGTCGGCGCCTGCCACCAGTTGTGCGTGTATCGTGGAGTATGCCAGTATCTTGCGCAGCCGGCCGTTGGCCAACCGCAACGGGTGGCCAACGGCCAGCGGCTGCCCGGACAGTGACGCGACATGCGGCGCAAGCGAAACCGGCAACCGGATGACCAGCTTGGCTCGCTTTGGCAGCAGCATGCCTGTAGCACTGCCGGTCGTACGCAACGGCAAGACGCCAATGGAGGCGTCGCCCGCCAGTTCCGGAACGAGGCGTGTCAGTTCTTTCCACAAGGCAAACGGGTAGTTCACGGGGACACGGTCGCCGCTGACATCGAAGACTGCATCAATCATCTCGGGAATGGCGATGGTCATCTGGTTGTCGTGTCCTGTGTCGCCGCCCACTCGCTCATTACCTCGGCCCACCGTCGTGCGGTCCCGGGGTCGATGTCGAAGATGGTGAACCGCCTGCCCTCGCGGATGCGAATGCGCAGGAGGCTCATGCCGCCTTCGACGTGATCGATCTGCTGAAGTTCGATCTGCTGTCCCCCCAGCGGCACCCCGAACCTTGCCAATTCCTTTGTCTGCGCCAATTCGACTCTCATTCACCGATGCCATTGCGATTCCGCGAGTCTATGGCCAATTTGCGCGAGAATGAAATACCACTGGCGGAATCCTCCACCCCACCCGTTAGGGTTATAGAAAATACCCGCTAAGGGTGATGGTTCGCTTGCAACTTGCCCCGTACTATCGTTCTCATCAAAAAGTTGGGCGCGTAGAAATCTGCTTTTCTGCCGAGCCCAGACAAATCCTCCCTGCCGCTGGAACGCTGGTTGCGGGGCCGGGCATGGAAACGAGACATGGGTGTGATGTTCACTCATCCACTGAAAGGAAAGACTATGGCGAAGAAGATGCATGACACTCCGAATCTTGACGAACTCGAGAAAGGCCCATGGCCCAGTTTCGTCACCGGACTGAAGGATCTGGCCAAGGACAAGGACTACATGGTCGACCTGATGGGCCAGCTGGAGACCTCCTACAAGACCCGCAAGGGTTACTGGAAGGGTGGCACGGTCGGTGTCTTCGGTTATGGTGGCGGCGTGATTCCGCGCTTTACCGAACTCAAGGACGAAAACGGTCAGCCGATCTACAAGGATGCCGCGGAATTTCATACCCTGCGCGTCCAGCCCCCGCCGGGCATGCACTACGATACCGACACCCTGCGCAAGTTCTGCGATCTCTGGGAAAAACACGGCTCCGGCCTGATCGCCTTCCATGGCCAGTCCGGCGACATCATGTTCCAGGGTGCGACGACCGAGAACGTCCAGAAGGCATTTGACGAGATCAACGAGTTGGGCTTTGACCTCGGTGGCGCCGGGCCGGCGGTCCGTACGTCGATGTCCTGTGTCGGTGCAGCGCGTTGCGAGCAGTCATGCTACGACGAGGCGAAGACGCATCGCGCGGTCCTGAACACCTTTCTCGACGACATCCATCGTCCGTCGTTGCCGTACAAGTTCAAGTTCAAATTCTCGGGCTGCCCGAACGACTGCATGAACTCGATCCAGCGTGCGGACATGTCGGTGATCGGCACCTGGCGTGACAACATCCGCACCGACGACGAACTCGGCAGGAAGTGGTTCGTCAAGCACGGCATGAACGAACTGGTGAACGACGTCGTGGCACGCTGTCCGACCAAGGCGATCCAGATCAAGGAGGTCAGCAATGTGCGCAAGGGCGGGCACATCTCCGCCGTTGCGCTCGACGACAACCAGGCCCTGGAGATCGACAACAAGGATTGCGTGCGCTGCATGCACTGCGTCAACGTGATGACGGGGGCGCTTGCACCGGGCAAGGACAAGGGCGCGACGGTCCTGATCGGCGGCAAGAGCCATTTGAAGATCGGCGGCCTGATGGGAACCGTGATCCTCCCCTTCATCAAGCTCGACACCGACGAGGACATCGAAAAGCTGGTGGATTTCGCTCAGCGAACGGTCGAATTCTTCGCCGAGAACGCACTCGAGCACGAGCGGACCGGTGAAATGATCGAGCGCATCGGTCTGGCGACCTTCCTCGAGGCAATGGAGGTCGACGTCGACGCGGCCATGGTTAACTCGCCGCGCATGAATCCCTATGTCCGGACCGATGGCTGGGACGACGAAGTTGCCAAGATCAAAGCCAAGAAACAAGTCGCCTGAGGAGACACGACATGAATGCACCTGCACAGATGCGCCGGCCGAAAGAGACCGGCGTACCGGACAACAAGAAGTACCTGCATCCAATGCTGGCAAAGAACTACGGCAACTGGAGATACCATGATCGCCCCCGTCCCGGTGTGCTGCATCACGTCGCGCACGGTGGTGACCAAGTCTGGTCCGTGCGTGCCGGCACGCAGCGTCAGATGGACGTCCATACGATCCGCAAGCTCTGCAACATCGCCGACAACTTCGCCGATGGCCGTGTCCGCTTCACCATTCGGTCCAACATCGAATTCATGGTGTCCGACGAGGGCAAGGTGGCGCCGCTGATCGCCGAACTGGAGCGCAACGGTTTCCCGGTCGGCGGTACGGGCAACTCCGTGTCGATGATCGCGCACACCCAGGGCTGGCTGCACTGTGACATTCCTGGTACCGATGCTTCCGGCGTGGTCAAGGCGCTGATGGACGAGTTGTACGACGAATTCAAGCGCGAAGAAATGCCCAACCGGGTTCACCTGTCGACTTCCTGCTGCGAGATCAACTGCGGAGGCCAGGCCGACCTCGCCATCATCGTCCAGCACACCAAACCGCCGGTCATCAACCATGATCTGGTCGCCAACGTCTGCGAGCGTCCGACGGTGGTTGCGCGTTGCCCTGTTGCCGCAATCCGTCCCGCGATGGTGAATGGCAAGCCGTCGCTGGAAATCGATGAATCCAAGTGCATGTGCTGTGGCGCCTGCTACCCTCCCTGTCCGCCGATGCAGATCAACGATCCGGAATACTCAAAGCTGGCGATCTGGGTCGGCGGCAAGAACTCCAATGCGCGCGGCAAGCCTACCTTCATGAAGATGGTCGCCTCCGGCCTGCCGAACAATGCTCCGCGCTGGCCGGAAGTCGCGGAGGTGGTAAAGAACATTCTGACCGTCTACAAGGAAGATGGCCGGCCCTGGGAGCGAATGGCGGACTGGATCGACCGCATCGGCTGGCCGCGCTTTTTCGAGAAGACGGGGTTGCCGTTCACCAAGTATCTGATCGATGACTGGACCGGTTCGCGCGCCAATCTCAACGCCTCGACGCATATTCGCTTCTGATCGGAAAAGGGGCAGAGGGATGAAGTTCGGAATCGTAGTCAACGAGGGGCCTTATCAGCATCAGGCGAGCGATACGGCCTACCTGTTCGCCAAGGCGGCCATCGCCAAAGGCCATGAAGTGTGGCGGGTATTCTTCTATCATGACGGGGTCAACAATTCCTCGCGGCTTACCGAGCCGCCCCAGGACGACCGCCACATCGTGAACCGCTGGGCAAAGCTGGCCGAGGAGCACAAGGTGGACCTGGTAGTCTGTGTGGCAGCGGCATTGCGCCGGGGCATCAAGGATGAAAACCTGGCACAGGGATTCCGTATCTCGGGTCTCGGGCAACTCGTGGAAGCGGGGATCAAGTGTGATCGTCTGGTTACCTTCGGCGCCTGAGGGAGAGCGAGATGAGTGATGTCAAAAAGTTCATGTTCGTCAATCGCAAGGCTCCCTACGGCACGATCTATGCACTGGAATCGCTGGAAGTCGTGCTCATCACGGCAGCCTTCGACCAGGATGTGTCGCTGGCCTTCCTGGACGATGGTGTTTATCAGCTAAAGAAGGGGCAGCAGACCAAGGGCATCGAAACCAAGAACTTTTCGCCGACCTACCGCGCACTGGAAGACTATGACGTCGAGAAGCTTTACGTCATGAAGGAATCGCTGGATGCGCGCGGACTCGGTGAAGAGGACCTGCTGGTACCCGTTACTGTCCTGAGTCGTGTCGAGATGGGCGCCCTGATGGATCAGCAGGACGTCGTCCTAAGTTTTTGAGGGGATTGCAGTGCTACATATCGTCAACAAATCACCCCTGGCAAGCAGTTCGCTGGAGAACTGCCTCGATGTCGTGGTATCCGGCGACTTGTTGCTCATCGAGGACGCTGTTTACGCTGCGACCGCGGGCAATGCGTTCGAGCCCAGGCTGCACGACGCGATGGGGCGCCTCCAGGTCTATGTGCTGCAACCTGACGCTGACGCGCGCGGCATGGGCGACAAGCTTGTCGCTGGCGTAACCGCCGTGGATTTTGGCGGCTTCGTCGACCTCGCGATCAGTAACAACACTTGCCAATCCTGGCTGTAAAACCCATCAACAAGGAGAATTCAAATGGGCACCATCGAAGTCAATGGAAAATCCTACGAAACGGACGAAGAAGGCTATCTCGTCAATCTCAGTGACTGGGATGCCGATGTGGCGAACTACATCGCCGGGACCGAGAACATCGACATGACAGACCAGCACTGGGAAGTGATCAATTTCCTGCGCGAGTACTTCGAGGAATACCAGATCGCCCCGGCGGTGCGCGTTCTCACCAAGGCGATCGGCAAGAAGCTGGGGCCGGAGAAGGGCACCAGTGAATACCTGTATGGCCTGTATCCCTATGGTCCCGGCAAGCAGGCATGCAAGATTGCTGGCCTGCCGAAGCCGACCGGATGCGTCTGAGTACAATCCACCGCTAGAGCACGGACATGGCTGGCATCGTGTTTGCGATCCTGTTCTACTTGGTGACGTTGATGTTCGTCGTCGGCCTGCTCTACCGGATCAGCACTTATGCCCGTACGCCGGCGCCGTTGAAGATCCCGACCACGCCGGCGCCGACCACGCGGACCGGTGTCGCGTTGCGTATGGCCAGGGAAGTTCTCTTCTTCGAGAGTCTGTTCAAGGCGAACCTCTGGATCTGGAGCATGGGCTGGCTGTTTCATGCCAGCTTGGCGCTGGTGCTGATGCGCCATCTGCGCTACTTCACCGAACCCGTCTGGGGGTGGGTGGCCATGATGCAGCCTTTCGGCATGTACGCCGGTCTGACCATGCTCGTCGGCCTGTGCGGACTGTGGGCACGGCGGCTTTTCGTAGAGCGCATACGCTACATTTCAACGCCATCCGATCACCTGATGCTCGTTCTCCTCATCGCCATAGCCGGTTCCGGAATAGCGATGAGTTTCCTGTTTCATGCCGACGTGGTTGCAGTCAAGACCTTCTTCGTCGGCTGGACGCAATTCCGCATCCTGGCATTGCCGGCAGACCCGGTGCTCTATACTCACTTGCTGACGGTTGCCGCGCTCCTGGCCGTCTTCCCGATCAGCAAACTCCTGCATGCGCCAGGGGTTTTCTTCTCCCCGTCTCGCAATCAGGCGGACAATCCGCGCGAGAAGCGGCACATCGCACCGTGGGCTGCGGAACTGGAGAAATGAATGGCTGACATTGCCGCACCTCCGTATCGCATCATCCCGATCATCCCGGACTTGAAGCCGGGGGCGATGGAGGGTCTGCAGCCCTTCGTGGCCAATGAAAAGATCAATGAAGCGATCGGTTTTCCGGGTCAGTTGGTGGAAGACTGGCATGATCGCGCCATCGCCAAGATGGGCGATTTGCTCGGCAAATACCGCTCGCTCAAGGTTTACATGGACGCCTGCGTGCATTGTGGCGCCTGCTCCGACAAATGCCACTATTTCATCGGCACGCAAGACCCGAAGAACATGCCGGTAGCGCGCCAGGACCTGATGCGGAGCGTCTATCGTCGCTATTTCACCTTGCCCGGCAAGCTCTTCCCCAAACTGGTCGGTGCGCGTGATCTCACCCGCGAAGTGCTGGACGAGTGGTACAGCTATTTCCACCAGTGTTCCGAATGTCGTCGCTGCTCGGTGTTCTGCCCCTACGGAATCGACACCGCGGAAGTGACCATGGCAGCGCGCGAGATCCTCGACTCGATTGGCTACGGACAAAAATATTCGAACGAGATCATCGGCAAGGTGCATCGCATAGGCAACAACCTCGGACTGCCGGGACCCGCACTGCTCGACACCCTTGAGGGCCTGGAAGAGGACGTCAAGGACGCAACCGGCATCGATGTGCGCTTCCCGATCGACGTCAAGGGCGCGGAAGTGCTGCTGATCACGCCGTCCGCCGACTTCTTCGCCGAGCCGCACATCGACAGCCTGATCGGCTACGCCAAGGTCTTCCACGCCACCGGCACCAGTTGGACGTTGTCGTCGATGGCCTCCGAAGCCGGCAATTTCGGCATGTTCATCGGCAACTATGACCAGCTGCGCAGGATCGCCCTGCGTATCCGCGAGGTCGCCCTCGAACTCGGCGTCAAGCGCATCGTTGTCGGCGAGTGCGGGCACGCCTGGCGGGTCGCCTACAGCTTCTGGAATACGCTGACCGGCGTCGGTGACGGCGCCGACGAGACCGACCGCTTCGCGCAGATGCTGCAGAAGCAACTGGACCACCGCTACAAGCAGCCGATGCACATCTGCGAATTCACTTGGGACATGATCGAGCGTGGCGCACTGTCGTTCAACAAGGAAGTCAACGACAAGCACATCATCACCTTCCACGATTCCTGCAACGTCGCGCGCGGTTCGCGCATGGGCGATTTCGCCGGTGGCCAGTTCGAGATTCCCCGCAACATCATCAAGGCGGTTGCCAACAACTTCGTCGAGATGTCGCCGGAAACCACCCGTGAGCAGACTTTCTGCTGTGGCGGCGGCGGCGGCCTGCTTACCGATGACCTGATTGACCTGCGGGTCAAGGGCGCGCTGCCGCGCATGGAAGTATTGCAGCAAGTCGTGGACGAACACGGCGTCAATTTCATGGCAACGATCTGTGCCATCTGCAAGGCGCAGTTCACCAAGGTCATGCCCATTTACGGTTTTGATCGCCGGATGGTTGGTGGCGTACACCAGCTGGTCAGCAACGCGATCATCCTGGGCGACAAGTAACACAATAATCTGGAGACGAGCGATGTCAGCAACCACCGAAGCCACGCAAGCGATCACCTTCCGCCGCTACAAGGATGGCGACAGCAGCATTCGCCGTTTGAATGAAAAGATATTCAAGGCCTCGGCTAGCTACAAGTGCCCCACCTACATTCAGTCAACCCCGCCGTGCCAGGGCAGTTGTCCCGCCGGCGAGGACATCCGTGGCTATCTGGCGATCGTGCGCGGCACCGAGAAGCCGCCGGTCGGGGCCGATGGCAAGCCGGTCATGCCGTGGCAGGAGTACGCCTGGCGTCGCCTGACCGAGGCCAACCCGTTCCCGTCGGTGATGGGCCGCGTCTGCCCGGCTCCCTGCGAAAGCGGCTGCAATCGTAATGAGGTCGAAGACCACGTCGGCATCAATTCGGTCGAGCACTTCCTCGGCGAATATGCAATTGCTAACAACCTGAAGTTCATCAAGCCGCCGGTCGTCCCCAGCGGCAAGAGCGTCGCCATCCTGGGCGGCGGCCCGGCCGGCCTGTCGTGTGCCTACCAGCTCACGCTCAAGGGGCACGACGTCACGATCTTCGACGAACACGAGTTCCTCGGCGGCATGATGCGCTACGGCATTCCGGGCTTCCGCACACCGCGTGAGGTACTCGATGCCGAAATCCAGCGCATCCTCGATGTCGGGGTGAAGACCCGCATGCGCACCCGCGTCGGCACCGACATTACGCTCGAGCAGATCCGCACGGAATTCGATGCCGTCTTCCTCGGCATGGGTGCCCAGGCTGGACGCGCATTGCCGATCGCGGACAGCGAGGCGCCGAACGTGGTGACCGCGACCGCCTTCCTGAAAGCGTTCAACGACGGCCGTTTGCAGCACGTCGGCAAGCGCGTGGTCGTGGTCGGCGGTGGCGACACTTCGATCGACGTCGCGACCGTAGCCCGCCGTCTCGGCCATATCAAGAACGCCAGGCCGACGGACGCGGAAGCAGCGATTGCCGGTCATCTGGCGCACGACGTGGCGACGATATCGGCCAAGGAAGGCGCCGAGGTCACGCTGACTTCGGTCTTCAACATCGACAAGATGCAGGCCAACAAGCACGAGATCGAGCAGGCGCTCGCCGAAGGCATCCACATCCGCGGCAGCCTGATGCCGATCGGCATCGTTCGCGATGCCAACGGCCGGGCCACCGCGCTGCGCGTTCAGCAGTGCGAAGCCAGGCTGGCCGGAGGCAAGCTGGATCTGAAGGCCGTCGAGGGCAGCGAACATGACATCGAGGCAGACCTGATCGTTTCGGCCATTGGTCAGGCAGTCGATTTCAGCGGGCTGGAAGAGTTCAACAATGGCAAGGGCGCAGTCAGCACCGACCGCAACTACGTCGTGGCCCGCCAGCAAGGCGTCTTCGCCGGGGGCGACGTGATCCGCCCGCACCTCCTGACCACCGCCATCGGGCACGGCTCGATCGCCGCGGACGGCATCCACAACTACCTGCTGGGCCAGGATCTCGAAAAGCGTCCGAAGATCGACGCGCATCAGTTCGACCTGATCCGCAAGCTGGCCGAGAAGGGACTGGAACCCAAGGAATCGCATGAGCCGTTGCGCGGTACCTGCAACTCGAACATTGCGGTGCACAATTTCGACGACCGCTCGGACCGCTACGTCATTCCGCATGAAAAGCTGTTCCTCGGACATTTTCCTTATTCGGCACGCAACCAGCGCGACGTCATCACGCTCGACAAGGACAGTGCGCTCGACAACTATCAGGATCGCCTGGGAATATTGGACGAGAAACAGGCGATCGCCGAAGCCAAGCGCTGCATGAGCTGCGGCATGTGCTTCGAGTGCGACAACTGCGTGGTTTATTGCCCGCAAACTGCGGTCTACCGCGTCAAGAAGGGTGAATCGACCACCGGACGCTACGTCGCCACGGACTACAACAAGTGCATTGGTTGCCATATCTGCGCGGATGTCTGTCCGACCGGCTACATTCAGATGGGCCTGGGCGAGTGATGAAGCTGTTCGCATCCTTGCTGCTCTGCCTGTGGATTCCGATGGCGCTGGCTACCGGAATGACGGTGCCGAAACTGGATATCGGCAAGGGCGGTCAGTGCGTTGAGGATGTCCAATGGATGCGCAAGAATCACATGGATTTGCTCAAGCACCAGCGGGATGACACGGTGCACAAAGGGGTGCGCAATACAAAGCACAGCCTGAAGGGCTGCATCGAATGTCACGCCAGCACGCTGGACAACAGCGTAACGGCGCGTGCCGACAGCTTCTGCGTTGCCTGTCATCGCTACGAATCGGTCAAGATCGATTGCTTCGAGTGTCATTCCGACAAGCGCAAGAGCGCGTGGCTGCAGAGGAATGCCAAATGAGCGAGATCGACCTGCGCCGCAGGAATTTCTTCAAGACCTCGATGGGTGCGGCCGCAGTCGCCATTGCACCGGGCATCCTCCTGTTCGACGCGGCGCACGGCAAGCCGCCGGCCGGCGACGGCAAGGTGCGCTGGGGAATGCTGATCGATACAACCCAATGCCGCGAGGGCTGTAGCGACTGCGTCACTGCCTGCAACAAGGAAAACGGCCTGCCTGGCGGCACCAGCGCAACCGCCGTGCAGTGGATACGCAAGGTGGAGATCAAGGAATTCAGCACCGGCCGCAAGATGTCACTGCCGATGATGTGCCAGCATTGCGAGAAGCCGCCCTGTGTCGATGTCTGCCCGACCGGTGCCTCGTTCAAGCGACACGATGGCATCGTCCTGGTAGACCGCCACCTCTGCATCGGTTGCCGCTATTGCATGATGGCCTGCCCGTACAAGGCCCGTTCGTTCGTCCATGAGCCAGTCACCGACCAGAATCCCGACGTGCCGCGCGGCAAGGGAACCGTGGAAAGCTGCACCCTGTGCGTGCACCGCATCGACAACGGCCAGCAACCGGCCTGCGCCGAATCCTGCACGAACAAGGCCATCCTTTTCGGCGACCTGAACGATCCCGACAGCGATATTTTTCGCAAGATCCGTTCCGTCGCCAGCGTTCAACTGCGGGCGGACCTGAGGCTCAATACCGGCATCCGTTACCAGGGGTTATAGATGAGCGCCCACCCTCCGATGTATTTCAAGAACCGCCTCTATTACCTGCTGATCGCGGCAGGCGGGTTGGTTGCGCTGGCGGGCCTGTACGCGGTGCACTTGATGGAAGATCACGGCCATGTCATCACCGGCATGAACAACCAGGTCGTCTGGGGTATTCCCCATGTCTTCGCGATCTTCATGATCGTTGCCGCATCTGGTGTGCTCAACGTCGCGTCTATCGGCTCGGTATTCGGCAAGACCCTGTACAAGGCGCGGGCACCGTTGGCGAGCCTGCTCTCCATCGCCATGCTGGCCGGCGGCCTGAGCGTGCTGATGCTCGACCTCGGACGGCCGGACCGCGTTATTGTCGCCGCCACCAACACCAATCTCACCTCGGTCTTCGCCTGGAATGTCGTACTCTATTCCGGCATGTTCGCGCTGGTCGCAGTTTATCTCTGGACGATGATGGAACGCCGCATGAATCGCTGGACCAAGCCTGCCGGGTTTGCGGTCTTCGCCTGGCGCTTCATCCTGACCACCGGCACGGGCCTCATCTTCGCGTTCCTTACGGCGCGCCAGGCCTATGGCTCGGCGTTGTTGCCGCCGATGTTCATCGTGCTCTCGTTCGCCTGGGGACTGGCCGTATTCCATCTGGTGCAGACGATCCTGTATGCGTGGAACGAGAAGATCCTCGATCCGGCGATCATGCAACGCAAGAAGAATCTGCTTGGCGTGTTCATCGTCGGCTCGCTCTATATGGTCGTGATCTATCACCTGACCAACCTGTATTTCGCCCAGCAAATTGGCTTCCAGCGCTTCATCCTGCGCGATGGCGGCGTATATCCGCAGTTGTTCTGGTGGGGCTACGTGGTTCTTGGCAACATTCTTCCTCTGGTGCTGATCTACTGGCCAGGTCTGGGCAGGACGCGCTGCATTTTTTCCGCCTCCCTTCTCGTCGTGCTTGGCGCATTCGCTTTGCTCTATGTCTTCATCATCGGCGGGCAGGTCTTCCCACTGGACATCTTCCCGGGATACGAGGCCAGCAGCAGCTTCGGGGATGGACAGATTGCCTCGTACACGCCTTCGCTCCACGAAATCCTGCTCGGCTTCGGTGGCCTTGCGATAGCTTTCATCACGACCACCGTCAGTGTGCGGGTGCTGAACTTCATGCCGCAGGACAAGCACTACATCACTGACTGATGTCGTGAACAGGCTGCCATGAACCGCATGCTGATCTCGGCAGCTCACAAGTCATCCGGCAAGACCCTGGTCAGCATCGGCGTGTGCGCCGCGTTGCATGCGCATGGCCATGTCGTGCAGCCTTTCAAGAAAGGTCCCGACTACATCGATCCGATGTGGCTTTCGCAGGCCGCCGGCCGCCCCTGCCGCAACCTCGACCTGTACCTGATGGACGACGATGATGTCGTCGCGACCTTCGCCCGCCATGCCGCGGAGGTCAGCTTGGTCGAGGGCAACAAGGGACTCTACGACGGTCTCTCGCTCGATGGTAGCAACAGCAATGCCGCCGTGGCCAAGCTGCTTGACCTGCCCGTGTTCCTGGTCATTGACGCGCGCGGGATGACGCGCGGCATCGCCCCGCTGATCCTCGGCTACCAAGCCTTCGACAAGGATATCCGGATTGCCGGGGTGATCCTCAACAAACTCGGCGGCAGTCGCCACGAGGCGAAACTGCGCCAGGTGATCGAGCACTATACGGAGGTGCCGGTCGTTGGCGCTATCCAGTATGACGAGCACCTCGGTATCATCGAGCGCCATCTTGGTCTGATGCCGAGCAACGAATTGATTGCGGCGGCGGCGAAGATCAAGCAGATCGGCGATGCCATCTCCGGGCAGGTCGACCTGGACCGGCTTCTGGCCTTGTCACGCAAGCCGCCTCCGGCGCCGGCGGAGATCGCGGAAATCCGCCCCCTGCCGGTCGGCGAAAGGCCACGCATCGGCATCGCCCGCGACCGTGCCTTCGGCTTCTACTATGCCGACGACCTCGATGCGCTGGAGGCCGCGGGCGCCACGCTGGTGCCCTTCAACACGCTGGCGGACGCACACTTGCCGGAGGTCGATGCGCTTTACATCGGCGGCGGCTTCCCCGAGGCCTGTGCCGTCGAACTGGAGGCAAACACCACCCTGCGCGGCGAGATCCGGCAGGCCATCGAGAAGGGGATGCCGGCCTATGCCGAATGCGGCGGATTGATGTACCTTGCACGCGGTATCGCCTGCGAGGGGCGCACTTATGAAATGGTCGGCGCAATTCCCGGCGACGTGGTGATGCACGACAAGCCGGTTGGCCGCGGCTATGTACACCTCAAGGAGAGCGAGGAGCATCCCTGGCCCCGCCCCGCCGCGCCGGCCCGCCAGATCAAGGCCCACGAATTTCATTACTCGAGCCTGGAGAACCTGCCGGCCGACAGCCGCTTCGCCTATCAGGTTGAACGCGGCTGGGGCATTACCGGGAAAAGTGACGGTCTTATGGTAAATAAGCTGCTGGCCTCGTATACGCACTTGCGCACCATCGGCAGTTGCTACTGGGCTACCCGGTTCGTCGCCTTCATCCGGCGCCAGATGAAAGACCAACAGGCAAGACCACACATAGCGAACGCAACAGCACGATGACCCAATCCCCCTACCAGGCCGCCATCGCGGCCTTCGACCAGGCCAACGGCGAAGACCCAAACAAGGAGCAGCATCAGGACCAGGCCGTCCCCAAGGAACTCCTCTATTCGCAACGCATGGGCGAGATGCAGGAGCGCTATGCGCCGGAGGCCTCCGAGGCAGTCAGGCTCGCCGTGCGCGCCCAGCACATCCAGCGCTGGAAGATCGCGCGCGGCGATTTCCCGATGGATCGCCAGGGCTACCTGCAATGGCGCACGAAGCTCTACAAGTTCCACGCCGGGACCGCCGGTGACCTGATGCGCCAGGCCGGCTACGACGAAAAGATGGTCGAGCGCGTGATGACCATCGTCAGCAAGAAGGGGCTCAAGGTCAATCCGGAAACCCAGCTGATGGAAGACGTTGGCGACCTCGTATTCCTCGAGCACTACCTGCGGGAGTTCGCCGCGAAACATCCGGAATACAACGAGGAAAAATGGCTCCAGATCATCGACAAGACCTGGCAGAAAATGTCGCCGCGAGCGCGTGAGTTCGCACTTTCCGGCCGGATCAGGCTGCCGGAGGCGCTGGTGCCGCTGGTCCTCAAGGCAGTGCAGGGCTGATGGACTACCTGCCGGCGTTCCACAACATCCGGGGCAGGCTGTGCCTGGTCGTTGGCGGTGGCGACGTGGCCGCGCGCAAGGCCGGGATTCTGCTTGAGGCGGGTGCGCTCGTGCGTGTCGTCGCACCGGAAATCGAACCCGAACTGGCCGGACAGCCCGGCGTCACGACTATCGTTGCTCGCTTCGCGCCCGGGCATCTCGATGGCGTCCAGTTCGTCGTCGCCGCCACCGACGACCGCGACGTGAACCGCCAGGTTTCCGAACTGGCGCAGGCGCGCAATCTCCCGGTCAACGTCGTTGACGACCCGGAATTGTGCAGCTTCATCATGCCCTCCATCCTCGACCGTTCGCCGCTGATGGTGGCCTTCTCAAGCGGGGGCGGCTCGCCAGTGCTGACGCGCATGATGCGGGGCAAGCTGGAAACCGTCATCCCACAGAACTACAGCCGCCTGGCCGCCTTCGCCGTGCGTTTCCGCGAGCGGGTCAAGGAACGCGTGACCAATCCGCCCAAGCGCCGCATCTTTTGGGAGAACGTGCTCGACGGCGTGATCGCCGAAAAGGTCCTGGCCGGCGACGAGGGCGTCGCCGAGGCGCTGCTGGAAAAAATGCTCGCGGGCGAGGACAACGCCCTTAACGGCGAGGTCTATCTGGTCGGCGCCGGGCCGGGCGATCCCGACCTGCTCACCTTCCGCGCCCTGCGTCTGATGCAGAAGGCCGATGTTGTGGTCTACGACAACCTGGTGGCAAAGGCCATCGTCGACATGACGCGGCGCGATGCGCAGCGCATCTTCGTCGGCAAGCAGCGTGCCAACCACAGCATGCGCCAGGAGGAAATCAACGATCTGCTCGTCCGCCTGGCCCGGGAAGGCAAGCGCGTCGTCCGGCTCAAGGGCGGCGACCCCTTCATTTTCGGACGCGGCGGCGAGGAAATCGAGACGCTGGCGGCGCAGGGCATCCCTTTCCAGGTCGTGCCCGGCATCACCGCGGCGGCCGGTGTCGCCTCCTATGCCGGCATTCCACTCACTCACCGTGACCATGCCCAATCCTGCCTGTTCGTCACCGGCCACCTCAAGGATGGCACAATGGACCTGGACTGGAACGCGCTGGCCAGACCGAACCAGACTGTCGTGGTCTACATGGGCCTGCATGGGCTGGACACGCTGTGTGGCGAACTTGTCCGGCACGGCATGCGTGATACCACCCCGATCGCCATCGTCCAGCAGGGCACGACGCCGAACCAGCGCGTCATCACCGGCACGCTGGCGACACTGCCCGCCATCGCCGCGCGCGAAAAGCCGCAGGCGCCGACCCTGACCATCGTCGGCGGCGTCGTCACCCTGCACGACAAGCTGGCCTGGTTCCATCCGCAGACTGTCGAAAAATTGCCGTAGTGGAGGTGGATCCAATGTTCCCCAGACTGATCGACGCCGCAAAGACCGGCGACCTTCCTGCAGCGCGGCGACTCTTGGGCGAAGGCGCTGATGTCAATGCTCGCGATGAAGAGGGCGCGACGCCGCTGATGCTGGCTTCGAGCGCTGGTGATCTGGAGATGGTGAAAGCCTTGCTCGCCGCCGGCGCTGCTGTCGATGCGCACACGGAAAGCGGCTGGACGGCCTTGACCAAGGCTGCCTACAACGCCGAATTGAAGCGCGGCTTCGCCGACGTGGCGCAGGCGCTGATCGGTGCCGGCGCGGATATCGAAGCACCGATCGGCTACGGCGTGCGCCCTCTGATGCTGGCTGCCGGCTACGGCGAGACTGCGGTGGTCGAGGTTCTGCTGAATGCCGGCGCCGACGTCCTGGCGCGCAACGAAGGTGGCTATACGGCGCTGATGATGGTCAAGCAGAAATTCTACGTTGATGTCATCAACCTGCTGCATGAGGCGGAGCAGAATGCCGGGATTGGCGAGAGCGCCTGCAGCAGCAAGAATGCACCCAACGCCAACGTCATCACCTTCCGCAAGCGCCCCGCGCCATAAGGAAGGTCCTGTTGAAACCGAATGAGGCAGGCATGAACTATTTCATCTACCGCATCACCGAGCGACCCATCAGGCAACTGGAGAAACTGGAGCAGCACGATACTTATCGCGCAGCATCGGTAAGGGTCAAGCAGTTGCGTAACGAACTGCCCGCGGATTCGCCGGCAACTGTCAGGATGATCCACGCCGAAACGGAACTGCATGCCGAAGACTTGCTCAATCAGGTCCGTGAGCCGGCTCCCGAACTGGGTGACGACTAGGCGGCTTGACGGGGATCCTGGTCAGGATGGATGAAGGTGCCTTCCGGGAGATTGCCTCCGGGCAGAACGGATCCAGATTGCGGAGCGTGAAGTTGTCGGTTGTCGGGAACCGGTCAGTCATTGCCGATGTAGTGAACTCCATGCTCATCTGCGCCGCAGTTTTTCTTTCGCTCTGGGGACGCTGCGGATTGATGGGACGCTGCCCCATGCTCACGAGATGCGTGTCCAGTTCGGCGGCCTTGTCATACAAGGGTCGGCACGGCCGAGAGGCTCTCAGCCGTTGAGAAGTTACTGATCCAAACGGTCGGGACAACCACTGCGCGCCGGAGGCGTCAACCCAGCCAGGCGAGTGCCGGCAGGTCTGGCGCACGATCTTCGCCCGTTGGAGAGATTTCTTCTGTCGGAGAAATACGATCCGGAAAGCGAAGGCGGCAATTCAGGCCTTCTTGAGAAAACAGGTCTTGAGCACGAGGCCCCTGACCTTGTCGGCATTGCACTCAATTTCCTCGGCGTCGTCGGTCAGGTGGATGTTCTTGACGAGCGTGCCGCGCTTCAGCGTAACCGAAGTTCCCTTGACCTTGAGGTCCTTGATCAGGGTAACCGAGTCGCCGCTGTTGAGGATGGTGCCGTTGCTGTCCTTGACGATGATGCCGTCGCTCATGATGTATCCCTTTCAGTGATCGTCTTCGCCGCCCATCAGGGTGGGCAGCAGGATCCAGGCGCGCCGGAGCGCGCCGGACAGGTCTTCGCAGACATTGTCGTCGCCGAGGTGGTCGATGAAGCCGGAGCGGAAGAGCAGCGAACCAGGCTGTGAGTTCATGCCGCAAACGATCAGCGTGCAGCCGCGCTTGTGCAGCTTGTCGCGCAGGTTTTCGAGGCCTTCGAGGCCGGTGGTGTCGAGCTGGATCAGCCGTGTCATGTCGAGGATGACGACTTCCGGGTGGCCTTCGCGCGGCTCGAGCAGTTCTTCCAGCTTGTTGACGGCGCCGAAGAACAGCGAGCCGAACAGCCGCCAGGCGGCGACGCGCATCGTGCCGTCGGGGTAGCGGAAGGCAGGCTCGCTAGCTTCCTCGATGAGCGGCAGGCGCTCGATGCGGGTCAGTTCCGACATGCGGTAGATGAAGAACAGGCTGGCCAGCACCATGCCCAGTTCGACGGCGATGGTCAGGTCGAAGACGACGGTGACGAAGAAGGTGACGAGCAGGATGATCCGGTAGTTATACGAGAAGCGGCGCAACTCCATGAATTCGTGCCATTCGCCCATGTTGACCGCAACCACCATGACGATGGCCGACAGCGTGGCGAGCGGCACGTAGGCGGCGAGCGGGGCGGCGACCAGCACGATGCCGAGCAGGACGACGGCGTGGATGATGCCGGCGATCGGTGTGCGGCCGCCGGTCTTGACGTTGGTCGTGGTGCGGGCGATGGCGCCGGTGGCCGCGAAGCCGCCGAAGAGCGGGGCGGCGATGTTGGACAGGCCTTGCGCGATCAGCTCCTGGTTGGGGTCGTGGCGGTCGTCGATCTGGCTGTCGGCGACGCGCGCCGAGAGCAGCGATTCGATGGCGCCGAGCAGGGCGATGGTGATGGCCGGCGAGATCAGTTTGCCGAGGTCGTGCACCGACAGGCTGGGCAGGCCAAAGGCCGGCAGTTCCTGCGGGATGCCGTTGAAGCGGCTGCCAATGGTTTCGACCGGCAGATCGAAAACGAAGGTGACCAGGGTGCCGACGATCAGCACCACGAGCGGGCCCGGCGCGTGGCGCAGCAGGGCGAAGCGCTCGGCCAGACGGTTGTACGAGAGCAGGAAGGCGAAGCAGGCGGTGGCCAGTGCCAGGGTCGGCAGGTCGACGGTGTGCGCGTGAGCGGCCAGGGTCTTGATGCGATGGAAGAATTCGGCCGGCAGGTTGTCGATCTGCAGGCCGAAGAAATCCTTGAGCTGGGCAAGGAAGATAACGACAGCAATGCCGTTGGTGAAACCGATGACGACGGTGACCGGGATGAAGCGGATCAGCTGCCCCATGCGGGCGATGCCCATGGCCAGCAGGAAGATGCCGGCGAGGATGGTCGCCCCCATCAGGTTGGCGAAGCCGTGCATGGCGACGATGCCATAGACGATGGGGATGAAGGCGCCGGTCGGGCCGCCGATCTGCACCCGCGAGCCGCCAAAGGCCGAGGTGATGAAGCCGGCGACGATGGCCGTCCAGATGCCGGCCGTCGGCGAGGCGCCGGAGGCGATGGCGAAGGCCATGGCCAGCGGCAGGGCGAGGACGCCGACGGTGATGCCCGAAGCGAGATCCTTGGCGAATTGCGCGCGGTTGTAGGTCGGCAGGCAGTCCAGCAGCTTCGGGTGGAAGGCGATCTTCATGACGCGCGCTCGGTGAATGAGATCTGCATTATATGTGATCCATGTTATTCGTCAATGTTAATCACATGGTAATATAATTCCATCAAAGTCTATCGGGAGTTGTCCATGGAAAACAGGACCGCGCGTCTGACGATCCTCATCGATCCGCGCAAGAAGGAGATATTCGAGGAAATCTGCGCGGCGCACGACCTGACGCCATCGCAGGTGGTGCGCAAGCTGGTGCGCCAGTACATCATCGACAATGCCGGCGGGCGCGAGCTACCCGAATGGCTGAAGCCGGCCGGCAAGGCCGCTGATTAGCGCCCGCTAACCGGATTCCGGCGGGCGCACCTTGTCCGGGTGGCGGGCGGCGATGTAGGCATCGTACCTGGCCAGCATTTCCGGCCCCTGCTTGGCAATCTCGCGCAGGATGCGCGCCACGGCCCAGATCATCACGGCGACACCCCCGGCCGTGCACGCCACGGCTTCCACGGTCGACGTCGGAAAATTGGCCAGAATCGCCCCCTTGCCGGCGGCGAACCAACTGGCGCCGATGGCGACGCAGAAAAGCCCGAAAACGTCGACCAGCGCGTAGGCGAAGATGCGGCCGGTCAGGCGCGGGCGGGGCGGGCGGGTCGTCGGGAACATGGCATGCCACTATAATCGCAAAGCACCGCATTCTGACTCAAGGGGCCGTGATGATTCTTCGTTTGATGTTCCTGACGCTTGCCGGCCTGCTGCTCGGCACGGGTGTTGCCCGGGCCGAGATCAGAATCGGTGTCATCGCCTCGTCGACCGGACCGACCGCTGTCGTCGGCATTCCGCAGAAGAACACGGTAGCCCTGCTGCCGAGCGAAATCGGTAGCCAGAAGATCGAGTACATTGTGCTCGACGATGCGTCCGACCCGACCAGCGCGGTGACCAATGTCAGGAAGCTGCTCACCGAACACAAGGTCGATGCGCTGATCGGGCCGACGACGACACCGGCCGCGCTGGCGATCCTCGACTTCGTCGCCGAGGCGAAGACGCCGCTGCTGACGACGGTCGGTTCGTCATCCGTGATCCAGCCCATGGACGACAAGAAGAGGTGGGTCTTCAAGACGACCCAGAATGACGACCTGATCGCCACGGCGGTGCTGGCCAACATGACGGCCGTGGGCATCCGCAGTGTCGGCTTCATCGGTTTCAACGATCCCTACGGCGAGAACTGGTACAAGGTGTTCGCGCCGATGGCCGCGCACGCCGGCATCCGGATTGTCGCCAGCGAGCGCTTCAATCGCACCGATCCGTCGGTCACCGGTCAGGCGCTGAAGCTGATTTCGGCCAGGCTGGACGCGGTGTTCATCGCCGCCACCGGTGGCCCCGCCGTCCTCCCGCAGGTCAGTTTGCAGGAAAAAGGCTACAAGGGCCACATCTACCAGACCCATGGCGTGGCGACCAACGACTTCATCCGTCTCGGCGGCAAGGTTGTCGAAGGCACGCTGATGGCCGGTGGCCCGATGCTGGTGGCCGCCGATCTGCCGGAAAGCAATCCAATCAAGGCGGTTGCCGAAGGCTATGTCAAGGCTTACGAGGGCAAGTACGGCGCCGGCAGCATGTCGACTTTTGGCGCCAACACCTTCGATGCCGGCCTGCTGTTGCAGAAGGCAATTCCGCAGGCGCTCGCCAAAGCCAGGCCGGGATCGGCGGAATTCCGGGCGGCGCTGCGTGACGCGCTCGAACGGTCGCGGGAAGTGGTCGGGGTGCAGGGCATCTTCAATATGTCGCTGCAGGACCACAACGGTATGGATCAGCGGGCGCGGGTGATGATGACGGTGAAAGGCGGCAAATGGATATTGGTCAGGGATTGATGCTGCTGCGGCGGGCGTTGGCCCTGCTGTTCGTGGCTGGCGCGGCGCTGGCCGCGGACGAGAAGGCGCCGCTGCCGGTGGTTGTCATCTACATGCCATCGCCTTGCCTGGCCTGCATCGACTGGGGAAGCTATCTGGCCGACAACGGGTTTCGCGTCGTCTATAAGGAGACGACCGATATGGCTGCGGTCAAGCGACGCTTCAAGGTGCCGGTCGCCGTCGAATCGATTCATACGGCAGTGGTTGGCGGTTACTTCGTCGAAGGCCACGCCTACGCCGAGGACATTCAGGAATTGTTGCGCGACAAGCCCGAGGCGCGCGGCATTGCCGTGCCCGGCTTACCGCGCGGGGCGCCGGGCCGGGAACTGTCCAATCCGACCTGCGAGACGGCGTGCACGATGCTCGACAACGCCAGCGGCGAGCGCGAGGTCAGGCGGGAACTGTTCAATACGTTGCTGGTCAAGCCTGACGGTTCGACCAGCATCTGGGCGCGCCATTGATCTCTGGTTGAAGGCGATGTTCAGCCGGTTGTGCCGAACAACTCGGCGAACTGGCGGCGCGCCCAGTCGAGGTCTTCTTCGCCCGCTTGCGGAAGATGCTGCTGGCGCATCGTCTGCTGGATCACGCCGTCGCCACGCCAGCGATAAGCGGTCTCGATGCGCGTCAATTCCTTCGGCTCGGGGCGATTCACCACGTAGCAGGTACTGTCCGGCAACTGCCTTGGCGCCGCTGTTCCCGCCGCGTGGGCGGCAATCTGGGTGGTGGCGATGCGCCCGAGTCCCGCCGCGATCTGGCCCGTTTTCGGGTACTGCCCGAACAGCGGCGATACCTTGTCGATGACGTCGCCGACGACAAAGACCCGGTCGTCGCCGGGCACGGCCAGCGTTGACGGATCGCAGGCCGCCCAGCCGCTCGGCTTGCCGTCCGCGTTGCGACCGATCAGCCCGCTGTCCCAGGCAAGGTCGGCGGCCTGCTGCGGCGGCATCAGGATGGCGTCGGCGAAGTCGATGGTGTCGAAGTCGGTGACGATGCGACGCTTGTAGGGGTCGACTGACCTGACCTGCGCTTGCGGCAGGTAGGTGACCTGGTCACGGAAGCTTTCGCGGAAGATGCGGTCGAAACTCAGCACCGGCAGGTTCGGGTCGAGAATCACGAGGCGTCCCTTGATGCTGCGCGTTTTCAGCCACCAGGCGACCAGGCCGGCGCGTTCGTAAGGCGCCGGCGGACAGCGGTAGGGCAGTGGCGGGACGGTCATCACCAGATCGCCACCCTGAAACGCCTCCAGCTTTGCTTTCAAGGCGAGATGCTCGGCCCCGGCCGGGAAGGCTGATGGAAAATGCCGGCGCGTGTAGGTGGCAGCGTCGCGGTCGACGCCGTACCAGGCCGAAAAATCCTCGCGGATGCCGGGTGCCAGGACCAGCCAGTCGTAGGCGAACCTGCCCGCCGAAGTGTCGACCTGGCGCGACTGACGATCGACGCCGGCGACCTCGGCGTTGACGAAGCGATAGCCGAAGTGCTGCGCCGCGCGCCGGTAGTCGTGCCGCAGCCAGTCTTCGCGAGCGAGGCCAACCAGCCAGCGGTTGGACAGGGGCTGCGACCAGAACTCCGCCCGGCGGTCAATCAGAATGACATCGAGTTGCGGCACCAATGCACGCAGATGCCGCGCTGCGGACAGTCCGCCCCAGCCGCCGCCAACGATCACGACACGACCGCCGGCGGGGCTTGCCGTCGCCCAGCGGGGCAGCGTAGAGACGCCGAGGATGGCGGTGAGCAGGGTTCTGCGCTTCATCCAAGAAAGTTGCCGGAAATAGACCAAAAACCGTTGACAAGTCTGTCCTTCTGTTCCGATTTACTCACAGAGCGTCCTTCTGGCCGTGTTGCGGCAATTTTCTCTGCAGTTTGCCAGATCGCATTGGAACAAATCGAATTTTTCGGTAGAAATATGCATTTAATCAATGACTTGTAGATTCGCTCAAAACTCGTGCAGGAGAGTAAAAGTCCTTGTGGGACGCCAACTTACGAGCAATCGTCAGGAATCATTCACAGACTTATCCACAGATTTTGTGGATAGATTGGAAAGTCGACAACAGGGCATCGGATTGGGTATCGAAGTTAATGTGATCTCTCAGGTTTTCAGGGAGAAATTTGCCGCGGCGCGATAACTGTTCGCCGGAAACAGGGGTTGCCACACAAGGCCGCAGATCGCCTTGGAAAGGCAACGATCTTTACTATACTGGAATTGGCAGTTCGCGCTGATTTGCAACATTTTTGGGAGGAGAAGATCATGTCCAGAGTAGCATTCCAGTCCTCGTGGCGGACCCTCGCGGCGTTGGCACTGGCGGCGACCACCACTTCCGCGTGTTACGTTGTGCCCGTGGTAGCGCCGGACGGGAACGTCTATTACAACTATTACCCGTTGCCGCCGGCGGGAACGCCGTTGCCGCCCCCAGGGGTGGCACCGCATCCGGGGTCGCAGGCGGGCCACCCGCCACAGATGACTGCTCCGACGGCGGCGACGCTTCCGGTCAGGCTCTATCCGTCCAACGAGCGGGCGACACGGACCGGTGTCATCAGCGGGTCAGTCACCAACATGATGACCGGGAAGGGCCGCTTCGTGGTCGAGTACGAAGGCCAGGTCTTGAGCGGTGAAGCGACTCGCGTAGTGGAGGATGAAAAACGGGGCGTGGCAAGCGCTTACAGCCCGGGCGGCATGTTCATGTCCTGCGAGTACCAGCTGAATACGCCGTATCAGGGCGCCGGAACCTGTACGTTTTCCAACGGTGCGAAGTACCAGATGCACATAGGCGGCTGAAGGCACGACTCTGACCGGCGGGCGGCGATGCCGCGCCGCTCGCGTCGGCTCCCGAGCAAGGGGGAGGAGGGCGGATTCCGTGAAGTGGCATGTCTTGCTGAAGCCGGCGTTCTGCCATTCCTACTTGACGCGCATGCCCGGTTGCGCGCCCGCGTCGGGTGACAGCAGGAAGATTCCAGGAGTTTCGCCGGCGGTGTCCGAGGCGGCCAGCACCATGCCTTCCGACAGCCCGAACTTCATCTTGCGCGGCGCCAGGTTGGCGACCATGACGGTCAGCCGGCCGATCAGTTGCGTCGGGTCGTAAGCCGCCTTGATCCCGGCGAAGACATTACGCATTTCGTTGTTACCGATGTCGAGCGTCAGGCGCACCAGCTTGTCGGCGCCGTCGACGTGCTCGGCATGGGCGATGCGGACGATGCGCAGGTCGACCTTCATGAAGTCGTCAATATTGCAGTACGGCTCCCACGGGCTGGCGGCGGGGACTTCGGCCTGCTGGTGCTGGGCGTGGCGTTGCGGCGACTGCCGCTCCGGCGCCGGGGCCAGCGATTCCTTGTTGGCGTCGACCAGCTTTTCGATCAGCCTGGGATCGACGCGCGTCATCAGGTGTTCGTAGGCGTTGATGCCGTGACCGGCGGCGAGCAGGCTTTGCGCATCGGCCCAGGTCAGCGGCGCGCTGTTGAGGAATTTTTCGACCTTGCCGGCAACTGTGGGGAGGATCGGCTTGAGCAGCACCGTCAGCAGACGGAACAGGTTGAGCGCGTTCGAGCAGGCGACGTGCAGTTCGCCGTCCCGGCCTTCCTGCCTGGCCAGTTCCCAGGGTTTGACGCTGTCGACGTACTGGTTGGCGGCGTCGGTCAGCAGCATGATCTCGCGCATCGCCTTGGAGAATTCGCGGGCTTCGTAGAGGTCGGCAACGCGTCCGGCGGCTTCCCGGATTGCCCTGATCGCCGGCAGATTGGCGTCGGCTGGGGCGAGTTGGCCGTTGAAGCGTTTGCTGATGAAACCGGCGGAGCGGCTGGCGATGTTGACGTACTTGCCGACGAGGTCGGAATTGACGCGCGCCGCGAAATCGCCGAGGTTGAGGTCGATGTCTTCCATGCTCGCCGACAGCTTGGCGGCGTAGTAGTAACGCAGCCATTCCGGGTTGAGACCGGTGTCGAGGTAGCTTCGGGCGGTGATGAAGGTGCCGCGTGATTTCGACATCTTTGCGCCGTCGACCGTGAGAAAGCCATGCGCAAATATCTTCGTCGGCGTGCGGTAGCCGGCATGGGCCAGTTCGGCCGGCCAGAACAACGCGTGGAAGTAAAGGATGTCCTTGCCGATGAAGTGGTAGAGCTCGGTCGTCGAATCCGCCTTGAACCACTCGGCGAAGTCGAGGCCGTTCCTGCCGCACAGGTTTCTGAACGAGCCCATGTAGCCGATCGGCGCGTCAAGCCAGACGTAGTAGTACTTGCCCGGGGCATCGGGAATCTCGAAACCGAAGTAGGGGGCGTCGCGCGAGATGTCCCAGTCGGTCAGCTTGTTCTCACCTTCGGCACCCAGCCATTCCTGCATCTTGTTGGCGGCTTCCGCTTGCAGGACGCCGTTGTCGCGGCCGGTGTAGCGGCGCAGGAAAGCTTCGCAGCGCGGGTCGGAGAGCTTGAAGAAGTAATGCTCGGAGGCGCGCAGCTCGGGCTTGGCGCCGGAAATCGCCGAGTACGGGTTCTTGAGGTCGGTCGGGGCATAGGCGGCGCCACAGGATTCGCAGTTGTCGCCATATTGATCGGCGGTGCCGCATTTCGGGCATTCGCCCTTGATGAAGCGGTCGGGCAGGAACAACTGCTTGACCGGGTCGTAATACTGCTCGATGGTGCGCGTCTCGATCAGCCCGGCCGCGCGCAGCTTGCGGTAGATGTCGTCGGCGCAGGCGCGGGTTTCGGCGGAGTGGGTCGTGTAGTAATTGTCGAAGCCGACCAGGAAGCCGGCGAAGTCGCGCGCGTGCTCGCCATGGACGCGGGCGATCAGCGCTTCCGGCGTGATGCCCTCCTGCTCGGCGCGCAGCATGATCGGAGTGCCGTGGGTGTCGTCGGCGCAGACGTACCAGCACTCGTTGCCGCACATCTTCTGGAAGCGCACCCAGATGTCCGTCTGAATGTACTCGACCAGATGGCCGAGGTGGATGGCGCCATTGGCGTACGGAAGGGCGGAGGTGACGAGAATCTTGCGCGACATGGGTGGGCGGCCGGAACGAAAATAAAGCGCAATTTTACCGCGAGGCTCTCGCCGAACGGGGTTTGCGGTATACTGTAGAAAATTGCTCGGGTATTCCCGCCCCCTCACGCCCACCCGGAGTTTCCATGAGTCTTACAGAACAACAGATCAAGACCGCACTCGCTGCCGCGGTCGACCCCAATACCGGCAAGGATTACGTCGCCGGCAAATCGCTGAAGAACATCAAGGTCGATGGCGACGACGTCTCCTTCGACATCGAGCTCGGCTACCCGGCCAAAACCCAGATCGACGCCATCCGCAAGCAGGTGATCGCCGCCGTGCGCACGCTGCCGGGAGTTGGCAACGTGTCGGCCAACGTCTATGCAAAAATCGTTGCCCATTCCGTGCAGCTCGGCGTCAAGCTGGTGCCGGGCGTCAAGAACATCATCGCCATCGCTTCCGGCAAGGGCGGCGTCGGCAAGAGCACGACGGCGGTCAATCTGGCTCTGGCGCTGGCTCAGGAAGGCGCCAGCGTCGGCATCCTCGACGCCGACATCTACGGCCCCTCGCAGCCGCAGATGCTCGGTCTTGCCGGCGAGCAGCCGGAGTCGCGCGACGGTCAGAGCATGGAGCCGCTGCAGGCCTACGGCGTGCAGGCGATGTCGATCGGTTTCATGGTCGATGTCGAGACGCCAATGGTCTGGCGCGGCCCGATGGTGGCGCAGGCGCTCGACCAGTTGATCAGCCAGACCAAGTGGCACGACGTCGATTACCTGATCGTCGACATGCCGCCGGGCACCGGCGACATCCAGTTGTCTCTGGCGCAGAAAGTGCCGGTGACCGGTGCGGTGATCGTCACCACGCCGCAGGACATCGCGCTGATTGACGCGCGCAAGGGGCTGAAGATGTTCGAGAAGGTCAATATCCCGATCCTCGGCATCGTCGAGAACATGAGCATCCACATCTGCTCGCAGTGCGGCCACGAGGAGCACATTTTTGGCACTGGCGGTGGCGAGAAGATGTGTGCCGACTACGACGTCGATTTCCTCGGCAGCCTGCCGCTGGAAATGGCGATCCGCGAGATGACCGATGGTGGCAAGCCGACCGTGGTCGGCGCGCCGAATTCGCGCACGGCTGAGATATACCGCGGAATCGCCCGCCGCATAGCGGTCAAGATTGCCCAGAAGGCCAAGGACATGACATCCAAGTTCCCCAACATCGTCGTGCAGAACACCTGAAGAAGTGGTGTGTTTTTCTGGTCCCCGCGCCTTGTCGCCTCAAGCTGAAATGAGCCTGCCGGGCGTTGCTGCGGTCAACCGGGGAAAGTGGCCAAATCGTGGTCGGCCCATGCAGGGACATCAGCCTGCCACATCCGAATTGCGACTTGCGGCGTGGTGCGTGTCGATCTGGCGGCTCAGTCCGGCAAGGTGAACATGACGCTACTTTGCAGGGGGGCTGCACCGAATCGATGCTTCCGTAAGGGCTTGGTGAGCCCCTTCGTGATTCATCACCAAAACGGCATTGGCGGCATGGAGGCGTGGGTAATAACCCGCAAGCTGGAAGTAAGCCATTGAGTGGGGTAGAGAAAATTTGCTCTGACCACCAAAGCGCGGATATATTTTCACTCGCTATCTGAAGCCACTTGAGGAAAGGTCGACCATGCGAATCATTGCCCCCCTGATCCTGTTCATCGCGCTCTCCGGCTGCGCCTCTTACGATGGCAGCGGCCTGAAACCCGGAAGCAGCACCACGGCCGACGTCGTCCAAGCGATGGGGACGCCGGCCATGCGCTGGAACGAGCCCGGTGGTGGCGAACTGCTGGCCTTTCCACGCGGCCCCAGCGGAACCGAAACCTTCATGGTCAGGATTGCCGCCAACGGCATCCTCGCGAGCAAGGAGAATGTGCTCGACATGCGTCATTTCGCGCAGATACAGGCGGGTATGACCGAGCAGGAGGTACTGCGCGTTATCGGTCCCCCGTTCCCGGGGTGGACGGCCACCTACCCGGCGCGTAGCGAACTGGTGTGGGAGTGGAGGTATTGCAGTGAGTACCGCGAAGCATCCCGGTTCGACGTGATTTTCGACTCCGCGACTGGCAAGGTGAAGACCACCCAGAGCTATGTCGAATCGATCGGTCGCGGACACCCGAGGTGTTGAACATCCGCGCCAAGCCGCCAAGGGGCAAAGTCCGGCCCTTGGCTTGCACAGTGACTTGGCATGATCTCACCGCTTAATTGCCGTACTCCCGGAGCCCCGACTTCGGGCAGCAGCTTCCGCTTGGGCTTCCTCGGCAGCTATGTGTTTATCCAGAAGTTCTTTGGCGGCCGCGATCTCGGCAGCCTCCGCTGTTCTTTCTGCAGCGATGCGGCGCTGCTCAATATCGGCCAGCTTGCGTGCATCATCTTCGCTGGCACCCTTGTTACTCCAGCCCCAATAGCCCGCACCGCCCACCAATGCCACGACCAGCGCCGCAATACCGGCCCACATCGCTCGTTTGCTTCCAGACGGTGAAGCTTTCGGCAAGCCCGATGCAGGAACAGCTATCGTTGGTTGTGTCGGTTCGTCAGTTTGATGCGCGCCACAGTGCGTGCAGAACTTTGTATCAGGCTTTATGGCCTTGCCACAATTCGTGCAAAACATGTTGATCTTCCCCCTCTGCGGACTGTGATATCGGGATGGGCAGAATACTTTTAGCAGCGCCCCGAGGGGGCGCAGGCGCTTACCCGCTTCATGTTGTCTTCCACGCGCTCGCTAAAGCCATTGAGCATCTCCTGCAAGTCCGTCAGCCGAACCTCCACCACTCCGCCAGTCTGGCAACTGTTGGCGCCGCTGGCAACCACCTTCATTTCAGCAAACGGACTATTGGCAGCCGGCAGGCTCGAGAAGCCGATCAGGTCGCCGGTCATCAGAAAACACTCGCCACCTGAGGACAGATCCCCCACGTTGAGGGGATGTGCCGTCTGAAACAGGTAGATCTTTGCATAGCCGGAAGCTAGTACGTCGTCCAGCGCCAGGGCCCGACCGTTTTGATGCATGGCGACACTGAGGCGCACTTGCTTGCGCACCTGTTGGCGGACCTCTTCGGGAATCTGCACCGGCACCGCGCCTCCCAGCTCCTGCTGGACCTGCAAGGAAGACGCTTGCAAATCCACCTCTCCCAATTGTTGCGCAAGTGACGGATCGCCTTTGACGCTGGTCTTTACCTGCCGTTGCACCTCAGCCATCTGGCTGCGAAGGGCCACCGCTTCAGGCGTATCATAGTCCTGCGTCGCGCCGTAGGTTGGTGAATAGCCATAACCCTCTTCAAACCCGGACGCGATCTGCATATCTCCCATCAGCGCCATGGGATCGTCATAGCCCGTGTCTTGGGAAGCAAAGGCCACCGCTGCCATGGCGCCCACGGTCACCACGGACGCGAGCACCAGGGGCACCGCGAAGCGCTGGTAAAAGGGACGGTACTCAGCATAGGCGAAGCGAACCGGCCGATAGTACGCAACCGGCGCACCGTATATCTGACCTACGTCGTATAGGCGAATAAACGGACGATCTACGTATTGCGGCCTGCCGTACGACCAGCGTGCGTAATGCGTACGCTCGATCACGCGCCGTTCGCTGCCATCCCGGTCGCGAAATGAGGTAAAGCGATCCTGAAACGCAGGCCGACCGTCCGGCAATACCGCCTCACGCAGCCCGTTCCGGTTCGTCACGAAGGCTGGGCCACTGCCCATGGAAAGCCGTTCATAGTCCTTGCCCACGGTCACACGGTGGCCGTCGGCGTAAACGCGGTTGGTTGTTCCGCGACGCAAATCCTCGGTCTGCTGGAAACCGCTCACCTTCTTTGTCCCATCCGGCATGAGCTTTTGCGATATCACCATCTGCGAACCGTCGGGGTTTTTGTGCCGAATGTCGAAACTGCTGCGATCTCCGCGTGGCACCACGCTGGTGGCTTCGCTGACGGCGATCGGTTGTGCTGGCGTCGGGCGACGCGCGTCCAGGCTGGGCCGACGGCCATCGTGCCCCTGCTGCCCTTGCTGGCCGGGTCGGCGCCCCTCGGTGGGAGGCTGTTGGCCTTGCGCGGTAGTGGGCGGTTGCCCTGGCTGACTAGGCTGGCGGGTTACGCCAGGTTGTTGCGGCTGGCCCTGCTGCGCAGTCGCCGGCGTTTGTCCGAACTGCCCTTGCTGGCCGGGTCGGCGCCCCTCAGGGAACGGCTGTTGGCCTTGCGCGGTAGCGGGCGGTTGCCCTGGCTGGCCAGGCTGGCGGGTCGCGCCAGGCTGTTGCGGCTGGCCCTGCTGCGCAGTCGCTGGCGTTTGTCCAAACTGCCCTTGCTGGCCGGGTCGGCGCCCCTCAGGGAGCGGCTGTTGGCCTTGCGCGGTAGCGGGCGGTTGCCCTAGCTGACCAGGCTGGCGGGTTACGCCAGGTTGTTGCGGCTGGCCCTGCTGGGCGGTCGCCGGCGTTTGTCCGAACTGCCCTTGCTGGCCGGGTCGGCGCCCCTCGGCGGGAGGCTGTTGGCCTTGCGCGGTAGTGGGCGTTTGCCCTGGCAGACCAGGCTGGCGGGTTACGCCAGGTTGGTGCGGTTGGCCCTGCTGGGCGGTCGCCGGCGTTTGACCGAATTGCCCTTGCTGGATTGGCTGCTTGGCCCGTTGCTGCTCCTGTTGCTGTTGCTGCGCACGCTGCTGCTCCTGCTGTTGCTTGGCCCGTTGCTGCTCCTGTTGCTGTTGCTGCGCACGCTGCTGCTCCTGCTGTTGCCTGGCCCG
>ERZ724507.22-NODE-22-length-56993-cov-6.671485_pt1 | contig 56993 bp, 30 predicted proteins | sample MGYA00376040_ERZ724507 | MGnify/ENA primary metagenome ERZ724507 (study PRJEB28724, sample SAMN07190883) | activated sludge metagenome | isolation source: activated sludge of sewage treatment plant in Hong Hong | place: Hong Kong | collected 2016-03-17 ...
TGTGCTCCGCTGTGTGTTCATGCGAAGTGGAATAACGACTTGACACGGACTTCAACAGCGATGGTCGTGCGGATGTCGCGGTGCTTCGTACGACCGCAGGAATTGGCAACATCAGCATCTTGCTTGGTGGTGAAAAGGAGTCCGGGTTTGAGCTGTCTTCGACCTTCACCGCAGGCAACGAGCCGACGGGAATTGTCAGCGAAGACGTAAACGGGGACCGCAAACCAGATCTCGCGGTGGTGAGTGCTCGCAGTAGCTCCTTGCAGATCTATTTGAACAAGGGATTCGTCAGCGGAATGTTCGGTGGCTCGACGGGAACAGTGTCGGATCGGGCTCCCGATATGGTGTATCGCTTTGGTCTGCCGGGCTATGGACCGACGTGTCTGGCAAGTGGCGATATCAACGGAGATGGGCTGATCGACTTGGTTGTCTGTGATGCTGCGCTGCCGTCGGTATCGGTGCTGTTTGGAAAGGCCGGTGCGACGTTTGATCCGCCGATTCGCCTGGCCGTGGATCGAGAGCCGAGCGGGGTGGTGATTGCGGACTTGGATGGAAAGGGACAGCGCGATCTGGCGGTTGTTCACTCGGGGAGTACGAAGCTGACGGTGTTCATCAATCGCACCAACTAACGGTGCAACGTGTCTTGGGCTGTGTGTTTCGATGAGAGTACAAAAACGCCACATGCGCGCAGTCCGCTGTGTGGCGGTCTGCAAGTCGGTGTTGGACAAGGCAAGCGATCGTTACTTGCGCGCTGAGCGGTGCTCTTCGACGGGATGTTGGCTCGATAGGCGGCAACTGATGGGCTTGGCACAACCTCTGCTGTAGTGCTCGGTCAAGTCGATGGCTCAGGTTGAGAGCCACGAACCGATTCCCAACAAGCTACAGAACAAGGAGAACACCATGAACAAGCAAATCGTGATCGCCGCCGCCGCCGCTTTCGTCCTCGGAAACATCGCTCCCGCGCTCGCCAACAAGGGTGAGAAGGCTGCCGAGAAGGTCGAGAAGAAGGCTGAGAAGGTCGAGAAGGCTGCCGACAAGGCCGGTGACAAGGCCGAGAAGGCTGGCGAGAAGGCCGAGAAGGCTGGCGAGAAGGCCGAGAAGGCTGGCGACAAGAAGGCCGAGAAGGCCGCTGACAAGGCCGAGAAGGCCGCCGACAAGGCTGAGAAGAAGGCTGAGAAGGTCGAGAAGAAGGCCGAGAAGGTTGAGAAGGCCGCTGACAAGGCTGCTGACAAGGCTGCCAAGTAGTCTGTTCCGCTGAGACTCCGTAGGGAGTGCTACAGCGGAGATGTTTGAAAGAGGCTCTGGAGATATTCCAGGGCCTTTTTTATTTGCAGAGCCGAGCGACTCTGTCTTGTCTGCTCAGGACGAGCGGGATCGTCCAGAGCGCTTGTGCTGACAGTAGGCTGCGAACTCGAACAGATACTGCTCTTGAATGGATGACTGAACCCAGCCGGGCTCGATGGAGCGGGCGACTTCCAGTGCTTCCGACGGTGGCGCTCCTTCCCAAATTAGATAGGAGACCAGCAGCGTTCCGGTTCGTCCGAGTCCTGCTTTGCAGTGAAAGGCAATCACTTCACCGCGCTCGAGTGCGATTTCTACCAGCGCACACAGATCTTCGGTGGCACGACAGCTTGGGACATTCATGTCCACGATTGGGAAGAACAGACTCTTCAAACCGTGGGTCTCGAGCAGAGACTCTGGCAGCGGCTGTTCTGTCAGCGTGACCAGCATCGTGATTCCGGCACTACGTAGGAGCGTCAAGTCGTAGTCGATGTCAAACAGGATTCCGGGCTCAGGGGTTCCTGCCAGACTCCCTTCGACCAGCCAGCGAAAGCCGCGTGGACCTTGCTGTCCACTGGCCACAGGTCGAGAGCCTCCGCGTGGAGTCTCTTCGATCTGGGAATTGGTGGTTTGCGGAGTCCGTGAAGACTTCTTGGTGGGTTGCTGCGGTGAGAGCACTTCGGGCGAAATCGGCTTGTGATGCGTCGCTGATGACGAGGCTTTGGTCTTGGGATCAGACTTCGGTAGCTCTGTTCTGGCTGCGGATCCTGCTGCGATTCCTGCTGCGATTCCTACTGTGATTCCTACTGCTGTTGCTGGTGCGGCTGGGGCTCTGCTTGCGGATCGAGTGGGTATCTGCTGCGCGACAGGATTCTCTGCTTGCGGATCCGCAGAGTCGTGCGCAAGGATTCCATCTCGGAAGTACGCAACACCGTCGGCAATCAGCTTGAACGGACCCAGCGTAGGTGCCATCACCAGAACCGCACGCGATGAAGAGAGCTTGCGGATGGTGGACAGGAGCTTGTTTCCTGTTCCTTCCTTCAGACCATCGAACGGATCATCAACACAGAGCAGCGGACTGCTTCCCAAAAACGCACGCAGGAGCGCAACCGCTCGTCGCTCATGTGTTTCCAGCGTATGAATAAAGTTGTCCAGTTGAGGGGCGAGGTGAGCCAGTCCCATCTCTGCAAACAGAGTCGGAATCTGCGCTGCGATCTCGTCTCCCAAGTTGCGACACATGAACACGCGCAGCGTCATCAGCAGCTCGCTGGCACTGACTGCGCAGAACTGTGGATAGTACTTGGTTCCGAGCGTCTCCCCGGCAAACCGCGCGTGTCCTTCCAGTCGTACATTGGCGCCGCGATTGGTTCCAGACAGCAGCGTCAGGAGGAGCTTGCGGTAGAAGGCCTCCTCACAGACGATCACGTAGATGCCGCGATTCCCAATGTCGAGGTTTACGTCGTGCAGCAGGACTTTGTCGCTGTGCAGTAACGTAATGCCGCGTAGCTCCAGGAGGGGAGATTGACATTTCCAGAGGATATCTGCGGCTGATTCCTGCTGTGACGACGTAGCTGATTCGCTCGATCCGGCATCGCTTGATTCAGTTTCTGCGACACGACTGGATTCGTCTGATCCGATGGACTCGGCTGGAATGCTCTGTCGGGATCCAACGGACATTTCAGACATTGATATCGCTTCCAGAGAGGCCGAATTTTCAGCCACAGCGATTTCAATGTGAAGTGAATCACTTTCTTGTGGTTTGATCAGTGATCCACTTGAAACAGACGCAATGTAATCTTCATCCAAATCCTTGTGATTCACTGCTACGGCGATTGCCTGAGATGCGTCAGGATGAGCTGGGCTCTGATGTAGGGCCCGAAACACATCCTTCTGATCCAGGTTGGTTATTGATTTGAGAATATCGAAATCAAGATCCTCTGTGTCAATGACAGGTGTTGGCGGTAATTCACCGAGATCATTCACATTGTAATCAGCCGTTATTTCTTCGTCATCGAAATGATTTCGATCTCGCGTAGACGAAAAATGTGACGTATGGGAAGATTTTCTAGTCATTGCGTGACTTGGAGTAATGAGCCCTTGATGACTGGATGGTAAAAAAATATCACATTGAACTGACGATCTGAATTCCCTGGCGGGGAATTGGACGAAGGTGGTCTGAAAATGCCTAGCATTTGGCAGACATACACCACTGTCAGATTGGCTACGACCGGGCCGCGCGGGTTGATTGTGAGTGTATGCTCTCATCGTCGCGATAGGTTGGTTGTAATATGCAAACTCTGCGATTTTTGAGTCAAATCGATGACTTAGAATATGCAGTTGTAAGTTCTGTGGATTTTGTTATCTCTGTGCCTCCGTATCGGGGCGGCCATTGATCGCTGAATTGATATGCCGACCATCCGACACGTTGGGCAAAGGGACGTCATCATGATGCAACTTGATAGCGCGATTCAAAAAGCAATCCGCGACATTCCTGAGTGTGTCGCAGCTGGCTATGTCGACATGTCTACCGGAATGCTCCTGGCGGTAAAGACCATCGATTCTCATCCACGCGAAGTGCTGGATCTGGTTGCAGCGGCCACCGCAGATCTGTTTCAGGGAAGCACAGTGACTGCGATCGAGAAGCTGTTCCGCAAGACCAGAGGCGTCAAAGACGACGGTCATCACTACTTTCAAGAGATGATCATTTTTTCCGACAACCTGCTTCACGTCTTCATCCGGGCGCGCAAAAACCACGATCACATTGCGTGTTTCGTGTGCCGCAAGAGCGCCAACATCGGAATGGTGATCACCAAGTCTCGTCTGTCCCTGCCGAACATCGAGAGCTCGCTGTAAGCGGACTCGTCGTCTCACGAGCGCAAGCGCGTCCAGCCAGCGTGGGTCTTTGGTCGAACCTCTCCGACGACAAACATTGTCATCGTCAGTGGCATCGCAGAGCTTATGGAGTTAGCCTAGAAAGTGTAGAAACTCCATGCCCAAAGCGGCATCCAGCCAGCCAAAGACACCGATGCAGATGGTTGAGGCCCTCCACACCCGCGTGACAGCTTCGGCTCGCAGCTACAAGATGGCGACGGTTCGTTACCTCATGCGACCGCCGCTGTCGCTTCGTGCCAAGTACGCTGCGTTCTTGCTCGACTTTGCGCTCCAGAGCGACCTGATTCAAGACGTGCTCGGTCGAGCCGGTGAGCGGGTCAGTGATCCGCAGATCGCGGCGCTGCTGCTCGCACATCAGCGAGAGGAAAAATCGCGGATTCAGCTGGTGATGTCCGATCTGAGACGGCTGGGCTTTTCCGATGCACTGCCTGAGCGAGCGATGACGTCGGGAGACGCGGCGCTGCGAGCGTACTGCACGACGGTGAGCGGAGAGCATCCGTCGGCGATGCTCGGGGTGATGCTGGCGCTGTTTGGGGTTGCGGCGGAAGTGAGTCCGACGGTGGTGCGGCTGTTGTCCGTCGGAAGTGTGCCCAAAGAAGCGATGCGCTGGCTGCTGTTGCGACAGACCGAAGATCCGAAAGTGCTCAAGCAGCTGCTCGAACAGACGGCAGCGCTGGTGCGCGATCCCGTCGAGCAAGCGCAGCTTCTGCAAGCCGTGGAAGTTACCGGGGAGCTACTGGCGCTTGGTGCGGCGGCGCGGCCTGCTGCGTAGTGACTTTGCCGGGATCTTGCACAAGCAGCTCGTCGGTGGGCTCGCCTGTCAGCGCGGCTCGAACGGCGGCGACAAGGAAGATCGAGCCATAGACGAGCAAGCGGCCTCCCGTCGGAGTTTGCTGAAGCGCGACCTGTAGAGCTTGCTGCCAGTCGTCGATCGGAACTGCGCGCTCAAAGCCTCGCTCGCTGACAAGCTGCGTCGCTGGCAGTCCACGCGGCGTCGGTGGACGACAGGCAATCACGCGCGCAGCATGCTGAATCGGTCCTTCCATTCCGTCGGTGAGCTTGCCGACAACGACTCCGCACAGGATCGACAGCGGACGCTCGGGCTGGGTCAGAAGCCAGCGGGTCAGGGATGTGACGCCTTCTGGGTTGTGCGCGGCATCTACCACGATCTGGCGATCGGCAAAGTCGCGATGGAGCGCGGACGTTGGACAGATCGTCTCGATGCGGCCAGGCCAGCGTGTGTTGCGCAGTCCTTCCTTGACCACGTCTGGATCGCTCAGAAACGGCTGAAGCGGACCTTGTACGTGCGTCAGCGCAGCCACCGCGAGCGCTGCGTTGTGACGCTGATGCTCACCGGGAAGTGGCAGAATCGGCCACAGCGACGCAGGGAGCAGCGGCAGCGGCTGCACATCGGGCTGGCCTTGGTGCGGATGTAGCCACAGCGGCGCCTGCTGGGCCTTGGCCACGTTCACGAGCACCTGACGCGCCTCCTCGTTTTGACACACACACAGCGCCGGAACGTGTGCGCGGAAGATGCCCGCTTTTTCGGCTGCAATGTGCGTCACCGTCGGACCCAGCCAGTCCATGTGGTCGAGGGCAATGCTCGTCACGACACTTGCTTGCGCTGCGCACAGCCTCGTTGCGTCGAGCCTGCCTCCGAGCCCGGTTTCGATGATCGCCAGATCGACCTGTTCTTGCGCAAACAGCCAGAACGCTGCCGCCGTCAGGACTTCGAAAAACGTCAGATCCACCGACGGAGACTCTGCACACGCGGATCGCACCGTCGCTACTGCATCGGCAAGGCGCTGGGGCGGACACTCGGTCAGCGTGTCGTGCTGGGAATATTGAACTCGCTCGGTCAGACGATGCAGGTGCGGCGATGTATACAGTCCAACACGAAACGGTCGGGCATGCTCGACGGATGCTCGACGGGCTGCGACCTGCGCAATCGAGGCGGCATACGCAGACGTCGACCCTTTTCCGTTGGTCCCCGCGATGTGAATGGCTGCCGTGCGCTGCTCGGGATGACCGAGACGACGCAGCACCTCTGCGATGCGAGTCAGACCGGGCTGAATGCCAAGTGGCGACAGTCCCGCGAGGTAGTGCAGCGTCTGCGGATAGTCGAGCGTGCTCACGATGCTGGGCGATCAGCGGAAGGGTCGGTTGTCGTCGGTGAATTAGCGGTAGAAGGAAGCTCGCCGCGCAGCAGTCGCAGAAGCTGACCGAGCTTGGCTCGAAGCTCTGCACGCGGCACGATGCTGTCGATGATGCCGTGACGAAGCAGAAACTCTGCGCGCTGAAAGCCTTCGGGGAGCTTCTGACGGATCGTCTGTTCGATGACGCGCGGTCCCGCAAAGCCAATCATCGCGCCGGGCTCGGCCAAGATCACGTCGCCGAGCATCGCAAATGAAGCCGCGACACCGCCGGTCGTGGGATGCAGCAGCACCGAGACATATGGCACACCGAGCGCGCGCAGACGCTGAAGCGCCGCCGAGGTCTTGGCCATCTGCATCAGCGACAGAATGCCTTCTTGCATGCGCGCTCCACCCGACGAAGACAGCACAATCGCCGGAATCTTCTTTTCGGCAGCACGCTCGAACACGCGCGTGATCTTTTCTCCGACGACAGAGCCCATCGAGCCGCCCATGAACTCGAACTGGAACATGCCGAAGGACACCGGAACGCCGTCGACGCTGGCCAAAAAGCTGCGGAAGGCATCGGCTTGGCCGGTGTTCTTTTGCAGTGCCACCAGTCGATCGGCGTAGCGCTTGCTGTCGCGGAACCCGAGCGGATCGAGCGGAGCAATCTCAACGTCCTGTTCCTGCATCGAACCGTCGTCGAGAAGTAGTGCCAGACGCTCTTCCGTCGGCATCGAGAAGTGATAACCACAGTGCGGACAGCAGCGGAGCGATTCGCGAATTTTTTCGGAATCGACCGTCGCTGAGCAGCCATCACACTTGATAAAAAGGCCAGTTGGAACCGAGCGCTTTTCGGAAGCTAACTCGGTGGCCTTGTTCTTTCGCGACCACCACGCCATGTGAGGGCAGGGTATAGACCAAATCACCGTGAGACAAGAGCCACGGAGCTTGGCGGAAGGTCGAAGTCGATTGGCTCGGTGGGAAGTGAAACTCCCGTCGCTGCGCCCAGATACAGTCCCGGCTTGAGCTGTCCCGCTGCGGCCTTGCTACCCGACAGTACGACCAATTGCGCGCCGAGCACACGGACGGATGGAACGTAGCTCATGGGACCGAGGATCGCGGTGCCCTTGGTCGCGTTCATGGCGTTGACGGTATAGACCGTGTTGTTGTAGCCAGTGGCGCTCTTCGTCGAGACATCGACAAAGACATGCTGTGCGTCGATGGCATCCATCGTGCTGACGTTGCCTCCGAGTGCGGTATCGGTGAGCACCAGACCGAGGCTCTTGCCCGACTTCAGATCGACGCGCTCAATGCCGCTCTTGCCCGTCGTGGCTCCGCCGAGCTGATCGCCAGCGCTTGCGACCAATGCTTCGTCGCAGTTTGCGTAGGTTGCCATGCGCGTCGGATTTTCTCCGGTCAGCGCGATGTAGCTGGCCGTCGTCGGATTGGTCAGGCTGAGCTTGGCCAAGCGACCGGGTCCGACGGGCTTATAGCCATTGTTGCGATCGAGATCCTGAAGCAGGACATACAGGTTGTCGCCGCACGCAACCAGCTGACCGGCATCGGGATTGGCGTCGGTGTCATTCGCTGCGACGTTCAGCGTCACAAACGAGCTGATTCCTGCCGCCAGGTTGTTCAGATCCATCACTCCGAGCGCCGTCGCTGCCTTCACCTGCGTCGCACCAAACGAACCATACAGCGTCACGTACAGCTTGCCGCGCGCGGTGTCGACGTAGATATCGTTCGGATTGCCTTGCGTTCCGTCGAGCGTTCCGGTCCGACGAATCGGATAGTCCTTCGGCGTCTTGAAGCTGTCCGCCGCATCGTAGACGCGCAGCGTGCCGTGCGTGCTGTCGATGACATACAGCTTCTTGTCAAACGCGCGCACCGACGAGCTGGGATCAATCTGATCGACGGCTTTTTGAAGCTGAAGCGTCTCTGGATCGAGCAGCGACAGGGTTCCCGAGCCCGCGACGTAGTCACTCGCCGTGACCGCCAGATAGGTCGGCGCATTGGGCATCGGCTGCATCATCGTCGAACCGGAATCGCATCCGACGGAAAACACGGCACACAAGGACGAAGCGAACAGTAGCTGATTGCGCATACAGACTCCTTACGACGGGACGGCTGGTCCTCGTCAGTGGTTACAGCCGCCCGGACAGCGTCGCGTAGAGCGCTCGGCCAGGCAGCGGATGGTCAAAAAAATCGGTCAGCGGCACCGGGACGGGCCGATTCATCAGCGGCAGCGTCACATCGACGAGCCGTGTGTCGAGCAGGTTGCGTAGCTCGACGCGCAGCGACAGGCGAGCTGGCCAGATCGGTCCCAGCGACAGCCCGACGGCATGCAGCGTGCGCGCCGGACGGAGGTTGACGTTGGCAGGGTCCAAAAAGAGGGCGCTTGTGTAATCCAGCTCATAGTTCAGTCGGACCCGAAAGTGACTGACCTCGGTGCGCAGAAACACCGCATGCTGAGGCCGTCCCGGCAGCAGGTTGCCCGCGCGTCCCGGCTGATCGGTGCGATCGCGCGTATCGAGAAACGCATAGTTTAGCTCGACGGACAGTAGCTCCGCAAAGCGCGCTCGGCTCGATAGCTCGATGCCCGCAGCGGTGACTTGACCGACATTTCGGGCTCTTAGCGTCGGACCATCACGCACGATATCAATCAGATCATCGACGGTGCGGCCAAACGCATGCAGGCTCATCACCGCGCTGAGTCGAGGGTGCGGCTGGCCTTTGGCTTCGATGCCCAGCTCGCCAAGCCACGCCGACTCGGGACGCAGATCCAGGCTCTTGCGAAAGAAGGCTCCGTCGCCAAAAAGCTCTAGGAACGTCGGTAGACGGACAAAGCGCCCGCAGCTCATCCGCACAAGCAGCCACGGACGAAGCAGCAGCCGCGCCGCCGCACGAGGCGAGGGCAGGGCCGTAAACGTCGTCGGTCTTTCCTCGGTGCCGCGATCGCCAAGGCCCTGACTGTTCGATCGAACCAGCAGCAGATGCAGCCCCGGTTCAAACAGCAGCCGCTTGTCGGCCAGTGTCAGCTCTCCACCGACGGAAATTGCACCACGTAGACGATCGCTGGTTGCGTGCTGTTGCGTGCCACAGTCGAGCCGAGGCGCCGGACACAGATCGCGCTGCTGCATTCGTTCGTAGCGCAGCTCCGCGACGGCCAGAAGCTGACTCGTCGGTTCGCTTACTTGAGGCGACGTAATCACCCGCAGCAGCGATCGCAGCCCGGCTTGCTGGCTGAGCTGCTCGGTGTGACTCGGTGGCAGCGACGACAGATCGTACGACTCTGTCCGCTCAAGCAGCGTATGTCCATCCAGATCGACGAGCACCCGCTGACTGGGCGACGACAGCTTGGCCCCCACATCGAGCAGCGCGCGTCCGGTATCTTGCCGAGGCTGTCCCGGTAGCGAGGATGGCTGCCCAATTCCTGCGACACCTTGTCGACGCCAAAGCCCACTGCCATGAATCGTCACCGCCTGCAATCCATGGTCGATCTGCACCCGCACATCGCCACTTACCTGCGCAAAGTCGTCGTTTTTCCGTCGCAGCTCCGCAAGCTGCTGCGCATCGTAGCGGAGCCCTTCGTTGAAGTAATACGGGAAGTCTCCGTCGGCACCTTGATAACCGAGCGTCAGCATCACCTGCGGTTTTGGCGCTTTGTAACCGACGCTGGCTCGTCGCAGTCCAAATGACCCGCTGCCGAGGCTGGCCCAGCCGCTCTGTGGACCTTGGCCTCTGCGGGTGATGAGGTTGATGGCGCCGCCGACCGTCTCACTTCCCAGCGCAAGCGGAGGCACCCCACGATAGATCTCGACGCGCTCCAGACCTTCCAGCGGAAGCTGCGACAGATCCACCGCTGACTGACTGCTTCGTGACAGCGGAACACCGTCGAGAAATACCGCAACTTGTCCCGGCGCCGCACCGCGCAAGCTGGCACCGCTAAACTGTCCAAGCCCGCCGGTCCGTCGAATCTGCACGCCTGGCTGACCCGAAATCAGCTCGGCCACCGACAAGCGAGACGCACCTTGCGCACTGGCTTGTCCTGGCAGCCCCAGCTCCACCACCGACATCGCGGCGGACTCCTCGCGCTCACGCAGGATGGAATCGCTACGCACCGTCGTTTGCATGCGCTGTGCCGCCGCCAGCGAAGGCACAACAAGCGAACACACCGTCCAAACAGACGGTACACAAGCAAGCAGACTGGAGCGGATGCTAAGCGGACTCTTACGCAACGGACCCTTCCTCCCGAAAGGTGTTTGCTGCGTGCTGGCCGGTCTCCTGGCTACGGAGTCTTCCGAACCTTGAGACCTTCCCAACAAGTCCAACTTGCCAGTGGTCTACCGCGTGCTCGTCAAGGTTCGTCGTCCGTTACAGTCGCGGGGGCGGCGCCAGCTTCGATCTGGCTTCCCGTTCACCTGCTCGCATGACGTAGAAATTTCAAACGACGGCGCAGCGTATCGACTTTGCGCAGCCGCTGTCAAGCAAGCGGTGATACTCTGTCAGTTCGTACCTTTGGCGATGCCTGACACTCTGCCTCGCTCGATTCCTGGCTCTGGTTCGCTGCCTGGTTCTGTGTCCAGCGTTGCGCCTTCTGGAACGTCGCTTGGAGCCATGCAGCGCTCGACCACCAGCGGTTCCCACTCTGGGTCGCGCATGCCGCTGTTCCGGCTGGAGACGCCGTTTCCTGCGCTGTGGGTGGGCTTCCTTCTGTTTGTGATCTGGACGCTGACCGTGCTGGCTCTGTCGTCGGGACCAAGCAGTTCCTTGGGCGCTGCCTCGAAGCTTTTTCCGTCTTCCAATGACCTGCTCGATCGCTTGGGACCACGCTGGCTGTCTTGGGGTCCCGCGACGCCAGCGCGCACAGCGTCCTTGCCTGCGCTGCTCGGCTTTGGATCGAGCATTCTGCTCGGCTGGGTGTGGCTCCTAACGGCTGGGCTTGCGTACGTCGTCCGTCCCGATGGCGTCGCTGCTCGCGCGTTTACACGCTGGGCGGCTCTGCTCTCCACGCTCCTCATTGGGGCGAGCGACTTTCACGCGGGACAGCGCCTGGTCCCGGTCTACTTCATCTGCTTCGCACTGATGCAGTCGGCCTTGTTAGAGTTCGTGCTGTATTGCTAGCTCCGTCGCTGAGATGGTGTCCAATCTTCCCCAGCAGACGATGTAGACAGGGAATGAGGTATCCCGAACAGATATGAAGCATTTCAAATGCTTCATATTGAGGCATATATTAGGCAGATGAAAGGACTCATATCGGTGATGCCGACGTCATCTGACGCGACTGAAGCCGTAGTGGGACACCGCCCTTTGGCCAGAACGTGATCGCTCTGCGCTGAATCGTTGCAGCACGCGGAGAAGCAAGGGACAGCTCGGTGTGCGCCAGGATCGTTCCCATCACGATCTTCATCTCATACAGCGCGAAGGAAGCACCGATGCAGCGTCGGATTCCTCCTCCGAACGGAAGCCATGAAGCGGGGTCGGGCTGACCCTGTAGGAATCGATCGGGACGGAACGCTTCCGGGTCGGGATAGACGGAAGGATTGCGATGCGCCAGGTAGATGCACGCAGATACGGCGGTTCCGGCGGGTAGGTCATATCCAGCGATCGACAGCGGCTGCGCCAGCACCCGGCCCACAAACGGAATCACCGGACGGAGTCGCAGCACTTCTTTGATCGTTGCATCCAGATACGGAAGGCTCGCCAGCTTTTCCGGTGATGCAGAGACGCCGCCCGCGTCGCGAACTTCCTGCTGGAGCTTGGCATAGATGGACGGATGCAGAAGGATTCGCTCAAACGCCCACGCCAGCGCGGTCGCCGTCGTCTCGTGTCCTGCCACAAGCGCGGTCATGAGCTCGTCGCGTAGCTCTTCATCGGTCAGTCCTTGACCTTGTTCGTCCACCGCTTGCAGTAGCATCGCGAGCACATCGCTGCGTTCCTTGGCGGACTCTCTGCGTCGATTGGAAATCTGCTGATACAGCAGGACATCGGTGCGATCGCGTGCGGACAGAAACAGCTTCCATGGGAGTCTCTGTTCGCGGCTCGGATCGAGAGAGAGCAGCACCATCAGCGGCAGCCACAGCGGATGTTCCCCGAGCTTCAGAAACTGGGTCAGCTGATCACGCAGCACTTGAAGCTGTGGACCCTCATCGATTCCGAACACCGTGCGCAGGATGATCTGCAGCGTGATGTCCTGGGTCTGATTGTGCAAGATCAGCGGAGTGTCCGTCGGCCAGCGCGCGATCGACTGCCGCGTGATCTCGGCCATGGTCTGTCCGTACAAGCGCATCCGTTCCCCGTGAAAGGAGGGCAAAAGCAGCTTGCGATGACGCATGTGTTCCGCTCCGTCCAGCAGCAGCACAGAGTGGCCTCCCACGACGGCACGAAGGACGCGATTTACTCGTCCGGCCTGCATGTCATCGCCCTTGGACGCAAAGATCGTACGAATCGACTCCGGGTCCGTCAGCATCACCATGTCGTAGGGAGGCAGCTTGACCCGAAACGTCGGTCCGTACTTTTTGTGACAGTGATGAAGGAACTGCACAGGAAATCGGGTCCATGCGAGCGACTGAACAAGCCTGGGAATCGGCAGCGAAGGAGGCAGTGTCATGGCCACAGGATGCCGCAAAGCGTAGGTGCTGCGAAGACAGCGTTGCGTGGCTGCGTACACCCGTCGCGCGGTGATCCTGCTTGCAGTCGCAGCGCTCGCCTACACGCGTGCGATTGTCTGTGTGCTACGTTGATACATGCGCCTGGGAATGCCTGTCGTTCTGATACAGGTGCAGTCTGGCCGCGTGCGATGCATGGACCGAACAAAACCCTTTTGATAAGGAGTACCGCAACATGGCGATTAAGGTGGAGGACGCACTCAAATTTGTGAAGCCGCACATTTCTGAAGTAAAGAAGCTGAGAGACTACGCTGTCTCTGATTTTCTGGGTTACATCGATATTGTCAAGGATTACGCAGAGCTAGAAGAAGTTCAGAAGACGTGGGCACTGTACCTGAAGTGGAAGGATCTGTGCAACAGCGACAAAGCCAAGTACAGCTCGGCCAATGGAACCGCGTTCAAGCCCGAAGTGCAGTTTGTTTATAAGGTGGGGAAAACAGTAGCGGAAGCGCCAACTTTGGTCGACAAGGTCAAGACGATCAAGGAGCACGCAACCAATACCAAAGGAAAGGAAGTCGATCTAAAGAAGGACGGATATCGAGAAGCCACTTTGCGCGGAGTGGGTCAGTGTGAGTATTTCGCACAGCAGGCCTACGGGCACCTAAAAGTTCCAGCCAAGACGGGCAGCGTGGCTCCGCTTGTGCGAAAGATTGCGACACCTGGACACAACTGGGTGATTGTGAACTATGACGATGAAAGTCAAAACAAGCCTGAGCTGTGGGTTCAGGTTGATTTTTGGCTGGCAGCGCTGGGGCTTCCGCTTGATAAGTGCATCTGTGCGTATAGCAAGCGGGCCGTTCAGTTTAAGGAAAAGATAGAGATTGTCCTAACCTACGACCCGAACAGCGCTACAGAGACAGACGAAAAGCGAAAGAAGAAGTAGCGCGGACGTCCTGTCTACTTCCAGCCGATCGCGCCGCCGGTGCTTCCGGCGGTGAGCGCGGGCGAGCCTGCGGCCAGTCGGTAGTTGCAGGTGGCTGGGTCGACAAACATCGGGTTTGACGACAGGTTGCCGACGCCGCAGCTTAGGTCAGAGCCGCTGCCCAGGATGCTGTGGTGGATGTCTCCGTCGCAGCTCGAGAGCGAATAGGGCCACACAATGCTGTCAGCAAGGACGAGCGGCGAGGCGATGGGCGACGGGGACAGGATCGTGCTGTTGTAGACCCGTGCCGCGCCGCGTACGCCCGAGCCGGTCTTGAAGATCAGCGAGTTGCGGATCGTCGCTGAGCCGTTGGTCATGCTGACGGCCTTGTCGCCTGCGTCGTGAATGACGGTGTCCTCGATGGTGAAGGTCGAGTTCGAGTGATCGATGGCGTCGTCACCGATGTCTACGACGAAGCAGCGTCGGATGGTCTGCTTGGATGCGGCTCCGTCGACGTGAATGCCGTCACCGTCGTAGCGTAGCGGCGTGGTCGGTCCGCGTCCGATCGAGGTCCACCAGGAGTCCTCGATGAGGACGGTGTTGCCGCTCGACAGAAACTCGGCACCGATGCCCACGCGAGAGACCAGGGAGCGACGGATGATCGAGGTGCCGGTGCCAGGGCTCTGAAACACCATGCCGGTCGCGTCGGTGAAGATGCTGTCCTGGACGGTCAGGCTGTGGCTGTTGTTCAGGTTGATGATCGGCGGGCGAGGGTGGCTGACGATCGAGCCGTTGCCCGCGCCGGTCAGGATGACCCAGTCCATCGTCGACGATTCGCTGCCGTAAAAGAAGATGCCGCGCCAGGCGTTCGGGTTCGACAGCGACGAGCCGCTGATGGTGTGCGTCATGGCCGACGCGCCGCGCTCGGAAAAGAAGTGGATCGGGCGCTCGATGGTGCCGGTGGCGCTGAGCTTGCCGTTGACGACGAGCAGCGTGCCGTCTTCGAGCTTGCCGGTGGTGTCGATCATCACGTTGGTGCCGGGATGGATCGTCAGCGTCGAGCCCGCAGGCACGGTCGTCTGATGCGCCGACAGTCGGATGTTTTCATTCGGTCCCCAGGTCAGATCCGCGCCGCTGAGCGTCGCTGGCATCACGCGCCAGGTCGGGCTTGATTCCACGGTCAGTCGGCGAGTTGCGGTACGCTCTCCGACGGTGACTGTGACAAGGTATTCGCCGGCTGGAACCGTCGCGCCGCCGTCCAGGGTCAGCGAGACGCTGCCGATGCCGTGATAGAAGCGCAGCGAGTCTTCGGGGACGGGAACGTGATCATCGAAGACCGTGACCGTGACGGGGATGTTCTGGCCATTGTCGGCCCGACGGACGGTGACGCTGCCGAGCGTGTCGAAGCATCCGTCGGTGACGATCTGACCAGTGACGGGATCCAGCATCTCGGCCCGTAGCGTGATCGGCTTGTCGCTGGGCATCCGTCGCGGCACCGTCAGGCGCAAGTCGCGATCGATCTCGCAGCGATCACCCGTGATTCCTTCCGGGCAAGCGCAGATGTAGCTGTTGACTCCGTCGACGCACTGGCCGCCGTTTTCACAGGCATCCTTGGGACAGTCGTCGATGTTCTGCTCACAGAGCTGGCCAGAAAATCCCGACGGACACTTACACACCGGTGCGGTTTCTTCGACGACACACGCTCCGCCGTTTTGACACTGGATATAGCCACAGGGATCTTTGCTCTGATCTTCCGTCGGTGTGTAGTCTGACGGAAGCTGCATTCCACTGCCCGAATCACCGCCGCTGCAGCCGGTGCCCAGCGAAAGCGCGAGCCAGAGAGCAAAGTGTCCTTGACGAGAAGCAAACAGGGAATTCATTCCAAACGACTCCTTGACAATGTCGGTAATCGAACGAGCAATCATCCTAAGCACGGATATCGCAGAAATGCAAAGACAGCTCAAAGCATCCTGCGCTCATCGATAGTTATCAGTGCATGTGTCGTAGCGTAGGATTCATACACTACTGATTCGTGCTGTTGGATTCGCGATCGTATCGACGATGCGGCAAGTGATGGCAGTGTGCTGATCGCATTGCAAGGAGCACCGTGCAGCAACCAGGGTCGCGATTCGCTGACAGAAATCCCAAGGAGATCATCAGCTTGGATTGCATCAACCCGGATGCGCTGACTTTTGCTGGGTTGTTGCTATTGTTTGTGTGGATCGGCTGGTTCTCTCGGTCGAACGGGAAGCTGGCTGCTGTCTGTCTGATTGGTGTACGCAACAAAAAGTCTGCTCTGCCGAATACTATAGGATAACAATATTCATGCTGATCAAACTGCTCAATGTGAAGTCATCTTGGGCAAGCCGCAGTGTCTCTGGATTTCTGCTTTCTTTGCTGTGCTTGGCGGCTTGTTCCAGCGAGACGCTGTCCCCAGAGGTGATTCCGCCGGATCTGGCTGCACCGGCACCGCCGCCCGAGACCGCGCGCTTTTTGCTGCTGCGCACTGCCCGCTGGCCCGGTGGTGGTCGAGAGATGACGCTGGGGGTGCTGAACCAGTCGAGCGGCCAGCCGTTTGCGCAGGATCTGACCGCTGAGATTTCAGCACAGGGGCCCGATTCGATTCCGATAAGCAGCAAAGTGAGCAAGGTTTCGCTTCAGCCAGGCTATACCGCAATTCTGCTGCCACCCAGTCAGACTGCGGCAGAGCGAGTGAGTCTATCGCAGGCAATTCTGACGTTTGTGTCTTCTCGGCCAAGTAGTGAGCGAATTGCGCTATATCGTCATGGCGCTGCAGTTCAGTTGTTTTCCAATTTTCTGCTGGAACGACGCAAGCTCACGGAAGCGCTTGATCGATATCAAAAAGGCATAGATGGCGATCCCAGTCCGCTGCCTTTGCTGCAAGCCATTGGCACGGTGGTGAGCGATGTGCGTGATGTGGGCGGTGTGGGCCCGGATGTTATGCGTAGCTTGATTGTGCTGACCAAAGAGCCTTCAGTGGTCTTCAGTGACTATCCACAGGTCTTTGTCATGCCAGTATTGCCTGATGCAAGTGGGCTGAGCCAAGCATCTCAGACGATTGATGATGTGCGTCAGCGTGCGTTCTACAAAGTGGCAAGCTGTGGTCAAGATGCCAAGTTCAATGCACGCTTGCTGGTTCGTTCGCTTCAAGGTGAGCTGAGCGCATCGTTTCCTGCGACGCTGCCAGAGGAAGTTGGAGCCGCTTGCAAGGTGGATGACATTGACTCGGCGAAGCGCACCTACACACCGCGCATTGAGCTGGTGTTTGATGATGTGCAGCGCGCGGCCCACGATGCGCGAATTCGAGCCACCCAAAGTGGAACGTATAATGAAGCACTGGCGCGAAGCGACTTTGAAACACAAGTCCGTCTGGCACCAGGACAACCAACCGTTCTGGCGACCGCTCATCTGCACGGTCAAGGCTCGCTGTCTTGTGAACGAAAGAGCTATACGATCCAGCTCACCGGAGCAGATCGTTATCTCATACAAGACTCAGCAACGGATGAATATACGCTGATCTCGATGTGCGACGATCCAGCTTATGTGTATGCTCCGACCGTCTTTGCTCTGTATGCCAATGACTTGTTTACGATGAAGCATCGCTTTGTTGAGTTTGTCATTGATGGCAAGACACGCGGTATCTATCTGCTTGTTGAAAAAGCCCAAGACGAGCTGCGAAGAGATCATGCCAGAACGTCCGGTGTGCTGCGTCGTCAGTATCCAGTAGGAACCGCTGATGCGTTTGAAGTGCTGTATTCTGATTCACTAGATCCACTGGCGCCATCGACTCGCTATAAGGCATTCATTGCCCAGCTTGCTCCGCTGACTGGTGATGCCTTGATCACTGCTGCCCGGAGTCAGCTTGATCTGGAACAGTATCTTCGCTATCTGGCCAATCAGTCGATTCTGCGATCGGGTGATTATATTGATGAAGCCTATTTTATTGGAACTGAGCAAGCCAATGGAATGGGTGGAACCAGCGAGACCTATCGAGTCATGGCCTGGGACCCGGAAGGCTATACAACGTGCCACTCAAATGGCGCGAATGCCTATCCTGATTCGTTTGGATTGTCATATTGCGCAGAGGCTCGACTTGATTTTAAGCTGCTGGGCGATCCTTATGTATATAAGTTGTTTGCTGGCAAGCTGGAAGAGTCGCTCGCCACGATGATGACGCGCGACAAGATGGCGGCGGGGCTGGAAAAGAACAAGACGGCGCTGCATGCGCTGCTCAGCACGCCAGCGATCTGTGCGGCGATGACAGAGCTGCTGAAGCTCAATGCGGGCGCGGCGGACTGTGCGGTGGCGCGCAGTGTGATCACGGCGCGGGCGGACTCGATCCTGGCCTCGTACGATGCGAGGCGGACGTATCTGCTGAATCAGCTGGTGGCGTATCGCGCGCGCTTCTGACGCTACGATCCGGGCAAGATGCTGCGCAGTGCGATGCTGGCGGCTTGGCTGATGGCGCGGCTGTGGTAGTCGTAGATGTCGATGGGGGTGCGGCTGGCGAGCTTGCGGAGCGCGGGGACTGCGGCCTGGGCGCGCGGACCGATGACTCCGAAGATCTCGCAGACCTTGACCAGCTCGGCGCTGGCGACGGTGCCGCTCGCCAGTGTGGTGAGGGTCTGGATCGCCGCATCATCGAGCGGTGCGCAGAGCGGAATCACGCGATGGAGCGCACGGACAGCGCCACAGACGGCCTCTGCATCGGTGCTTTGCGCAGCGGACAGGAGTGCAGCAAGTGACTTCGCTCCGTCGCGGCTGGCCAGTCCTTCTGCGGCTTTGGCGCGTACGGTTCCGATCGGACACAGAAGCTGCGCCAAGAGCAAGTCCGCCGCTTGCTGATGCGTGCTGGCCCACGCCAAGATCATGGCTGCGCGCTGTCCATCGTGATCCGCGCGCTGGGAGACAAGCGTCTGGCAGTCTGTCTGCACCGCAAGGGGGGTCCGCAGCAGCGCTTCGCCTCCGATTTCGCGCAGAAAGCGAAGCAGCTGATAGCCATGCGCTCTGCGACGACTAAACGCCAGACAGATCGATCGCAGCGCGGCGTGTCCTTGGTGAATGAGCGCGTCGAGCGCAGCATCCGCAACGGAGTCATGACGAATCGCTTCAGGAGGCGTCATGTAGGGATCTGGCGTGATCCAGGGCTCCATGTTGACGGAGCCCGAATCACCCAGCGCGGTGGTCAGGGAATCGATGGCATCGGGCGGAAGATTCGATCGCCTAGACAGCGCTTGGGCGGCAGCCAGGCGACGGAGTTCACTGCCTGGGGTGGGATTGTGTAGCTCTGTCAGAAGCGAGGGAATCGGCGTGTCGGACCAGCTGCTTAGCAAGGCTTCGATCTGCGCAAGCGGAGTCATTGCGCAGGATCATAGCGCTTAGCTGCTCGCGGTGGGGACTGGCTGCGGAATCATCAACGCATCGACGGGACGCAGTCCCTCTTCATCAAAGCCGATGAATGCAGTGGCGCGATGTGGACGAATCAGCGACAGCCGATACAGCTCGTTGTATGCAGCCAGAACGTGCGGATCTTTTCCAAGCTGCGCCATGGCTCTGCCGACGGCAAGCGGATACTGTCCTTTCGCTTCTGCGGTGAGACTTGCAACCTTGACGCTGGTCTCTGCTTCCAGGGTTGCAACCGCCAGGCGTCCTTCTTCCTGAAGCTCTGCACGCGCGCGTCCGAGCCGGGCTGCGATGGTGGACAGAATCCGGGCAGACACCTCGGGAAGCAGGCTGACTTTCTGTAGGAAGGCGAGATCGATCACAACGCCCCAGCGCTCGGTGTCGGTGCGGATGTCGCTCTTGAGATGCTCTCCCAGCTCGGATCGATCGCACAGGATTTCACCAAATGTCCGTCGACCAAGTAGCGCCAGCGTGGCATGCATCACCAGTCCTCGCAGGGATTCATGAAGATGCGAAACCGCGTACTCTGCTTTGACCGGATCCACCACTCGGTAGTCGATCCAGACATCGACAATCACGGTCGTTCCTTCGCGATCGGCAACATGAATGTCTGCGATCTGAAGGAAGTCGCGACGCAGTGACACACGATGCAGAGACACCCACGGAAGCATGCGCGAAGGAAGCCACGTCAGTCCTGGCTCGCGATGGGTTTCGATGTGCTTTCCGAAGCGCTCGACCAGCACAACTTCTTCGTCTTCCACGCAGACCGTTAGCATGCGCAGGACAGACCACAGTCCGAACACAACCAGCAGCGGTGTTGCCATTCCGACAAGGAGAGGGAGCCAGTTGATCATGAGTTCACCTTCTGCTGGGAGTGCGTGGTCTGGGAATCGCTCTTTCCGCGTACATAGACATGGCGTGCTTCCGATAGGACTTCGGCTCGGCGACGGGAGACGTAGTCTGAAAGGACGTTGGCTCTGTCTAGCTCGCGCAGCTTCGATCCAAGCTCGTTCATCTCGACTTCAATTGCGCGCGCACGCTCGGTCGCGATGGCGACTCCTTTGCGCGCTGCGATGAGCCGCTGCTGACATTCTCCTTCCGCGCGAAACAGTGCCGCATCGACATCGCTCTTGGCCTGCACGACGGTGTTTAGCGCTTCGCGTAGCTCATCTGGCGACTCGAAGTTCATCACATCAATCGCTTCGAGCCGTACGCCAAAGTGATCGCCAATCAGCTTTTTGCCAAACTCTGTGACGCGCTGATTGAGGGTCTTTCGCTCTCTGCGAATGAGTGCGTAGGCACCCAGGGAGTCGTCAATCAGCTGTTCTACCGAGGGTGACGTTGTGCTTCCGAGCATCGCGCGTGGAGTGGGACTTTGGAAGTTTGCGATCTCATTTCGGAGCACGCAGGTAAACGTTCCCACCATGTGCGGAATCGGTCGCGTCAGACCAAACAGATGATGTTCGAGCTGATCGATGACCGGCGCAAAGCGCAGCGCAGACTGGTAGCGAATCGTGATTCCGTCATTGGTCATCACGGTGCGATCTTCGTCTCCGCTCAGCTCGACATTCTGTTCCTTGATGTTCACGCGCAGGATGTGATCCCACGGCTGTTTGCGATGCAGTCCTGAAGACAAGACTCGCAGCGTTCCCGACGGTTCACGGACTGCTCTTCCGAAGCGACTCAGGACCGCGACTTCTCCTTCTGGGACATGGACGAAGCTCTTTGCTGCGATGATGGTTGTCAGCAGCAGGACGCCGATTAGGATTCCGTACGTAAACATTAGAACCTCTCTGCGGGGGCCGTAACCAGCCAGCGCTCTTGCCAAGGGGTGACTTCCAGCTCGTGAACCATCGCTGCGTCTTCTTTGCGCTGTTCGCTCTCTGCATCGGCGGCTGCATACGCGATGGCGAGGCCGCGATTGACTTCGACCACGTCTTCGTTGAACTCACGATGAGCAGCCGAAACGAGCGGCAAGCGATCGACCGCATCGGCACTGTCCACGATGCTTCCGTGCGGAACGAAGCGACCTTCGGGAAGCTCGACACCGACGACGATTGCACCGATTCCGATGTAACAACCTGCGCCCACTACGGCGTCATGGACGACCGCATTGAAGCCCACAAAGGTGCGATCCCCGATGTAGGAAGGACCGTGAATGAGCGCGTTGTGTGCGATCGAGACGCCTTCGCCCACGTAGATTGCCCACTGCTCGCCAGCGACTTCTACGTACTTTTCTTTGAGCGCGTGCAGGATCACTCCGTCTTGGATGTTGGAGTTTGATCCGATGAAAAATGGTGCGCCTTCATCGGCCCGTACAGAGGTGTCCGCAGCGACGTGAACGTGATCTCCCAAGACCACCTTCCCAATCACGGTTCCTTGCGGATGAACATACGCGGTGGGAGATCGAACTGCATTGTGACGAATGTGACGCAGCCAGCGATGGTGCGCAGGCGCTGCTTCACTGTGTCCGGTCACGCGCGCTTGCGCATGCTCCTGACCGAGCGTTGCACGAACCCCGCGTGCGCGTGCTTCCGCGCTGACCAGCGCCGAGGATCGCTTGCCACGATGCAGATACAAGTTCAGCGCATGCATCAGCATTCCGACGACCAGTCCGGTCAGCAGGTGTCCGCTCAGCGTGCCGAGCGCCGTTGCCAAAAAGGCCACCGCTTCCAGCTTTTCCTTCTTGGCCAGCTCGGTCAGGGTGCGCCACTCGATCAGACGGAATCCGACCACGCACAGAAGTCCCGCGAGCGCCGCTTGCGGAATGCTACTAATCGCCGGAGCCAGCGTCAGAATCAGTCCAGCCAGCAGCAGTCCGTGAAGCAGCGAAGACAGTCGATTGGTGCCTCCGCTTTGGACGTTCACACCGGACCGCACCACCACGCCTGTGACCGGCATTCCGCTAAACAGTCCGACGGTGAAGTTTGCCAGACCTTGTCCGAACAGCTCTAGGTTGGGCTCATGCGGACGGCTGTTTTTGGTCATCCGATCCAGCGCTTGCGCAGACAGAAGCGATTCCAGTGCGGCCAGCAGTCCCAGCGGAAGCGTCGCCACCGCCAAGTCCAGCCAGTTTTCATCCGCAACAATCGGAACCGAGAGATCGGGAAGGATGGACAGCACTTCTCCGATGTCGCGAACGCGCTCGATCTTCCAGCCGACATACACCGATACAAACGTCACCACAGCGACGGAAATTGCAGCCGCAGGAAGGCGCTTGTACTTGGACAGCGCGACGATTGTAAACGCAACCGTAAGCCCGGAAACGACCGCAACCCACGACACATGATGCAGCCACTGCGGACGATGCATCATCATCGCGAGATCGATCACTTGATAGTTTACGACTTCAGGAAAACCCAGCAGCTCTGGGATCTGACTGTCGAGCAGCTTGATTCCGACTCCGCTTGTGAAGCCAGCCAGAACGCTCTCTGGAACGTACTTTCCGAGCCGTCCTGCGCCACTGAAGGACAAGATCAGCTGAAGGACTCCGATTAGCAGACAGGCTGCGGCAACACCGACGGTGCCAAAGCGCTGAGACAGTCCCAGCACCATCACAGAGAGCGCAGCTGCGGGGCCGGTTACTTGCATCGGAGCGCCACCAAATGACGCAGCAATGAAGCCTCCGATGGCACCTGCAAACAGACCTGCGGAAGGTGGCAGACCACTGGCTACAGCCAGCGCCAGGTTCAAGGGCATGGCGACCGCAGCGACGGTGAGTGCGGCCAAAATGTTGGGAAGCTTCGGCTGAAACAGCGCGTCTTTCCAGTCCGACTTCCACGCCGAAAACATCGAACCCATGCGCGTCACAAACGGAGAGTCTTCCGTCCGTTTCCGTCGTGACGAGGTTCTACTTGTTGTCTCTTTCATGTTCGCTCCCAGAGCGAGAACGCTCATGCGCAGATACACATGAGCTGTGATTCAGAACAGCGCCATGCAGATCACTGCCGAGCTGTGACCGCGTGAACTGTTCCGTGCGCGCTGATTGTCAGCGCACGACATGACTTGCAACGACCCGCTAGATCGTGCGCGGAGGTCGCTCTGGGGCTTCGCGATGCGTCAGATCAAAGAGCTTTTCAGCGACGTAAAATCCAGCGTTGTGGTCGCCTCTGTGATGCAAAAAACAATCGGCGCTGTGGGCCATCAACGAAACAAGCGGAGCGCTTCGCTTGGCCGGATCGTCGTCGTCTTCTTCTTCCGCGTCTTCGCCCCGCTCTTGTTCCGATTCATCATCCGATTCCGGGGAAGACGCCGGATCTTCCTCTTCGCGTGTCCCTTGGTCGTCTGATTCGTCTTCTTCTTCTTCGGGACCTGCTCCGGTTCGATTCGTCCGGCCTTGGGCCCCAGTCCGTGCGTCGCTGCGCGTGCTATTTCTTGGCGACTGCGCGATCGAAGCAGACTCCCACCACAGTCCCATGGGCCTCCCGCCTTGCCATAGCTCCAGCAGGAGCGACAGCACGGCCAGAAGCACCCAGGATCGTGGCTGATAAAGACTCATCGAGCGTGCTTCATATACCGGATGCGCCGAGTGCATCGCAATTTTCTCTGTGCCTCGGCTTCCCTGTCCGTTCCCTGTGCGATTCCGTTTCGTACACGCCCCGTCGCTGGTCGCGCATCACGAGCGTTCGTGCTGTATTGCTAGCTCCGTCGCTGAGATGGTGTCCAATCTTCCCCAGCAGACGATGTAGACAGGGAATGAGGTATCCCGAACAGATATGAAGCATTTCAAATGCTTCATATTGAGGCATATATTAGGCAGATGAAAGGACTCATATCGGTGATGCCGACGTCATCTGACGCGACTGAAGCCGTAGTGGGACACCGCCCTTTGGCCAGAACGTGATCGCTCTGCGCTGAATCGTTGCAGCACGCGGAGAAGCAAGGGACAGCTCGGTGTGCGCCAGGATCGTTCCCATCACGATCTTCATCTCATACAGCGCGAAGGAAGCACCGATGCAGCGTCGGATTCCTCCTCCGAACGGAAGCCATGAAGCGGGGTCGGGCTGACCCTGTAGGAATCGATCGGGACGGAACGCTTCCGGGTCGGGATAGACGGAAGGATTGCGATGCGCCAGGTAGATGCACGCAGATACGGCGGTTCCGGCGGGTAGGTCATATCCAGCGATCGACAGCGGCTGCGCCAGCACCCGGCCCACAAACGGAATCACCGGACGGAGTCGCAGCACTTCTTTGATCGTTGCATCCAGATACGGAAGGCTCGCCAGCTTTTCCGGTGATGCAGAGACGCCGCCCGCGTCGCGAACTTCCTGCTGGAGCTTGGCATAGATGGACGGATGCAGAAGGATTCGCTCAAACGCCCACGCCAGCGCGGTCGCCGTCGTCTCGTGTCCTGCCACAAGCGCGGTCATGAGCTCGTCGCGTAGCTCTTCATCGGTCAGTCCTTGACCTTGTTCGTCCACCGCTTGCAGTAGCATCGCGAGCACATCGCTGCGTTCCTTGGCGGACTCTCTGCGTCGATTGGAAATCTGCTGATACAGCAGGACATCGGTGCGATCGCGTGCGGACAGAAACAGCTTCCATGGGAGTCTCTGTTCGCGGCTCGGATCGAGAGAGAGCAGCACCATCAGCGGCAGCCACAGCGGATGTTCCCCGAGCTTCAGAAACTGGGTCAGCTGATCACGCAGCACTTGAAGCTGTGGACCCTCATCGATTCCGAACACCGTGCGCAGGATGATCTGCAGCGTGATGTCCTGGGTCTGATTGTGCAAGATCAGCGGAGTGTCCGTCGGCCAGCGCGCGATCGACTGCCGCGTGATCTCGGCCATGGTCTGTCCGTACAAGCGCATCCGTTCCCCGTGAAAGGAGGGCAAAAGCAGCTTGCGATGACGCATGTGTTCCGCTCCGTCCAGCAGCAGCACAGAGTGGCCTCCCACGACGGCACGAAGGACGCGATTTACTCGTCCGGCCTGCATGTCATCGCCCTTGGACGCAAAGATCGTACGAATCGACTCCGGGTCCGTCAGCATCACCATGTCGTAGGGAGGCAGCTTGACCCGAAACGTCGGTCCGTACTTTTTGTGACAGTGATGAAGGAACTGCACAGGAAATCGGGTCCATGCGAGCGACTGAACAAGCCTGGGAATCGGCAGCGAAGGAGGCAGTGTCATGGCCACAGGATGCCGCAAAGCGTAGGTGCTGCGAAGACAGCGTTGCGTGGCTGCGTACACCCGTCGCGCGGTGATCCTGCTTGCAGTCGCAGCGCTCGCCTACACGCGTGCGATTGTCTGTGTGCTACGTTGATACATGCGCCTGGGAATGCCTGTCGTTCTGATACAGGTGCAGTCTGGCCGCGTGCGATGCATGGACCGAACAAAACCCTTTTGATAAGGAGTACCGCAACATGGCGATTAAGGTGGAGGACGCACTCAAATTTGTGAAGCCGCACATTTCTGAAGTAAAGAAGCTGAGAGACTACGCTGTCTCTGATTTTCTGGGTTACATCGATATTGTCAAGGATTACGCAGAGCTAGAAGAAGTTCAGAAGACGTGGGCACTGTACCTGAAGTGGAAGGATCTGTGCAACAGCGACAAAGCCAAGTACAGCTCGGCCAATGGAACCGCGTTCAAGCCCGAAGTGCAGTTTGTTTATAAGGTGGGGAAAACAGTAGCGGAAGCGCCAACTTTGGTCGACAAGGTCAAGACGATCAAGGAGCACGCAACCAATACCAAAGGAAAGGAAGTCGATCTAAAGAAGGACGGATATCGAGAAGCCACTTTGCGCGGAGTGGGTCAGTGTGAGTATTTCGCACAGCAGGCCTACGGGCACCTAAAAGTTCCAGCCAAGACGGGCAGCGTGGCTCCGCTTGTGCGAAAGATTGCGACACCTGGACACAACTGGGTGATTGTGAACTATGACGATGAAAGTCAAAACAAGCCTGAGCTGTGGGTTCAGGTTGATTTTTGGCTGGCAGCGCTGGGGCTTCCGCTTGATAAGTGCATCTGTGCGTATAGCAAGCGGGCCGTTCAGTTTAAGGAAAAGATAGAGATTGTCCTAACCTACGACCCGAACAGCGCTACAGAGACAGACGAAAAGCGAAAGAAGAAGTAGCGCGGACGTCCTGTCTACTTCCAGCCGATCGCGCCGCCGGTGCTTCCGGCGGTGAGCGCGGGCGAGCCTGCGGCCAGTCGGTAGTTGCAGGTGGCTGGGTCGACAAACATCGGGTTTGACGACAGGTTGCCGACGCCGCAGCTTAGGTCAGAGCCGCTGCCCAGGATGCTGTGGTGGATGTCTCCGTCGCAGCTCGAGAGCGAATAGGGCCACACAATGCTGTCAGCAAGGACGAGCGGCGAGGCGATGGGCGACGGGGACAGGATCGTGCTGTTGTAGACCCGTGCCGCGCCGCGTACGCCCGAGCCGGTCTTGAAGATCAGCGAGTTGCGGATCGTCGCTGAGCCGTTGGTCATGCTGACGGCCTTGTCGCCTGCGTCGTGAATGACGGTGTCCTCGATGGTGAAGGTCGAGTTCGAGTGATCGATGGCGTCGTCACCGATGTCTACGACGAAGCAGCGTCGGATGGTCTGCTTGGATGCGGCTCCGTCGACGTGAATGCCGTCACCGTCGTAGCGTAGCGGCGTGGTCGGTCCGCGTCCGATCGAGGTCCACCAGGAGTCCTCGATGAGGACGGTGTTGCCGCTCGACAGAAACTCGGCACCGATGCCCACGCGAGAGACCAGGGAGCGACGGATGATCGAGGTGCCGGTGCCAGGGCTCTGAAACACCATGCCGGTCGCGTCGGTGAAGATGCTGTCCTGGACGGTCAGGCTGTGGCTGTTGTTCAGGTTGATGATCGGCGGGCGAGGGTGGCTGACGATCGAGCCGTTGCCCGCGCCGGTCAGGATGACCCAGTCCATCGTCGACGATTCGCTGCCGTAAAAGAAGATGCCGCGCCAGGCGTTCGGGTTCGACAGCGACGAGCCGCTGATGGTGTGCGTCATGGCCGACGCGCCGCGCTCGGAAAAGAAGTGGATCGGGCGCTCGATGGTGCCGGTGGCGCTGAGCTTGCCGTTGACGACGAGCAGCGTGCCGTCTTCGAGCTTGCCGGTGGTGTCGATCATCACGTTGGTGCCGGGATGGATCGTCAGCGTCGAGCCCGCAGGCACGGTCGTCTGATGCGCCGACAGTCGGATGTTTTCATTCGGTCCCCAGGTCAGATCCGCGCCGCTGAGCGTCGCTGGCATCACGCGCCAGGTCGGGCTTGATTCCACGGTCAGTCGGCGAGTTGCGGTACGCTCTCCGACGGTGACTGTGACAAGGTATTCGCCGGCTGGAACCGTCGCGCCGCCGTCCAGGGTCAGCGAGACGCTGCCGATGCCGTGATAGAAGCGCAGCGAGTCTTCGGGGACGGGAACGTGATCATCGAAGACCGTGACCGTGACGGGGATGTTCTGGCCATTGTCGGCCCGACGGACGGTGACGCTGCCGAGCGTGTCGAAGCATCCGTCGGTGACGATCTGACCAGTGACGGGATCCAGCATCTCGGCCCGTAGCGTGATCGGCTTGTCGCTGGGCATCCGTCGCGGCACCGTCAGGCGCAAGTCGCGATCGATCTCGCAGCGATCACCCGTGATTCCTTCCGGGCAAGCGCAGATGTAGCTGTTGACTCCGTCGACGCACTGGCCGCCGTTTTCACAGGCATCCTTGGGACAGTCGTCGATGTTCTGCTCACAGAGCTGGCCAGAAAATCCCGACGGACACTTACACACCGGTGCGGTTTCTTCGACGACACACGCTCCGCCGTTTTGACACTGGATATAGCCACAGGGATCTTTGCTCTGATCTTCCGTCGGTGTGTAGTCTGACGGAAGCTGCATTCCACTGCCCGAATCACCGCCGCTGCAGCCGGTGCCCAGCGAAAGCGCGAGCCAGAGAGCAAAGTGTCCTTGACGAGAAGCAAACAGGGAATTCATTCCAAACGACTCCTTGACAATGTCGGTAATCGAACGAGCAATCATCCTAAGCACGGATATCGCAGAAATGCAAAGACAGCTCAAAGCATCCTGCGCTCATCGATAGTTATCAGTGCATGTGTCGTAGCGTAGGATTCATACACTACTGATTCGTGCTGTTGGATTCGCGATCGTATCGACGATGCGGCAAGTGATGGCAGTGTGCTGATCGCATTGCAAGGAGCACCGTGCAGCAACCAGGGTCGCGATTCGCTGACAGAAATCCCAAGGAGATCATCAGCTTGGATTGCATCAACCCGGATGCGCTGACTTTTGCTGGGTTGTTGCTATTGTTTGTGTGGATCGGCTGGTTCTCTCGGTCGAACGGGAAGCTGGCTGCTGTCTGTCTGATTGGTGTACGCAACAAAAAGTCTGCTCTGCCGAATACTATAGGATAACAATATTCATGCTGATCAAACTGCTCAATGTGAAGTCATCTTGGGCAAGCCGCAGTGTCTCTGGATTTCTGCTTTCTTTGCTGTGCTTGGCGGCTTGTTCCAGCGAGACGCTGTCCCCAGAGGTGATTCCGCCGGATCTGGCTGCACCGGCACCGCCGCCCGAGACCGCGCGCTTTTTGCTGCTGCGCACTGCCCGCTGGCCCGGTGGTGGTCGAGAGATGACGCTGGGGGTGCTGAACCAGTCGAGCGGCCAGCCGTTTGCGCAGGATCTGACCGCTGAGATTTCAGCACAGGGGCCCGATTCGATTCCGATAAGCAGCAAAGTGAGCAAGGTTTCGCTTCAGCCAGGCTATACCGCAATTCTGCTGCCACCCAGTCAGACTGCGGCAGAGCGAGTGAGTCTATCGCAGGCAATTCTGACGTTTGTGTCTTCTCGGCCAAGTAGTGAGCGAATTGCGCTATATCGTCATGGCGCTGCAGTTCAGTTGTTTTCCAATTTTCTGCTGGAACGACGCAAGCTCACGGAAGCGCTTGATCGATATCAAAAAGGCATAGATGGCGATCCCAGTCCGCTGCCTTTGCTGCAAGCCATTGGCACGGTGGTGAGCGATGTGCGTGATGTGGGCGGTGTGGGCCCGGATGTTATGCGTAGCTTGATTGTGCTGACCAAAGAGCCTTCAGTGGTCTTCAGTGACTATCCACAGGTCTTTGTCATGCCAGTATTGCCTGATGCAAGTGGGCTGAGCCAAGCATCTCAGACGATTGATGATGTGCGTCAGCGTGCGTTCTACAAAGTGGCAAGCTGTGGTCAAGATGCCAAGTTCAATGCACGCTTGCTGGTTCGTTCGCTTCAAGGTGAGCTGAGCGCATCGTTTCCTGCGACGCTGCCAGAGGAAGTTGGAGCCGCTTGCAAGGTGGATGACATTGACTCGGCGAAGCGCACCTACACACCGCGCATTGAGCTGGTGTTTGATGATGTGCAGCGCGCGGCCCACGATGCGCGAATTCGAGCCACCCAAAGTGGAACGTATAATGAAGCACTGGCGCGAAGCGACTTTGAAACACAAGTCCGTCTGGCACCAGGACAACCAACCGTTCTGGCGACCGCTCATCTGCACGGTCAAGGCTCGCTGTCTTGTGAACGAAAGAGCTATACGATCCAGCTCACCGGAGCAGATCGTTATCTCATACAAGACTCAGCAACGGATGAATATACGCTGATCTCGATGTGCGACGATCCAGCTTATGTGTATGCTCCGACCGTCTTTGCTCTGTATGCCAATGACTTGTTTACGATGAAGCATCGCTTTGTTGAGTTTGTCATTGATGGCAAGACACGCGGTATCTATCTGCTTGTTGAAAAAGCCCAAGACGAGCTGCGAAGAGATCATGCCAGAACGTCCGGTGTGCTGCGTCGTCAGTATCCAGTAGGAACCGCTGATGCGTTTGAAGTGCTGTATTCTGATTCACTAGATCCACTGGCGCCATCGACTCGCTATAAGGCATTCATTGCCCAGCTTGCTCCGCTGACTGGTGATGCCTTGATCACTGCTGCCCGGAGTCAGCTTGATCTGGAACAGTATCTTCGCTATCTGGCCAATCAGTCGATTCTGCGATCGGGTGATTATATTGATGAAGCCTATTTTATTGGAACTGAGCAAGCCAATGGAATGGGTGGAACCAGCGAGACCTATCGAGTCATGGCCTGGGACCCGGAAGGCTATACAACGTGCCACTCAAATGGCGCGAATGCCTATCCTGATTCGTTTGGATTGTCATATTGCGCAGAGGCTCGACTTGATTTTAAGCTGCTGGGCGATCCTTATGTATATAAGTTGTTTGCTGGCAAGCTGGAAGAGTCGCTCGCCACGATGATGACGCGCGACAAGATGGCGGCGGGGCTGGAAAAGAACAAGACGGCGCTGCATGCGCTGCTCAGCACGCCAGCGATCTGTGCGGCGATGACAGAGCTGCTGAAGCTCAATGCGGGCGCGGCGGACTGTGCGGTGGCGCGCAGTGTGATCACGGCGCGGGCGGACTCGATCCTGGCCTCGTACGATGCGAGGCGGACGTATCTGCTGAATCAGCTGGTGGCGTATCGCGCGCGCTTCTGACGCTACGATCCGGGCAAGATGCTGCGCAGTGCGATGCTGGCGGCTTGGCTGATGGCGCGGCTGTGGTAGTCGTAGATGTCGATGGGGGTGCGGCTGGCGAGCTTGCGGAGCGCGGGGACTGCGGCCTGGGCGCGCGGACCGATGACTCCGAAGATCTCGCAGACCTTGACCAGCTCGGCGCTGGCGACGGTGCCGCTCGCCAGTGTGGTGAGGGTCTGGATCGCCGCATCATCGAGCGGTGCGCAGAGCGGAATCACGCGATGGAGCGCACGGACAGCGCCACAGACGGCCTCTGCATCGGTGCTTTGCGCAGCGGACAGGAGTGCAGCAAGTGACTTCGCTCCGTCGCGGCTGGCCAGTCCTTCTGCGGCTTTGGCGCGTACGGTTCCGATCGGACACAGAAGCTGCGCCAAGAGCAAGTCCGCCGCTTGCTGATGCGTGCTGGCCCACGCCAAGATCATGGCTGCGCGCTGTCCATCGTGATCCGCGCGCTGGGAGACAAGCGTCTGGCAGTCTGTCTGCACCGCAAGGGGGGTCCGCAGCAGCGCTTCGCCTCCGATTTCGCGCAGAAAGCGAAGCAGCTGATAGCCATGCGCTCTGCGACGACTAAACGCCAGACAGATCGATCGCAGCGCGGCGTGTCCTTGGTGAATGAGCGCGTCGAGCGCAGCATCCGCAACGGAGTCATGACGAATCGCTTCAGGAGGCGTCATGTAGGGATCTGGCGTGATCCAGGGCTCCATGTTGACGGAGCCCGAATCACCCAGCGCGGTGGTCAGGGAATCGATGGCATCGGGCGGAAGATTCGATCGCCTAGACAGCGCTTGGGCGGCAGCCAGGCGACGGAGTTCACTGCCTGGGGTGGGATTGTGTAGCTCTGTCAGAAGCGAGGGAATCGGCGTGTCGGACCAGCTGCTTAGCAAGGCTTCGATCTGCGCAAGCGGAGTCATTGCGCAGGATCATAGCGCTTAGCTGCTCGCGGTGGGGACTGGCTGCGGAATCATCAACGCATCGACGGGACGCAGTCCCTCTTCATCAAAGCCGATGAATGCAGTGGCGCGATGTGGACGAATCAGCGACAGCCGATACAGCTCGTTGTATGCAGCCAGAACGTGCGGATCTTTTCCAAGCTGCGCCATGGCTCTGCCGACGGCAAGCGGATACTGTCCTTTCGCTTCTGCGGTGAGACTTGCAACCTTGACGCTGGTCTCTGCTTCCAGGGTTGCAACCGCCAGGCGTCCTTCTTCCTGAAGCTCTGCACGCGCGCGTCCGAGCCGGGCTGCGATGGTGGACAGAATCCGGGCAGACACCTCGGGAAGCAGGCTGACTTTCTGTAGGAAGGCGAGATCGATCACAACGCCCCAGCGCTCGGTGTCGGTGCGGATGTCGCTCTTGAGATGCTCTCCCAGCTCGGATCGATCGCACAGGATTTCACCAAATGTCCGTCGACCAAGTAGCGCCAGCGTGGCATGCATCACCAGTCCTCGCAGGGATTCATGAAGATGCGAAACCGCGTACTCTGCTTTGACCGGATCCACCACTCGGTAGTCGATCCAGACATCGACAATCACGGTCGTTCCTTCGCGATCGGCAACATGAATGTCTGCGATCTGAAGGAAGTCGCGACGCAGTGACACACGATGCAGAGACACCCACGGAAGCATGCGCGAAGGAAGCCACGTCAGTCCTGGCTCGCGATGGGTTTCGATGTGCTTTCCGAAGCGCTCGACCAGCACAACTTCTTCGTCTTCCACGCAGACCGTTAGCATGCGCAGGACAGACCACAGTCCGAACACAACCAGCAGCGGTGTTGCCATTCCGACAAGGAGAGGGAGCCAGTTGATCATGAGTTCACCTTCTGCTGGGAGTGCGTGGTCTGGGAATCGCTCTTTCCGCGTACATAGACATGGCGTGCTTCCGATAGGACTTCGGCTCGGCGACGGGAGACGTAGTCTGAAAGGACGTTGGCTCTGTCTAGCTCGCGCAGCTTCGATCCAAGCTCGTTCATCTCGACTTCAATTGCGCGCGCACGCTCGGTCGCGATGGCGACTCCTTTGCGCGCTGCGATGAGCCGCTGCTGACATTCTCCTTCCGCGCGAAACAGTGCCGCATCGACATCGCTCTTGGCCTGCACGACGGTGTTTAGCGCTTCGCGTAGCTCATCTGGCGACTCGAAGTTCATCACATCAATCGCTTCGAGCCGTACGCCAAAGTGATCGCCAATCAGCTTTTTGCCAAACTCTGTGACGCGCTGATTGAGGGTCTTTCGCTCTCTGCGAATGAGTGCGTAGGCACCCAGGGAGTCGTCAATCAGCTGTTCTACCGAGGGTGACGTTGTGCTTCCGAGCATCGCGCGTGGAGTGGGACTTTGGAAGTTTGCGATCTCATTTCGGAGCACGCAGGTAAACGTTCCCACCATGTGCGGAATCGGTCGCGTCAGACCAAACAGATGATGTTCGAGCTGATCGATGACCGGCGCAAAGCGCAGCGCAGACTGGTAGCGAATCGTGATTCCGTCATTGGTCATCACGGTGCGATCTTCGTCTCCGCTCAGCTCGACATTCTGTTCCTTGATGTTCACGCGCAGGATGTGATCCCACGGCTGTTTGCGATGCAGTCCTGAAGACAAGACTCGCAGCGTTCCCGACGGTTCACGGACTGCTCTTCCGAAGCGACTCAGGACCGCGACTTCTCCTTCTGGGACATGGACGAAGCTCTTTGCTGCGATGATGGTTGTCAGCAGCAGGACGCCGATTAGGATTCCGTACGTAAACATTAGAACCTCTCTGCGGGGGCCGTAACCAGCCAGCGCTCTTGCCAAGGGGTGACTTCCAGCTCGTGAACCATCGCTGCGTCTTCTTTGCGCTGTTCGCTCTCTGCATCGGCGGCTGCATACGCGATGGCGAGGCCGCGATTGACTTCGACCACGTCTTCGTTGAACTCACGATGAGCAGCCGAAACGAGCGGCAAGCGATCGACCGCATCGGCACTGTCCACGATGCTTCCGTGCGGAACGAAGCGACCTTCGGGAAGCTCGACACCGACGACGATTGCACCGATTCCGATGTAACAACCTGCGCCCACTACGGCGTCATGGACGACCGCATTGAAGCCCACAAAGGTGCGATCCCCGATGTAGGAAGGACCGTGAATGAGCGCGTTGTGTGCGATCGAGACGCCTTCGCCCACGTAGATTGCCCACTGCTCGCCAGCGACTTCTACGTACTTTTCTTTGAGCGCGTGCAGGATCACTCCGTCTTGGATGTTGGAGTTTGATCCGATGAAAAATGGTGCGCCTTCATCGGCCCGTACAGAGGTGTCCGCAGCGACGTGAACGTGATCTCCCAAGACCACCTTCCCAATCACGGTTCCTTGCGGATGAACATACGCGGTGGGAGATCGAACTGCATTGTGACGAATGTGACGCAGCCAGCGATGGTGCGCAGGCGCTGCTTCACTGTGTCCGGTCACGCGCGCTTGCGCATGCTCCTGACCGAGCGTTGCACGAACCCCGCGTGCGCGTGCTTCCGCGCTGACCAGCGCCGAGGATCGCTTGCCACGATGCAGATACAAGTTCAGCGCATGCATCAGCATTCCGACGACCAGTCCGGTCAGCAGGTGTCCGCTCAGCGTGCCGAGCGCCGTTGCCAAAAAGGCCACCGCTTCCAGCTTTTCCTTCTTGGCCAGCTCGGTCAGGGTGCGCCACTCGATCAGACGGAATCCGACCACGCACAGAAGTCCCGCGAGCGCCGCTTGCGGAATGCTACTAATCGCCGGAGCCAGCGTCAGAATCAGTCCAGCCAGCAGCAGTCCGTGAAGCAGCGAAGACAGTCGATTGGTGCCTCCGCTTTGGACGTTCACACCGGACCGCACCACCACGCCTGTGACCGGCATTCCGCTAAACAGTCCGACGGTGAAGTTTGCCAGACCTTGTCCGAACAGCTCTAGGTTGGGCTCATGCGGACGGCTGTTTTTGGTCATCCGATCCAGCGCTTGCGCAGACAGAAGCGATTCCAGTGCGGCCAGCAGTCCCAGCGGAAGCGTCGCCACCGCCAAGTCCAGCCAGTTTTCATCCGCAACAATCGGAACCGAGAGATCGGGAAGGATGGACAGCACTTCTCCGATGTCGCGAACGCGCTCGATCTTCCAGCCGACATACACCGATACAAACGTCACCACAGCGACGGAAATTGCAGCCGCAGGAAGGCGCTTGTACTTGGACAGCGCGACGATTGTAAACGCAACCGTAAGCCCGGAAACGACCGCAACCCACGACACATGATGCAGCCACTGCGGACGATGCATCATCATCGCGAGATCGATCACTTGATAGTTTACGACTTCAGGAAAACCCAGCAGCTCTGGGATCTGACTGTCGAGCAGCTTGATTCCGACTCCGCTTGTGAAGCCAGCCAGAACGCTCTCTGGAACGTACTTTCCGAGCCGTCCTGCGCCACTGAAGGACAAGATCAGCTGAAGGACTCCGATTAGCAGACAGGCTGCGGCAACACCGACGGTGCCAAAGCGCTGAGACAGTCCCAGCACCATCACAGAGAGCGCAGCTGCGGGGCCGGTTACTTGCATCGGAGCGCCACCAAATGACGCAGCAATGAAGCCTCCGATGGCACCTGCAAACAGACCTGCGGAAGGTGGCAGACCACTGGCTACAGCCAGCGCCAGGTTCAAGGGCATGGCGACCGCAGCGACGGTGAGTGCGGCCAAAATGTTGGGAAGCTTCGGCTGAAACAGCGCGTCTTTCCAGTCCGACTTCCACGCCGAAAACATCGAACCCATGCGCGTCACAAACGGAGAGTCTTCCGTCCGTTTCCGTCGTGACGAGGTTCTACTTGTTGTCTCTTTCATGTTCGCTCCCAGAGCGAGAACGCTCATGCGCAGATACACATGAGCTGTGATTCAGAACAGCGCCATGCAGATCACTGCCGAGCTGTGACCGCGTGAACTGTTCCGTGCGCGCTGATTGTCAGCGCACGACATGACTTGCAACGACCCGCTAGATCGTGCGCGGAGGTCGCTCTGGGGCTTCGCGATGCGTCAGATCAAAGAGCTTTTCAGCGACGTAAAATCCAGCGTTGTGGTCGCCTCTGTGATGCAAAAAACAATCGGCGCTGTGGGCCATCAACGAAACAAGCGGAGCGCTTCGCTTGGCCGGATCGTCGTCGTCTTCTTCTTCCGCGTCTTCGCCCCGCTCTTGTTCCGATTCATCATCCGATTCCGGGGAAGACGCCGGATCTTCCTCTTCGCGTGTCCCTTGGTCGTCTGATTCGTCTTCTTCTTCTTCGGGACCTGCTCCGGTTCGATTCGTCCGGCCTTGGGCCCCAGTCCGTGCGTCGCTGCGCGTGCTATTTCTTGGCGACTGCGCGATCGAAGCAGACTCCCACCACAGTCCCATGGGCCTCCCGCCTTGCCATAGCTCCAGCAGGAGCGACAGCACGGCCAGAAGCACCCAGGATCGTGGCTGATAAAGACTCATCGAGCGTGCTTCATATACCGGATGCGCCGAGTGCATCGCAATTTTCTCTGTGCCTCGGCTTCCCTGTCCGTTCCCTGTGCGATTCCGTTTCGTACACGCCCCGTCGCTGGTCGCGCATCACGAGCGTTCGTGCTGTTCTTTCCGGTTCGCGTTCCGGCGCTGCTGCGCTGGCCGTGGCTGCATGGCGCCCTGCGAGGCATGGACGCTGCGCTGCTGCTGCTCGTGGTGATGTCGCTGCTCACCGAGGAGCCGTGGTCGACCCTGGGCCGCGATGTCATCGAGCTGCTGGCTCTTTTGTCGTCTCTTACGGCGCTCTTGGCGATGACGTTTCGGATTGCGTCGCTGACCCAAAGACGTCGCGCGCAAGCACTGTTTGCGACGGTGGTGATCTTTCCGATGCATCTGTTTTTTGCGATCACGGTTCACATTCCGCAGCTGTGTGGGCTGCGGATGTTGATTGTGGCGCTTCCCGTCGGATTGATGTGCACGGTGGCCCTGATCCTGGCGATGGTCCGGCACGATCTGTGGGACAGCGCGCTGGTGGTTCCCGGAACGGGTGTGCGACGGCTCCTGATTGCGATTTTGAGCTTCATGGGCGGCCTGCTGATGCTGCTTCTGCTACGGATTGGAACCTTTCTGCCGCAGCCGATCCAGGTGGTGGTGCTGGTTGCGATGGTCAGCGTTGCGGGACCGGCGCTGAACTTTTTGGGACGGTGGCTGGCCGCGCTGCTGTTTCCGGCGGAAGCGCTGTATCGCTCGACCGTCGATGAGCTGATCGTGCGCTTTACGGATCTACGAACGCGTACGTCGGTGATTGAGACGGTGGAAAAGACGGTGACAGCGGTCTGTGCGTGCTCGCGTGCCAAGCTGGTGGCGGTCAGCTCGCCGCGTCGGGTTCGTCAGCGAGAGCGCGAGAGTGCGCACGAGCTTGGCTCCCTGCATCGAGCCGATTCCGCAGGTCCACCCGGAAGTGATCCCGGCTACAGCTCGAATGTGCCGCTGCTGGCGATGCCGGAAAGCAGCATCGAGTCTGGCCGGACGCTGTTTCGTCTGACCCAGCGAGCGATTCGTCGGGCACTGCGCGGTGCGGGCGTCGATTCGCTGCGTCCAGAGCAGCTCGATACGCTGTGTAACGGTGGGCTGGTGTTTGTCGATTCCGAGCGTGCGATGCGCAAGAGCAATCCCAACCTGTGGGCCTGGCTGCTGGTTCCGGTGCGCTTTCGCGAGCAAGTCATTGGTGTGCTCGTCGTGTCGCCGAAGCTGCGCGGACAGCTCTTTACCAGCCTCGATCAAGAGCTGCTGCTGACGATTGCGCATCAAGCGGCGCTCGCGCTGACCAATGCGATTGCGCTCGAAGAACTGGACGAGCTGCGACGGGCCGAGCACAGTGCGCACCGTGAGCGACTCGATCGCGCGATCTCGACGATGGCCGCTGAGATTGCTCACGAGATTCGCTTTCCCATCAACTTCTTTCGCATGTTGATTGAGCGTCAGGAACGCACGCTGCATCAAGGCAAGCCGCTCAGTGAAATGGACTGGGCCGAAGATCTCGACATTGGGAAAGAGGAAGTGTCGAGGCTGGAGCGCATGGCCGACCGCATGCGCAAGATGGCGCTGTCGCGAACGGTTCAGCCTCGGCCCGTGTCGCTGCGCTCGGTGACAGAGCATGTCCGTCTGCTGCTCGCCGACAAGCTGGTGTCGCAGTCGCTGAAAGTGGAGATCAAAGAAGGCCTCGAGGTGCTGGCTGATCCCGACGCGCTGATTCAGGTGCTGCTGAACCTGCTGGCCAACGCGATCGATGCTTGTCCGTCCGGTCGCAGTGTCGGTTTGTCGACGGTGATTGAGCCAGAAGGCGTGCTGCGCGTGGTCGTTTGGGATGAAGGTCCGGGGTTCTCTGTTCCCGTCGCACGGATGTTCGAGCCGTGGTTTACGACCAAGCCGCAAGGAACCGGGCTCGGGCTGGCGATTACGCATCGACTGGTGCGCGCGCATGGCTGGGAAATCGTCGCGGAGCGTCGAGGCGGGCGAACCTGCTTTGATGTTGTGATTCCGCTTGGTGAGTGGCGACAGTGCTCGACGGCAGAGATCTCGCTGCTAGAGTCGGTAAGTTCCGAAGATCGGGGCCAGTAACTTCCGTCGCTACGCTTTCTTCGACGTCGGCAGCAGCGGCAGCAGGTGGGACCAGATCTTGTCCGCGACCGCCGCTTTGCTGAGCAGCGGAAGAGGGACAACCTCGACGGACTCTTCGCTGCGACGGGTCAAGATGGTCACGCGGTTGGTGTCGGTGCCAAAGCCGCTGCCGTCTTCCGCCACGTTGTTTGCGATGATGACGTCACAGCCTTTTTCTTGCAGCTTGCGGCGCGCATAGGTCTCGACGTCGTGCGTTTCCGCTGCGAACCCGACGAGCAGCGTCGCGGTCTTGCCTCGCTTCTGTCCGAGCGAGCGCAGAATGTCCGGGTTTTCGGTCAGCACGATGGTTGGACTGGGTCCGATTTCATGCTTTTTGCGCTTGCGCGGAGCGACCTCACTTGGACGATGATCCGCGACGGCAGCAGCCATCACCACGCAGTCGGGCGGACGGCTTCTTTCGAGCAGCGGCAGCACCGCTTGCGCCATTTCCTTGGCACTTTCGACGTTGACGCGATGCACACCCTGCGGCGTATCGAGCGCGACCGGACCCGCGATGAGCGTCACCTCTGCACCGCGCTCCGCTGCGTCGGCGGCCAGCGCAAAGCCCATCTTTCCCGACGAGCGATTGCCAATGAAGCGCACCGGATCGATGGGCTCGAAGGTGGGACCGGCGGTGATGACGACCCAGCGTCCACGCAGATCTTTGCGCTGCTGAGCCGACAGAAGGGTCGCTGCGGATGCAACGATCTCGACGGGCTCGACCAAGCGACCCGGACCGACCCAGCCACAGGCCAGCTCTCCCGGCGCGGGCCCGACGATGTGTGCGCCAAACGCCGCAAGCTGAGCGATGTGGTGCTGCACCTGCGGCTTGTTCCACATGTTGACGTTCATCGCCGGACAGATCATCAGCGGAGCCACGCAAGCCAGTGCCACCGTCGTCAGCAGATCATCGGCCAGTCCAAGCGACAGCTTTGCCACGATGTCCGCCGTCGCTGGCGCAATCAGCAGCAGATCCGCAGCATCCGCGATCGAGATGTGCCCGATGTCTGACTCCTGCGTCAGATCGAACAGCTCCGTCGCAACGGGCTGACCCGACAGCGTCTGGAGCGTCAGCGGCGACACAAACGCCTGCGCGGCCTTGGTCATCACCACTTGGACGGTCGCGCCAGCCTTGCGCAGAAGCCGCGTTAGCTCTGCCGCCTTGTAGGCTGCGATCCCACCTGAAATCCCGAGCACAATCCGCTTGCCCGACAGCGCATGTTCGCCTCGCAGCGCGGCTCCCTGTTCGCTTGTGTCCGTCGGCACGTTCGCTTCATCCATGCCGCTACTTTAGCAAAGACGCTCTGACATCGTGCGTTCCGCGTTTGGCCAGATTGTGCAGCGCACAGAAGACACGGTTCCATGCACGGAATCATTCGCGCTACGCTGATCGTGCGCGCTGGATTTGCAAATGATTTGCAGATGTTGGCGCAGGAATCACTCCCTTCGCTGCAAGCTATGGTCGTCATGATGGGTGAGCGCGTACGCAACAGAGTCTTCCGTGATCTGCGGGGAATTCGACTGCTCTTGGTTCTGTCTGTGCTGCTGTGTGGGACGCTCGCGCGGGCGCTTCCAGAAGAGACGTGGCTGGTTGTGATTGGCAACAATCGCGGCAACGCAGATGAGGTTCAGCTTCAGTACGGAGAGCGAGATGCGCGTGAGTTTGCGGAGGTGTTGCGCACCCAAGGTGGCGTGACATCCGACCGTGTGCGACTGCTTCTTGATGAACAAGCAGAGACCGTTCGCCGCACGCTCAATGGCATCAATGCAGGTCTGAAAGCACGCGCAACAGAGGGCAGATCCACCGCGCTGCTGGTGTTCTATTCCGGTCACGCAGATGCAGAGTCTTTGCATCTACGTGGGAGTCAGCTTCCGGTTGATGAGCTACGCGGGCTGTTGGCTGGCTCTGCTGCGACCATGCGAATCTTGGTCGTGGATGCGTGTCGTTCCGGCGCTGTGACGCGCGTAAAAGGAATGCGGTCCGCTGCCGAGTTTGCGATTCGCATCGAAGATCGAGTGGAAGCGGAAGGAACGGCGATGATCTCTTCCAGCACAGCGGGAGAGTCCAGTCAGGAATCAGACCGGCTGCGGGCTTCGTTCTTTTCGCATCATCTGGTGAACGCGCTGCGCGGTGCAGCTGATCGAAATGGCGACGGAAAAGTCACGCTCTCTGAAGCCTATGCATACAGCTATGCACAGACGCTGAAGAGCAGCGGACAGACGCTTTCCCTTCAGCATCCAACCTATTCCTATGATGTCAAAGGAAGCGGAGATCTGGTCCTGACCTCACTCAGTGGTGCAGAGCAAAACGTCGCGCGGCTGCGTCTTTCGGAAGCCGGAACCTACCTGGTGACAGAAGAAAAGGAGAGCGGATCGGTCGTCGCTGAGCTGACTACTTTTCGTGATCATGCGGTGATTGCGCTGCCACGCGGAACCTACTTTGTGCAGCGCCGTGGCAGTCATGAATATCGCGAATATCTGGTGACGCTGTGGCCCGGACAACAGAGCGCACTGGATGCACAGTCCTATCGCTCGGTCCGATATGATCAGCTGGTTCGCAAGCGTGGTGGTGCGCGTGCTTCGGTGCATGGCGTTCACGTGCTTGCGGGCGCGCGCGGAGCACTCCTTTCGGGGGAAGGTCCGACGGCAAGTGCGCTTTGGGGATACTCTGCGGATCTGCCTTGGCTGACGGTCGGGACACGTCTTCGGGGGAGCACGGCTTCGCTTTTGTCGATGGATGGCGGACTGGCTTCTCGTCACTACGAGCTGGGACTGTCGCTTCTGCTTCAGCGCTATGTGGACCTTCCGTGGTGTAGCCTGGCGTTCGGTGTCGCGATGGAAGGAACCTGGTATGTGCAGCGCTTCGAGCCGACGCTGCGTGTGGTTGCAGATCGTAGCTCGTTTGGGATGGGTTTTTCGGCGCTGTTTGCCATGGAACGACAGCTTGTGTCGGGCTTGGGACTGCGTCTGGAACTGGGCCCGGTCGCGAGTCTGTTTCGGGGCGCAACGCTTCTGAGTGGTGAAGAGTCCGGCAGTGCCACTCGATCGGTGTTCACATGGTGGCTCGCAGCAGGCGGTGTATGGCGCTTCTAATGCAAACAGAGAACCTTCAACGGCTGCTGCTGGGCGGACTGCTTCTGTCCGGCTGTGGCGACGCGCTGGTGGATGATTCCTTTCAAGGTCAGTCACTGTGGCAGATCGTCGGAAACACCGACACCAGGGCTGCGCAGATCGAAGGCTTTGATCATGTTCGCGTGGCACTGTTTTGGAACCCACAGGGGGAAGTGGGAACCAGTCCGACCCAGCTCGTCGAGCAGCGCGCCGCATCGATGTCGACGCAGCTTGCGACACCGTTTCAGCTCCACATGTATCAGCTTCCTTCTGCGGAACACATCGCACGCACGAAGAGCGGACTGAGTCGTGGCTTTGGGATTGCGCGGCTGCTTGCGTACCTTGACCGTGATCAAAATGGACAGTATTCCGACGGTGATTCCTTCATTGGGGTCCTTCCCAATCGAGCCTTTGCGTATGTCCCGGCAGATCTTCCGGCCTGGGCTTCTCCCACTTCTGCGGTGATGCCCGCGGGTCTGTATCCGCTGTCGTTGCCGCAGCGCTGTGATGCAGTGATTCCCGCTGCCAGCGATGCTGGAACTTGCGGCATCAAGATCGGTGCAAGCTGCAAGCAAGACAGCGGCTGTGGATCAAATGGTGTCTGTCTGCGCGAGACCGACGTTCCCTGGCCAACCGGATACTGTACGATTGCAGAGTCACCGACGACAACCTGTCGTCCTGCGCAGGCTTCCTATTATGGCGTACCTCGCTACGGACTGTCGCCAAGTGAAGTCAGCGGGTACTATTTACAGATCTGTCAATATGATGCGGACTGCGAAAAGCCGGGCCTACGCAACAGCGGACTGTATGTCTGTGATCAGGGACTTCGGGCCTGTGTTCCCAGTGTGGGCGGTAAGCTTCCGGTTGGTGAATCACCCATGCTGGAGCCGTTCTGCATCGGTGGTGTTTGATCGTGTCTTAGCGATCTTGGAGGCTCTGGGAAATCACTTCATAGACGGCGCGAAGACGCGAGGGAAGAATGCGCAGGGTGCGCGGCTTGCGAATCGGACCGCGTGCGACTTGATGACCCAGACGCTGAAGCAGACTGCGCGCTTCAAGCACACTGAGCGTACTGGGAAGAAGCGATCCGGGCGCACTCTGTAGACCTCCCATCTGAAGCAGCGGCTGACGACGGCCAGCGAACGCAGTGGAGCGCGCACTTCCGATGTGCGGTGAGGGCGATGACAGCAGCAGGGCCAGCGCTGGATTTGTTGCAAACTGATCCCACAGATCTTGCAGTGCAGTGCGGCTCTGCAGCGGACGATCGAGCGCAACAATCAGTGAGCCCACCGACTGCGCCAGGGCTGAAGGAAGCTGCCAGCGCGCCGCAACGTGTGACACATTGAGCCGTCGCACCGTCGGTGGAGTCTGTCCGATCTGCGACTCTGTAAGCGGCGCAAACAGCAAGGCTGACTCCGTTTCGGAGCCACGCGACACCACCATCACTTCCAGCTTTTGAAGCGGCACACGCGCGCGTGGATCGTCTGCGTGCTGGGCGGACTGGGACGCTGCTGATTGCGAACCAGACTGCACCGCCAGCTCTTGGATGCGCAGAGAATGCGCAAGCGCACGAAGCTGCGTGATGGGCTGATCTCCGTCGACAAGGACGGTCAGCGTATCTGTCTGTGCATCGTCTGTGCTGTGCTGTTCAAAGCGGCGCAGCAAGTCCGCACGACAGCGGATGTCGATGGCGCGCACAAGGGTCGTGATGTTGTCTGCGCGCAGCAGTCCTTGATATCCGTCCATCAGCTTGGGAGTCGCACCCGGACCGATGGCAGCGACGAGATCCCAGCCCTGATGAGCACTCTGCAGGGGCGCTTCATCGCACACCAGAAACACGGTCAGCGCTCCGTTCGGAAGTGACTGCGGAGGCGGCGCAAGGCTCTCAAAGCTGTGTCCCAGCTGGACATACACCACGGGAAGTAGCTGGCTGGGACTTGCATCTTGGGACAGCTCGCGCCGACCCCTTACGGTCTGTCCTTGGCGCGTGAGCTGATCCCACAGCGTCTTGTGCAGCGTCGAAGAACCCAGGCTCACGGACCGCTCACAGATCCAGGTGAGCGGGGTCAGGCAGAGCTGCTGCCGCAGTCCATCGAACAGCAAAAGCTGCTCTCGCGCGGTGGAGATCTTCAGCTCTTTGGCGCGTGCGGTGAGCGAGCTGTCATGAAAGCGATACTCATAGACCGGATCGGAAAAGTCCGCGTGATGGACGGATAGGAGCGTGTTACAGAGCAGCCAGTAGTCGTAGTCTTCGACGGTAAATCGCTGACTGCTGTAGTCTCCGAGCAGGTGCGCAACGCGGCTGCGATACAGAAACGCTGCACCCACAAAGTTCGTTCCGGCATGCAGCAGATCGGTCTTTGTTGGGAGCTGTAGGTGCTCGCTTCCCATCGGACTTTGCCATGCAGCGAAGTACTCACTATTTCGCAGCGGCTGTCCGTGCGCATCAATGAGATCTTGGTTTGCGTAGATGAGATCCCAGCTTGGATGTCTCTGTAGACAGCCAACCATCTGACGCAGAAACGACGGTCGCAGCCGATTGTCGGCGGAAGTCCAGGTCAGAAACTCGCCACGGGCCAGGCGAAAGCCGCGCGACAGTGTCCTTGGAATCTTGCGGTTTTCCTGATGAACGACCCGAATGCGTGCATCGCGGGCCGCAAAGTCTTCGGCAATCTGCGCGGTGTCATCGCGTGAGCCATCGTTGATGATGATGAGCTCCCAGTGCGGATGATCTTGCGCCAAGACGGAGTCGATTGCAGCGGGCAACAGATCCGCGCCGTTATAGACCGGAAGGACAATCGAGACGAGGTTGGGAATGCCAGGACAGCGAAGTCCCGACAGATCGAATCCCATGCTGATTTGTCGTCGCTGGCGATACTTCAGGAAGCGAGACGTGAGCCACTGTGTGCGCAGCGAATGCAGCGCGCGCTCTTTGATTCGCACGACCTCTGCGGACAGATCGGTCATGGTGCAGCTGGCTCCTGGGTTTGCTCACAGAACTCGGCTGCGGAGCGAACGAAGAACTGGTGCTCTGCACAGTGAAGCGCTGAAGTGACGCGATAGTTGACGCGACCACTCCACAAGCGGAAGCGCGTTCCGTAAAACGAGTGAAAGCGTACATCGATGGGATGGGCTTGCAGCGCGCGAAGCTGCGCTCTGGTCAGCTTCTGTTCTTCGATGCGCTCAATCAGCGACGGTACAATCACCAGTACTTGGTTCCCAAGCAGCGCGATGAGCAGCGGCCACACCAAGCGACTGTGGTGAATGCGGAGCAGCAAAAGGACAATCACCGGAACCAGCCACAGCTGCGGAACATAGCGAGCCCACCAGGCTGCGGGATTGATCAGACAAGACCCGACAAGACCGAGCAGGACATAGCAGCCGATGCGCAGGGATTCGCTGGTGACTTGTCGTTTTTCCCGTCGAGAAGTCGGTGGTTTTGGATTCCGCAGCTGGGTCAGTGTCAGCGCAACCATCGCGAAGACAGACAGAATCAGCGTGCCCCCAAACCACGGACCAAAGCCGCCGATGCGGGCATCAGGAATCACAAACTCCTTTAGTTCCTGCTTGGTGACAGAAAACGGAATCTTCCAGCGCGGCCACTGTCGATCGTTGCTCGACTGCGAAAACAGCGACTCTGTCAGCGTCAGTAGCCGAGGCTGGGCGGTAAATGCGGGGCCCAGCTGCTCGCTCATCAGCTCCGCCGCAAGCTTTCCGTGCAGCGGATGAAACGGATGACGGCCAGAGAGGAGGTTGGTGACGTAGGGCTGGAACCCCAGAAACAAGACGCCAAACACAATCCCGAGCGTCTGTGTTAGGAGCACCGCACGCAGTCGCGTACGCAGGCGCAGCAGCACAAACAGCAGCAGACAGAATGCATACACACAGGCATAGACCACGCCGGTGAACTTGACCACACAGAGCATTCCCATCGCCGCGATCATGGCGAGCAGATAGCGACCGCGCGGCTGCTTCACATACAGCACCGCAAGGCTGAGCAAGAGGGTCAGCAGAGAGCCGAGGCTCCCATCGACGTAAAAGGAACCGAGCTGACAGACCGCGACAGGACAGAGCGCCGCGAGCAGTGCCAACAGGCCGCTCATTCCTCGCTTCAGCGACAGGGCTCGACACGCCGCATAGCCAAGCAGGACGGCTGTAACCATCAGCGCAGGAGACAGAAGCTTGGCTGATTCTATCTGCTTTCCTGATAGGTACAGGATCGCGCCAATGATCCAGTTTCCTTTGGGATAGCAGTTGATCCACTCGATGTCTCTGTGCCACATCGGCAGCGGCGCATTCCAGACCGGATTCCATCCGTGCGCGAGCTGATACACCGCTTCCTGATGATAGGTCTGTCCATCCCAGGACAGATCGTAGATCTGACCACAGACCATTCCCAGCGCGAGCAGTCCCGCCGTGAGCGCAGCCAGATCAAACAGAGGCGTTCGACTGAGCTTGCGTGCCACGAGCAGCATCACGACCCCCGCAAGGAGGAGCGGCAGCCGATTCAGTCGCAGATGTAGCAGCAGCAGCGCTTGTCCGCACGCGGCGAGCGAGGCAAAAAAGGTGAGCAGCAGGAGTCCGAAGCGCTCTGCGGTTCCGGTGGTGGTCTGTTTCATGGCAGAGCGCGTTAGCGACTGGCGCGTTTTTTGTCTGTGCGGGCGTCTGGCGCGGAAGACGGTGTGCTTTTCGGTGCAGCCTGCGCTGAACCTGCGACGTGAAAGGAGTCTCGGAGTGCGCCAGTCTTGAACACTTCCACAATGCGAGCAGAGGCGCGACCGTCACCGTACGGACTGACCACCGCGCTGTGGGAATCGCTTCCTTGCAGCAGGGCCGATGCACGCGACACGATCTTTTCTACGTCGGTACCAACCAGCTCGGCGACTCCCGCATCGATTCCTTCGGGTCGTTCGGTGGTTTCACGCAAGACCAGGACACGCTTGCCCAGCGCGGGGGCTTCTTCCTGAACGCCTCCAGAGTCGGTCAGGATCAGATCCGCAGCGGCGAGAACAGAGACAAAGCCCGGATATTCCAGCGGCGCACACAGATAGATGCGTGGATGCGAAGCCAGATACTTCTGCGCGGCTTCCTGCACGTTGGGATTGGGATGAACCGGATAAAGCACATGCAGGTTGGGATGCTGATCAAGCAGCCGCAGGACCGCTTGACAGATGCGCACGAGTCCGTCGCCAAAAGACTCCCGACGATGTGCAGTCAGCAGCGCGAGCTTGCTTCCTGCGGGCAGGTTCATCGGCAGCGCGTGGCCTTGCTTGCGGACGATGTCTGTTGCGAGCAGCAGCGCATCAATGCCGGTGTTTCCTGTCACAAAGATGGCGCTGTCTTTGTATCCTTCTTTGCGTAGGTTGTCGGCAGCTCCGTCGGTGGGCGCGAACAGATAGTCCGCAAAGACATCGACCAAGCGACGATTGGCTTCTTCAGGAAACGGCTGCTGAAGATCAAAGGATCGCAGTCCGGCTTCCACATGTGCGACCTTGATGCGCTGATACAGCGCGGCCAGTCCGACGGTAAATGCCGTCGTGGTATCGCCTTGCACAACGACCAGATCCGGGCGCGTTTCCGCAAGCAGCTTGTCGGCGCGTGTCAGCACGTTGCACGTCAAGTCCGCCAGCGTTTGACGCGGCTGCATCACCTGCAAGTCCACATCAGGACGGACATCGAAAAAGGACAGCATCTGCTGAAGCAGCTCGCGATGCTGCGACGTGATGCAGGTGGTCACGCGGAAAAACGGATCACTGCGCAGCGCGTGATAAAGCGGTGCAACTTTGATCGCTTCTGGGCGTGTTCCGATGGCAAGAAGGACATGCATGATGGGTTTCCTAAGCGTTGGTTAGGGAGCGGACGTAAGGCTACGGAAGGTCTTGGCGTACCGCGACAGAATCGCAGTGGGATGAAAGACCCGTCGAGCATAAGCGCTGATGGCGGTTCGTTCGGCTCGGAGTCGGTCGCGCTCACGCACCACGCGAACCATGGCTTCGGTGAGCTGCGGATGATTCGGCTGCTCCGCAGAGAGAGCGATGCGAACCAGATCGTCGAGCTGAAGCTGCATGATGTCTCCGCCGGGGTTGGGAATCACAAAGCCACGCTCTGCATCGGCTCCGCACAGCTCTTCCGCGCTGCCACACAGGCTGTGGATGAGCGGTGTTCCTGACAGCAAGGCTTCGGTGGCGGCCAGGCTCCATCCTTCAAAGAAGGAGTCCATCACCATTGCATCAGCGGCAGACAGAACCGTGGATACATTGGGATGATAACTGTCCAGTCGAATGCGGTCGCGGCAGGGGAGGGCAGCGACGGTGGCCTGAAGCTGCTGGAAGTAGGCTTGCTCTTCCTTGGGCGCGTTTCCCATACACAACAGAAACGCACTGGGATCGCGCGCTGCCACCTGCGCAAATGCATGCACAATGCCCAGCTGATTCTTCTGCGAGCAGTAGCGTCCAAGACACAGAAACACGGTTGCATCGTCGGAGATTCTCAGCTCTGCGCGGGCTGTCTGCATGTCTACGGCGGCGATACGATCGGGATCAATTGCGTTCCCCACCACCTGGACCAGATCTTCGGACAGCGTGTGATTGTGCGCGTGATAGTAGCGCTTCACGAGGCTGCTCACCGCGAGTGCTTTGGCAAAGTGACGACTGCGCTGGGACTCGGTCTTCCACTGTTCACCAGACAGCCAGACATAGGTGTTGTGAATCGTCTCGACAACTGGCTTGCGCAGGGTCGCTGCTGCTTCGAGCGCGGGCAGGCTGGCATAGTGCGAGTTCACCACATCTGGCGCGAGTGACTGGAGCTGCTGGATCAGCGCGGTGGTGCTGCCGTTTGCAATCATCACTTGATGACCTTCGCGCAGCAGCTTGTCGGCGACAAAGCCACCGTGGGACAGACACGCCACCGAGGTCTGGATTCCGTGTGAAGGGAGGTTGCGAACCAGGAACGCCACCACTTCTTCCAGTCCACCAACATCCAAGGAATCGACGAGCATCACGGTCTTGCGCGGCTCGCTCTGTGTGCTGACGATGCTGGAAATCGGCTGCGGCTCCGCATACACAGGAGGCTCAATTCCCGTCTGAGGCTGCGTGACCGCGAAGTCCTGTGCAAACGTGTTGGCGTGCGAAAACAGACTGGCCAGACACTGCTCGGGCTGCCAGGACGTCAGATAGGAATTGAGTACTTCTGTCTGCATCATATTGCGCGTAAGACCCTGCGCAAACTGAAGGGACAGCGACGGATCTTCACCCAAACAGAGCTGATACGGAGCGATGATCTGCGGCGCTCCTTCACACAGAATCAGCGGATGTTGGGTCGCAAACGCTTGGCCGAGCTGGGCCAGATATTCAGAAAGAGACAGCGGCTGTTCACACGGCGGAATCAGCAGCCACTGCGCCGATCCATAGACCAGATACTGCGCGTCCAGCTGATTCGCCGTGACCAGCGCTGCGTTCTGTAGACCGTCGAGCTGAGCGCGCTCTGTGGGGCCGGACTCACTGACGAACAGGAAGAACGCCCATGGGTTGGCGCTGATGATCTTGCGAAGCTGTGCGAGACCGCTTCCCATGCGCGCAAGCGGAACCGAGATGGCAAAGACCGGACGTCCACCTGCTTGACTGGGAATCATTCCTGAAACGGGCTGAACATCTCGCGCTTTCCACAAGACTGCGGGCGGCGTACATCCTTGCGGAATCCGTATCACGCGATCTTCGCAAGGGGGCAGCGAGTCATCGACGGAAGTGCGCTTGGGAGGCCGACAGATCAGCTCATAGGAATCGGACAGGACACGGGCAACCACCTGCCAGCTGCTGTTGACGTTCAGCTGGCACTCCTCATCGATCAGACGGATTCGCTTTTGACTGCTGTCTCCTTCGGAAATGACCTGAACCGGAAGAAGCAGCAGTGTCTCTGTAAGCTGCACGCGGACGCGATGCGGAATGCTCTGATCCAGCACCACATCCCAGCGCTTTTGGGCAAACTGAACGCGCTGTGCTTCCAGGCTTAGAAGCTGATTGACGCGGGTAAAGTGTGCGTTGCGCTCTTGGGTCAGCAGATCGTGGCTCATCGAACGCTGATGCACGCGATAGCTGTACAGGGGCTCTACGTTGCCAATGTGAAGGAGTCGTCCGCACCGTCGGAGACGAAGCCAGAAATCATAGTCTTCGGCACCACGTAGGGAGTCCGCGTAGACATGTCCCATCGAATCGGACGCACTGCGCCGATACAGAAAGCACGCGTTGATGTAGTTGTCGCGCTCTGCGCTGAGCGGAACATCAGATCGATACAGTCGAATGACTTCAGGTCGCAGCGGATCGACGTTCTGCTCGCGATAGGACTTGTCGGTGAGCGCATTCCCATTGTCATCAATCACCTGGACATCGGCATACGTCAGGACCGCTTCGGGATGACGCAGCAGCACATCCGCTAGGCGCGCAATCGCATGCGGATGCATCAAGTTGTCAGCGGAAGTCCAGGTGAGCAGCTGTCCTTTGGCGAACTGAAACGCATTGCTGAGCGCGCGCGGCAGCTTCTGATTGACCTGACGAAACAGGCGAACAGAGGGCAGATCGAGCAGCTCTCCCAGCGTGGCCACAACGTCTTCTTTGGAGCCATCATCGACGATGACCAGCTCCAAGTTGGGATAGCTTTGGGACAGCACACTCAGCACCGAGGAACGGAGCAAGTCGGTCTGGTTGTAGACCGGCAAGATCACGCTGATGAGCGGCAGTCCTTGATGTCGCAGCAGTGCCGGATCGGCAAACAGATCCACAGCGAGCGGCTGCGGAAGGGAGTGGCTTGTCGTTTGGCTGCGGGGCGTGCTGCGGGCTGGCACCTGCAACGAAGACTGCGGTCTTGTCTGTTTGTTCTGGGCGGCTGCGTTGAGCTTGTCTTTGAGAAATGTCGGAAGGAAGCGCTGCACAGGCGTCGCAAGTCCAGCAGGCACAACGTGCTCTGTGACGTACTCTGCAACCGATTCTGTGAGAGCCAGGCTGGCTCCGGTCAGCTTGCGGGCGGCCAGCTGGACGGGACTCTGTCCCGCTGCAAGGCTCTGCACATAGCGCTGGGCTGCGCGCATCGTTCCGATCGAGCCACGCTCTTTGACCTGCTGAAGTCCAGAGAGCAGCGCGCGACTGTGTGGCACTCGCTCAATCGGCTCGGTGATCGATCGACCGATCTTCCATGTCATCGATTCCAGCAGACGCTGATTCGACTGCCACAGCTGCGCGGCTTCCTGTTCCAGCTGATGGCTGCGTGCAGAGGCTTGCTGCTGCTGCTGCTCTAGCTCCGCTTGATGACTCTTTTCGCGCAGAGCGCTGGTGATGGCATGCGCATTCGCCAGCCACGCGCCGCACAGCGGCTCGGTAGACAGTCCTTGGCTGAGCAGCGGAATGGACGCGGAATACTGCTCGGACTGATACAGAAGCGCACCTTGTAGCGCCGACCACAGTGGCGCAGCAAGTAGTCCGTCCGCGCGATCGAGGAGCTTGACCAGCGACGGAAGCTGTAGGAACGTCGCGAAGAACCAGCCAAGCTCTGCTCCGTAACGAAGCACCTCTTCATCATGGGCGGGTTCCGATTGATCAGAAAGGAGCGCTCCGATGCGTCGATCCTGATCCGTGAGCCCACCGATGCGAACCATTCCGATGATGCTGGTCCACGACTGTCCGACATCAAAGCTCAGCAGCAGCGGCTCGCAGCCAAAGACATCACGCAGCGCACGATCCAAAAAGAGGCGCGTAAGATATGTAATATGCTCAAAGGAGCTGTTGAGGCAGATCCAGTCCTTTCCGTGCTCTTGTGCGCGACTGGAACCACCGTCGGGGGTTGCGAACAGAAAGACGCCACCTGGACGCAGCGTTGCTTTGACCTTTTCAAAGGTCTTGCGAAGCTCCACAACGTGTTCGATGAAGTCCCAGCCTGTGATGAGGTCGCATTTTTTGGGCTGCGAGCGCTCAAATGCAGAGACGAGGACTGGGAATCCTTGGGCGCGGACAGACTCGGCGGCAGAGTCGCTGATATCGACGCCAGCGCAGTCATAGCCAGCGGCTCCGGCCATCTTCAGAAAGTGTCCGGTTGCGCAGCCCACATCCAGCAGCTTGAGCCGAGCGGAGCCCGAGTTTGCTGCAAACAAGCGAGTCAGTGCAAGCTGCCAGCGAAACGAAATGGGATGGAGTTCATCATAGCGATCGTATCCGTTTCCAGCCTCGGCGCTGGTCTTGTGAAAGTAGTCTGATCCGTACAGTGCGGTGAGATCATCAGGAATGTCAGAAATGAACAGGAGTCCGCAGTCCTCACAGCTGACAATGGAGCGGCCATCGGCGCGCTGATAGGCCGACTGGAGACGAGCGGAGCCGCAATAGATACAAGACTGCGTAATCATGGGGGGTCGTATAGCTTGATTGCGCGACGGCTGTCAACGGGCGGACCGACTGGAGACTGCGCAGGTGGGCCCCAAGGAATCGCTGGCACGCTACAGAGGACGTCTTGACATCGCGACCGGTTGCGGAGTACAGGCTGGTAAAGTCATGTCCTTTCCTGACGCTGTGCGTAATGGATGGAGTTCCTTCAAAGAAGACTTCTTCTTGGGCGGAATGGCAGGCAAGCGCCGCTTTTTGAGGCGACTGACCACGTACTTGGGAGACATGCAGAGCGCGCTGCTTCAGCGCTGGACGCCGGACGAAGGGAATCAGCCTCCAGCGGCGTATCGGCGTGATCTGCTGTGGCAGCTGACGGCTGCGGATCGGGAGACGCCAGGTGCGATGCCGGTCCGTTCAAGTCCGGTGAAGACGGTTGCGCTGCTGACCAATCAAGTCCTTGATTGGAGCACGCTCCAGCCGACCTATGGTGGCGGTGAGCGCGTCTGTCTTACGCTCGCCAGCTTGCTGCGGGAACAGGGAATTGCGGTCACGATCTATCAAGGCGCGCAGCAGCCATTTCGCAGCGTATGCGACGGATTCGAGGTGGTGGGTCTGGCCTCTCGTCAGCGCTATTCAGAGTTCGATCATGGCATCTCGGAAGCGTTCTATGAGCGCAGCCATGGCTATGATGCGGTGATCTACAATCTGCCAGAGCTTGCGTCGGCACAGCGGATGCGCAGTGATGCGATTCTGCTCTGTCACGGAGTCTGGTTTGATCACCGCAATTATCAGAACCTGTCCATTCGCAGCGAGGAGTGGTTCCGTCACTTGTATCGTGCGTTTGCGCATCCGGGGTTGGTGGTGAGCGTCGATACGAACTCGATCAATGTGGTGCGCGCGCTGTGGCCAGAGCTTGCTGCGAAGATGGTGTTTTTGCCAAACTTCGCGGACTGTCAGCGCTTCTATCCCGATCCGTCGCGTGTGGAAAAGCGTAGTCCGCAAGAGCTGACGATTCTGTTTCCGCGTCGTAGTCACATCAACCGAGGCAGCCGCATTCTGGGGGACATCCTTTTGCGGATTCCTTATCCCTGTCGCTTTCAGTGGATCGGGGAAGGAGACGGACCGGACAACCAGATCATTGCGAGGCTGTGCGAGAAGGACTCGCGACTCCAGTTTCTGAAAGCGAGCTTTGATGAGATGCCTGCGTACTATCGTGCAGCAGACATCTGTGTGATTCCGACCATTGCATGCGAAGGAACCAGTCTGTCGTGCATCGAAGGAATGGCATCCGGTTGCGCAATGGTATCGACGCACATTGGCGGTCTGTCAGACATCATTCAGTCTGGGATAAACGGACTGCTTGCGAGTCCCACCGCAGAGTCGATTGCTGGCGCGGTGAATCATCTGATCGAGCATCACGAAGAGCGAACGCGTCTTCAGCTCGCAGCGCGGCAGTCGGCGCTTCACTTTGATGTCAGTCGTTGGCGTGAGCGCTGGCTGGCGATTCTGTCTCATCATGGCTGGATTGCGTCCTGTCCGAGTGAACCGTCGCTGTTTTGGCTGTAACGCACTTTTGTGGAGCCTTCATGAACGTTGCAATTGTGACCAGGAATGCGGTGCATGGCGGAGTCGAGACGCAGATTCGACTTCAGCAGAAGCTGTTTGATGCGCCGGTCTTTGTGGCTGGGGGCGCGCGGACAGATTCGCCTCCGTTTTCGTATGAATACGTGACCAGCGAGCGAGAACTGTGCGCCAAGCTGCGCAGCTTTGATGTTGTGCTGTATCACTGGCCGCCTCCGTGGGCGGTGTCGGCGATTGCAGAGAGCGGCGTGGCGTCGGTGGAATACGTTCATCGCACCGATACCGCAGACTGTGACAAGCGCGCTGCGACCCGGCTGATTACACACTCTCCGTTTCTGGCTGATTACGTAATCGAGACCTTTCGGCGTCCGTGCGGAGTGATTCCGCTGATGCTGGATGTGGATCGCTTCCCGGATCTGCTGGCTCATCCTGCGCAGGGAACGGCGGTGGGCTGTCTGACGACGTATTACTGGGCAAAGGGAGTGGATGTCCTTCTGTCCGCATGGGAGCGTGTGCAGTCGAACGTTTCAGCGTACTCTCTTCGCTGTTACGGACTGGGCGATGATCTGGACAAGCTGCGTGAAGTCGCCGCGAAGCTGGATCGCGCAGAGCTACGTGGACCGGTTCCCGAAGCGCTTCCGCATCTTCCTGAGTTTGCGCTGTATGTGGTTCCGTCTCGTCTGGAAGGAATGCCGGTGGCGATTCTGGAAGCGCTGTCTTCCAACATTCCGGTGCTCTGTTCGGATCTGGAGGGAATGCGGGACTTCAATCGACTGGCCGTCGATCGCGGACATCCAGAGCCGCTCAGCTTGTGTCCGACCGATCGTCCCGATGAGCTGGCTGCGCAGATCGAACAGCTGCTGCGAAATCCGCGCAAGGTGGACACCCGCGCGTACATGAAGCAGTTCTATTCGGTAGAGAGAGTCGGTGAGCTGCTTCGACAGACGCTCCTTTCGGCGATGACAGCGCATGCGGCCAAGCAAAAGGGCGCGGCTCCGAATCGTGAGCTGGATGCCATCGGACAAGAGCTGGAGTCGTTACAGCACAGACGTGGTCTGCGGCTGCTGAATCGGCTGGAGCAGGTTCATCAGCGCTACTTTGGGGGCGGCGAACCGATCTTGTCTGCGCTCAAGTCGTGGGAAGCGCGAGTGCGTAGGATGGGACCGAGTTAGCGTCGGAAACGACCCACAAACGCATCCAGTTGCTGCCACTTTTGGCCAAGCAGTGCGCGCTGTTCGGAAGGATCGGTGGGAAGCTGCGCAAAGGGAATGTGCTCTGTGAAGATGCGAACGGTCTGACCGAACAGATCTCCGCGCAGGAGCGCTGCAAGTGATCCCGCAGCGTCGAGACCAACGTGTCCGATCAGCAGCAAGTCCGCGCCGGGATTTTGGCGAAGTAGCGTGAGCGGACCCCGCAAAAGCGGCGGAAGGGTGTGCTGAAGGGACGCGGCAAGCTGATAGGAATCGGGTGGCCCGTGCTTTTGTAGACGTTCCAGAATGTGACGACGCTTGCTTGGGGAAAAGCGCGTGCCTTCGGGATAGATGACGAGCGCATCGCGATGTGACAAGTCGGAAGCCAAGTCGAGCACTCCGCGCAGATCCTCTTCCGTTTCCTTTCCGCCGCGCGCGACAAAGTAGTTACGCAGTCGCAGTCCGACGATATCGAGACATGGATCCAGCAGAAGTTCTCGCTTGAGAACGTAGCGGAGTCGGTAGCCAAGTGGCGCGAGCAGAACGACCGGCAGGACGGTGTCGGCGGTGCTGCAGTGACGGATGAACACAAGGAGCGGTGGCGCGTTCGGTCCCGTGGGCGGGAGCGTTCCTTCGCAGTGCGTTTGGAGAGAAAGTAGGCGCTCTCCCATTCGATACAGACCCGTCGTAAACAGGGTCTGTGCGGTGCGATTGGCGCGCTCAAACCAGTCGCGATTTCGATACAGCAGGTGAATCACCCACAGCAGCGTAATGCCGCAGATGGCCACCGACTCAAACAGCAGGAATCCGGTAAAGAACAGCAGGCCGCGCGTCAGAACCAGTCGTCGCCGCAGCAGATCAACGAGTCCGGTTCCGAGAAGGAGCAGCGGCAGCAGTACGGTAAGCAGCGTCGTGGCGGCAAAGACGAGCGGAATCGTTACAAGTCGCCGTCGCAAGCGACGCAGCAGGCTCTCACGCGCGGGGGCCGATGGACTTGGTGTAAGGGGCGGTGAACCAGGTGCGGCTGCCATCTCTCATATGATGCGAGAAATCACAGGACAAAGGCCGAGGAAGTCGCGCGTGCGTGGGGGAAAGTGCCGTTTCCGTTGCCGTTCCGGGTCGCTCCGTGGTACTAGCCGAAGGGACATGGACGACGGCGTGCTGATTGTAGGCGGAGGGCTTACGGGACTCTCGACGGCGCTGCACCTACCTGCTTCCGTACAGTGGCAGCTTTTTGAAAAGGATGCGCGTCCGGGCGGGCATGCTCGTACGGAGCTACGCGACGGCTTCTACTTCGACAAGACCGGTCACTGGCTGCACCTGCGCGATCCAGGCATCATGGCGCTCGTCGACGAGCTGTTTCCTGGGGATCGAGCGTCGCACTCGCTGACGAAGGTGGCCCGCAAGGCACGGATCTTTTCGAGTGGTGTGCTTTCGCGCTATCCGTTTCAAGCGAACCTGTTTGGTCTGCCACCGTCGGTGATCAGCGAGTGTCTGCTGGGTTTTATCGAAGCCCAGAGCGATCCGCGTTCGATGGAGCCAGCGCAGAACTTTGCGGACTTTTGCGACAAGCGGTTTGGCAAAGGGATCTCGCGGCACTTCATGCTGCCGTATAACCGCAAGCTGTGGGGCGTCGATCCGTCGGAGATTACCGCTGCGTGGTGCTCTCGCTTCGTGCCGATTCCGAAGCTGGCCGACGTAGTCAAAGGTGCCGTCGGTGACACGCCGCCAGAGCTTGGCTATAACGCGCACTTTTTGTATCCGCGCGAAGGTGGCATCGAGACGCTGGTGCATCGCATCGTCGACAGGCTCCCGCAAGATCGTCTGCACAAAGGGGCGGCGCTGGAATCGGTCGAGCTGGCGACGAAGACGGCGATCGTTGGCGGTGAGCGTCATCACTTTTCCGCGATGGTGGCGACGCTGCCTCTTCCTGAGCTGTGTCGGCGCATCGTCGATCTGCCGAGTCACTTGCAGCCGTTTGTCGACGCGCTGCGCTGTACGCCGGTGCGCTATTTGAACGTGGCGACGAAGGTTCCGCCGCGCTCGGACTATCACTGGCTGTACGTTCCCGAGGACAAGTACCCGTTTTATCGCATCGGGGTGTACTCGAACGCTGTGCCGTCGATGGCTCCGTCGGGCTGTGGATCATTTTACGTCGAGCTGTCGTCGCGCGGTCCGATTGACGAAGCAAAGCTGGTGCCGGAAGTGCTGGACTCGCTCGTCGCTGCGGGCGTGTTGCATCGCAAAGAAGACCTGCTGTTTGCCGACCTGCGCGAAATTGAGTACGCCTACGTGGTCTTCGACGACAACTATTATCCGGCGCTCGCTGCGCTTGTGCCGTTTTTG
>ERZ724507.25-NODE-25-length-56211-cov-7.823171_pt1 | contig 56211 bp, 43 predicted proteins | sample MGYA00376040_ERZ724507 | MGnify/ENA primary metagenome ERZ724507 (study PRJEB28724, sample SAMN07190883) | activated sludge metagenome | isolation source: activated sludge of sewage treatment plant in Hong Hong | place: Hong Kong | collected 2016-03-17 ...
CGATGTCCGTGCCCAGCGTCTGTCCGTCGAAGCAGCGCAGGCCAAGACCACGCTCGCAGCGCGCAATCGCATGGTGGATGTATCGCTCAACGTAAGCTGGCAGCGGAGCTTGCAGAGCGAGCCGTTTGCGTCCCCCCAATATGATGCGCTCAGTGCGGTGCTGTCGCTGCCCATGCCGTTTTCGCGCATGTATCGTGGTGAGCTTCAGGCCGCGCAGCACAGCGAAGCACAGACACGGCTGTTGCAGCAGGAATCGCAGCTTCGCGCCGAGGTCGAAGTCGAGCAAGCCCTGACGCGCTATCAAGCCAGTGTTCGGCAGCTTGCGCTGTACAAAGAAGGACTGATGGCCGATGCAGAGCGCGTGCTGGCCGCGACGCTGTACAGCTATCAGCGCGGCAGTGCAACCTTGCTTGAAGTCTTGAGCGCACAGCGCACCGTCGATGATGTGCATCTCAGCTATACGTCGGCGCTTACGGATCACGCGCTTCAGCTCATCGCCGTCGAGCAAGCTGCCGGAATCTGGGATCTCGACTTCTAGGATCGAACGGAGCTGACGCTAGATCTTCAGCTTCCGTACTTCTTGCGCAGCAAAGGAATCGTCAATGTGTGCGTAGACCATCGTGGTCTTGATGTCACTGTGTCCAAGCAGCTTCTGAAGCGTCACGATCGAGCCTCCGCTCTGCACAAACAGAGACGCATAGGAATGACGCAGACAGTGCCACGGTGCCGACGGAATCGGGATTCCTGCTGCGCGATACAGAGCAGTCAGCTCCGGTCGACGCCGTGAGGTCTGATGCCAGCCACTGCGCGCGGTCTTGTCCAGGCTCAGCGGACAGACGACTCCTTCCTTTGTCGCTGGACACAGTAGTTTCCAGTCACGCAGCGCAAACAGGAGCGCATCAGGAATCGGCACCGAGCGCGCAATCCCAGACTTGGTCTGGCTGCGATAGGACTTTGCCACCGTCAGCACACCACGCTGCAAATCGACATCTTGCCAGCGCAGTCCGAAGATCTCTCCCGCTCGCAGTCCCGAAAGGAGTCCCAGTCGCAGCGCAATCGCCAGCACCGCGCAGCGTCGATTCTGAGCCGCCTGCTCATCCGCCACCGTCAGGAGCTTGCGCGCATCTTCGCTCGTCAGATACTCGATCCGCGACTCCTTTTTGGGCTTTTTCACGTCGACAAACGGATTGCTAGCCAGCAGCCGCTTCTTCATCGCCCACGCAAAGACGCTCGCCAAGGCAGACAGCTGTCCACGCGCCGAGTTTGCCGCATACCGTCGCATCAGCCGATTCCGCAAGCGCTCCGCATGACTTGCATCAAACGACGCCGCGCGCTCCGTTCCCACCTCATCGAGCACCGGACGCAAGATGATCCGCTGCTTGTGCGCCCAGCGCGTCACGTCGCGAATCCGTGGCGAGTCATATTCCGACAAAAACCGCGTGGTCAGCTCCGCGATCGTCAGCGTCATCGCGACATCCGGCTCGGGAACGCCCAGCTTGCCGCGTGCAATCCGCGCCTCAATTTCGATGAGCATCCGTCGCGCTTGCGCAAACGTCGGCTGCCGACTCGCTCGCTGCTTGCGCTTTCCGTCGATATCCACAAAGCGCAGATACCAGCCGATGAACCGCTCCCCTTTCATCTTCTTAATGATCTCGCCCATCGTGTGCGCCTTCCGTGGTCCAGACAGCCAAGCGCGTCTTTCGTCGCTGCGCCGCGTGGTTCCGATGTAGGCCAAGACCCACAGCAACCGGAGCCCTTTAAATTATTACATTTTTTCGTAATTCTAAATACATGGACGTGATGATGCCGAAGATGGATGGCGTCGAAACGGTGCGCGCACTGACCGTGCAGTGTCCGACGCCAGTGGTGCTGACCAGCGTCATCGCGCGCTATCCCGATCATCGCGCGCAGCTGGGCGACCTGGATGCCGATTGGGTGGCGCTGTGTGAAAAGCCGGTGCTGACGGGAAAAGATGCGGCGCAGCATGTCTCGGCGCTGCTTCGTCGAGCCCGTGCGCTGTTAAGCCTGCGTCAGCAGCGGCCCGCGCCCGGCAAGCCCAAGACGCTACCAGCGTCGGTATCGCTGGTTGTGATCGCTGCCTCGACGGGAGGAATGCCCGCGCTGTCGTCGGTGCTCAGTCAGCTTCCCGAGACGTTTCCGCCGATCTGCATTGCGCAGCATCTCGACGCAGACTTCTTCGATAGCTTCGTGCGGTTTCTTCAGCAGAGCGTGCATCGTCCAGTGGTGGTGGTCGACGAGTGTGCCACGCTGGAACCGAGTCAGCTCTATCTGGCGAAGAAGTCGCATCATCTCGTCGTGAAAAACGGTCTGGTCTGCGCAATCAGCGCCGAAGCAGGAGAGCTTTCGCCACGCGCCGATCTACTGCTGCTGTCGCTGTCAGAGTATGCGGGCAAAGACGGACTCGGGATCGTGCTGACGGGAATGGGTCGCGACGGAGCGCTCGGTCTGCGTCGGCTGCGAGAGGCAGGCGGCTGGACGATTTCGCAAGATCCCAAAAGCGCGCTGGTCAGCGGCATGCCCGACGCAGCGCTGGAGCTGGGCGGAAGCTGTGAAGTACTGCCGCTGTCGCAGATTGCGGCAAGGCTGTCGGGGCTGAAGTGGAAGCCGTGGAGCAAGCGATGAGACATTCCGACGGAAACGTCCCGAGCGGTCGACTCGGGCGGACAAGCAGCCAAGACGTGCGCACGCGGGCACGACAGGTGTGTTGCTCATGAACTCGCTGATTGCTCGTTACCACCCAAGAACGCTGTGGGTTCAGACGCTGCTGCTGCTGATTGGATCGCTGACGGTGTCGGCTGCCGTCGTCGGTCCGCTGCTCAACACGCGCTTTGAAGGGGTTGCGCTGCGAGAGATGGAGCGCAGAGGCGCGACGCTGGCCAAGACGCTGGCCAAGGACTTCGAGCTGCGACAGGCGATCGAGCAAAACGACTCGCTCATCGCGGATCCGGTGCTGCGCGGGCTGACGCAGAGCGACGACGACATTCGCTACGTAGCGCTGACGCACGGCCAAGAGGTGGTCGCAGTCTCTCCGTCGACGATTTCCAAAGAAGAGATCTTGGCGCACCTAGAGCAAGGCGCCAGCAGCATCAATGACTTGGTGGCGACGGAAACGCATCGCTTTACGCAGATCGTTCCGACGAAAAATAGCGGCACCAGCGCAGCGACGGAACCGTCCAAACAAATCGTCAGTCGCGTCGTGCTCGGCATGACACCGCATCGACTGCAAGCCAAGGTGCTGCCACAGACCATCGCGTCGGTTGCAGCCGCGTCAATGTGTCTGTTTACCGTCGTGGTGCTCCTGTATCTGCGCTGGGTGACACGACGGATGGACACGATGGTTGCCTATGCCAAGGCGGTGGCGAGTGGTCAGCTTCAGCAGCAGCTTCACGATCCGCTCGACGATGAGCTGGGACAGCTTGCGCAGGCACTGCTCGCGATGACGCAGCGCACCCGCGACATCGTGGCAGAGCTGGTTGAAGCGTCACGAGCGTTGGCGGCTTCTGCGTCGGAACTTCTCGATTCTTCGACGAGGCAAGCGCAGAACGCGAACCAGCAAGCGACGAGCGTCACCCAGATGGGCGCAACCGTCGCAGAGCTGCGTCAGACCTTCAGCGAAGCGACGAGCAAGGCCGAGCTGGTGATCGATTTGGCGCGACGATCGGAAGAGTCTTCGACGGGCGGAAGCTCTGCGGTCAAGGAAAGCATCGACGGAATGGGGCACCTGCGCGACCAAGTGCTGGCGATTGCGCAGACGATTCAAGGGCTGCTCGAGCGCACCGATCAGATCAACGCGATCATCGAAGTCGTAAACGATCTCGCCGAGCAGTCGAACGTGCTGGCGGTCAATGCGGGCATCGAAGCGGCTCGCGCCGGAGAGCATGGCCGAGGCTTTGCCATCGTCGCCCGCGAAGTTCGCTCGCTGGCCGAGCGCAGCAAAGAATCCACCGCCGAGGTTCGCTCGATCCTGCAAGACATTCGACTCGCCGGTCGAGACTCTGCGCGGGTCATTGATGAAGGCAGCCGACGCGCCGATCGGGGCATGCAGCTGTCGAACGCCGCCGGAGACTCGATCCTGCGACTCGGTGACACCATCGTGTCATCATCCGCTGCGGCCATGCAGATCGCGACGCTGACCAGGCAACAGTCCGTCGGCATCGATCAAATCTGGCAAGCGACCAAAGGGCTCGATCAGATCGCCCGAGAAACCGCACGCGGCATCCAGCAGATCGAAACGGCGTCGGGAAACCTCAAGGCGCTTTCCAGTCGGCTCACCGAAATCGTCGGACGATACCAAGTCTAAGCAGCCTCTTCCGGTCTTTTCCTCGGTGTCGCAGATGTGTTAACGATGCCGTCACCACTTTATTTCACGCCTTTGGTCGCGGCACGGTGCTAGATTCGCGGGCCGCACGGTTACCTGCATGTCCAAAACCTCCCCCACTACTGCGTCATCGTCGGGCGGCGAGCCCGGCAACTCTTCTTTGTCTCCCGCCTACTGGCGGCTAGCCCGTTACCTGTATGCGGCGGATCTGGTGGCATCAAAGCGTGTTCTTGACCTCGGCTGTGCCGACGGTGAAGGCGCTGCGCTGCTGCTCGATCGAGGCGCATCCAGCGTGGTCGGCGTGGATCTGGACGCGCCAGCGATCGCGCGTGGTCAGGCTCGTCAATCGAACCGGCTTCAGCTTCGGGCAGTCACCGCAGAGCAGCTCTTTGCGGAAGGCGGCCTGCTTCGGCTGTGCGCGGGCTCGACGTTCGATGTCATCTTCGTCTCGGGCGATCGCTCGTGGCTGACGGCACCGGGCTTTCTGTCGGCGCTGCGCTGGCTGCTTCAGCCGGGCGGACAGCTGATCTGGGCGACGACGAGTCGGGAAGCCTTCCCAAGCCAAGCCAGCGCCGTCGGTTACTTCGAGCTGCTGGATGCCCTGGAAGGTGCGCGGCTCGGTCCGGTGACGATGCTGGGTCAGAGCCCGTTTTACGCGGCAGCCCTGGCCCCGTTTGGAGCGACCGATCCAGCGCTGATTCTCGACGACAGCCTGGCGCAAAACGAGTCGCCCGATGAATACGTGGCGCTGTGTGGCACCGCGGCGAATCGACCGTTTGAAGTCGTTCGGCTGCCGCGCAAGTCGCTTCAGTCGTCCGTTCGCGTCGAAAAGCAGGAAGTTCGCGTCGCAGATCCACAAGTGGTGGCAGATCGCGACAAGCTTGCGACGGAGCTTTCACAGCTCAAGCGAGATCGTGATGGTCTGCGCGACAAGCTGACGGAGCTTCGCACCCAGCTTGATAAGTCGACGACGCACGCGGACAGCCTGCAAGCGCACAGCGACAAGATTCAAGCGCACGCCGACAAGCTGCAAGCGCAGATCGACAAGGTCCAAGCGCAGATCGACAAGCTGACGGCGGCCAAGCGCGAAGCGGATGCGCACGGCGAAGCACTGCTCGCCAAGCTGCGTCACAGCGAAGAAGCGCAGAAGAAGCTGGAAGCGATTCGCTCGGAGCTGGAAGAGCGTGAGCGTCAGCGCGTTCGTCACGAGAGCGAAGCGACGGAAGCGGCGCTGCTGCACGAAAAGCAGATGCGCGAGCTGCGTACGGCGATTGAAGAGCGCGATGCCTTCGTCGCTGAGCTGGAAGAGCAAGCGCGTGAGCTGCCTCGGCTGCAAGAGCGTCTCGTCGATAGCGAAAAGCGCTCGGAGCAGGCCAGTCAGGCAGAGCGTGTGGCTCGTCAGCGGCTCGCCGAGGTGGAAGGCCTGCTGCTGCGGGCGCGCACCGAGATGGCTGAGCAGCTGAAGATGTCGAGCCTGCCGCACGATCTGGATGCGCGTCAGCGAGACATCGAAGCGGCTCGTCGCGAACACCTGGTTGCGCAGGCAGAGCTGGAAGAAAAAGCGCACGCGCTGTCGGTTCGTCAGAGCGAAGTCGCGGATGCGCAAAAGGCCGTCGAGCGTCAGCGTGCCGAGCTTCAGCGTCTGCAAGAAGAGCGCGCGGCGGCGGAAGCGGCGGCGGTGGCCAAGCTCGAGTCCGAGCGAAGCAAGCTGGCGCAAGAGCTTCTGACGCTGCGCAGCGACCTGGCCGATCGTGAAGAGCGACTGGCAGAAGCACAGAAGAAGCTGGCTTTGGCGACGGCACCGAGGCCGCGTGAAGACGGCGTGCCGATTGCGGTCGGTGACATTCCGACGGCTCCGGTGGTGATCTCGACGGCACATCCTTCGCGGATGGAAGAAGTCGAGACGCTGCGTGGTCGCGTGGCCGAGCTGGAAAGCGAAGTCTCTCGTCTGAAAGACAAGGTCAGCGAGGCAGAGCGCGAGGCGTGGAAGCAGATCAAAGCGCGCTCGGAAGCGGAGTCGGCAGCGGCGGAAGTCCGAGAGGACACGGTTCGCAAGCTGCGCGATGCACGCAAGCTGGCTTCCGTCGAGATGACGCGCGCGATGGAAGAAGCGACGAAGAAGGCCGTGCAGCTTCGTGAGGAGCTGGGACGGACCGAGATCGAGCGCAAAGAAGCCCTCGCGCAGATCAAAGAGCTGCGGACCGAGCGAGACGCGCTCAAAGGTGAGCTTGGGACGCTGCGGGCGGAGCTGGAAGCGCTGCGCTGGGCATCGACCGATGGTGCGAGTGGATCACCGCTCGAAGCGGAAGTGGCGCGGATTCAGAAGGAAAGTCAGTCGGCGCTGGCGACGCTGCGAAGTGAAAATGAGCGGCTGGCGAGCGCGGAGCGTACGGCCCACAAGCAGGCGGAAGCGAGTGCGGCGCGCGTGGCAGAGCTAGAGCTGGCGCTGCGTGAGAGCAAAGAGAAAGCCGAGCAGGTGAGCCAGGCGTACGATGACTCGCTGCGTCCGAGCGATCTGGGCTTGGCGCACGATCTTCAGGCGCGCGAGCGAGCGATCATCGATCTGAAGGCAGAGCGCGATGCACTGGGACGGCTCTTGTCGGAAGTGGAGCGCGAAGCGTTTGCGCGCGGCGAGCGGGCACGACAGCTCAAGGTGTCGCTGGCCGAGCGTGAGCGCGAGCTGGAGACGCTGCGCGTCGAGCTGTCCGATCGCGATCGTCGCATTCATTCCTTCGAGCAGCAGAGCCCGCAGAGCACCGAGTTCCGTCAGCTTCAGCAAGATCTGGTGACGGCGCGAAAGCGTGTTGACGATCTGTTGGCGGAGTCGAGCCGTCGCACGCAGCAAGACGATGAAGTGGTGGCGACGGCACTGCGAGAGCGAGCGCGGGTCGAGCGACTGACCGAAGTGGTGGGTCAGACGACGAGAGAGCGCGACGAAGCGTTCCATCGTGCGTCAGAGCTTGAGCAGCGGCTCGGACAAGTGCTCGCCGAGAGCGATCGGCTGCGTGGGGAGCTGTCGCGCGTCAGTGGAGAGCTGCCGCCGCAGATCCTGCCGAGTGAAGTGAGCGCCAAGACCGAAGCACCGAGCCACAGCGAAGAGGCACGTCGCACACCGACGCTGCATCCGTCGACGGCACAGCGTGTGCGTCAGGTGCAAGACAGCCTTGGGCTGGAACCGCTCTACATTCCGCACGGCGACGACAGCGACGCCAAGTAAGCCTCGCTAGCGCCGAACCTTCCTGTCCGCCAGCTTCTCAATCAACAACTCGAACGACGGCTGTTCCGCGATGACATCGACTCGGATGTTCGCGTCGCGGAGCGCCTGCGCGGTCGTCTGACCAATCGCTCCGACGAGCGTCTGAGCCAGTACGGCGGAAGCATCGTCGCCCAGCGCACGCAGCAGAACCCAAGCGGTCTTCGGACTTCCGAGCGGAACCAGGTCGATCTGACCGTGGCGCAGCGCAAAAACGGCGGGCTGAAGCTGCTCGGGTGACGCTTCGACGGTGTGATACGCCGTCACGCGCTCGACGATCACGCCAGCATCCTGTAGCACCGTCTGAAGCTCGTCGCGACCTTCTGCCGCTTGGGGAAACAGCACCCGTGACGCAGCTCGCTCGGGACGAATCAGGCTCAGGATTTGCAGCGCCAGCGCGTGCGCACTCGACGAAGCACCGATGAGCGAGGGCTCAACACCATGTCGTCGCAGCACCGAGGCCGTCTTTTCACCGATGACACACAGCGGCGGCCACGTCGCGTCGGGCTTGGCCACAGCCAGCAGCGAGCGAACCGCCCAAGCACTCGTCAGCGCAATCGCCGCATAGTGCGAAAGGTTCCCGACCGCCAAGGTCAGCGCGGGATCGACGACCAGCTCGACGCGCAGACACGGCGCAATCAGCGGGCTCGCTTGGTGTTCCGAAAGCCACTGCGCCGTCGCTTCGGACTGTTCCAAAGGCCGCGTCAGCAGCACACGCAGCGACGAAAGCTGCGGCAAGTGCGATCCGTGGGTTGGGCGCATCACGTCGAGCTAGACCTGGGGCAGCGATCGCACAGGCGACGACGAGCGCAGCACCGACAAAAGACCGATGCCAAGCAAGAGCGCCGAGAGGCCCGCAATCAGCCCGCCCCAAAACCAGTACGGACCGCCGAGCGAACTGGCCACGCCCGCCACATCCGACTGGCTCAAACGACCGCCCGCCACGCCGGACTGCACGAACAGATAGTCAATGCGTGTGACGAAGTCCATCGCAAGCAGCAGCCCCAGAAGCTGCACAAAAAACAGCCGCAGCCCACTTGAGCCAAAGCGCGCCACCGAGGCAATCAGCAGCATAAGCGCGCTCACCGTCACAAGCCCGACGAGCGTTCGCACCCACAGAAGCAGCGACAGCGCCATCGCCGCCGACAGCCCGAAGAGCAGCGCCTTCGGAATCCGTCGTCCCCAAAGCAGCAGCGTGGTCCCGACGATGGGCGGCGCCAAGAGTCCCCCTGCCGACACCAGTCCCGAGCGGAAGCCCTTCACCACCATCGTGTAAGCAACGCCCGATGCGTCGGCAAAGACATCAAGGTGATCGAACTTGCCTCCGCACAAGATGGCCGTCACGCCGTGGCCGACCTCGTGAACCCAGGTGCCAAACAGCGTAAACGGATAGAGCAAAAGCGGTCCAAACGGCACAAAGCGCTGGAGCAGCACCACGAGGAGCGCACCGACGATAAGCGCCGCTTTTGGACTGTGGTCAGACGGTTTTCCCGAATCCATGTCGCTAAGCATACCTGGCTGTGGTTACTGCACCAGCCGTCCGTATTTGCGAAGGACTTCCCGAAGCCGATCGTGCGGCAGCGCGTAGACGGTCGCACCGCTCGCTCCGACCATCGTCTCCGCCGCGATGAGCGCATTTACAATCGACTCCTCGGTGGCATGGACGGTGGCTTGCAGCAGCTTGTCGATGCCTTCGTTGGAAATCGCGGTCCAGGTCTGGATTCCCGTCGCGGTTGGCTCGGGCTCGGGCATGCCGAAGCCAATGAAGATATCGCCCGACGAGTTATATGACACCGCGCCCAGTCGTCCCAGCCCGACGGACACGCGACGAACCAGCCGCGCCATCTGATGCGGCAGCAGCGGCGCATCGGTTCCGACGACAACAATCAACGATCCATCGCGCCGTTTTTCCTGGAGCTGCGGAAACACCGGCATCAGATCGGCGATCTCTTTTCCGATGGGAACGCCGGCAATTCGCAGATCACCCCGCCGTCCGTAGTTGGCTTGAACCAGGACTCCGACGGTGTATTTTCCCGACGGCAAGCTGACGACTCGCGACGAAGTACCGATGCCGCCTTTGAACTCGCTGGTCATCATGCCGGTGCCGCCGCCGACGTTGCCTTCTGCGACGGGTCCAGGTCGTGCCTCGTCGAGCGCTTTCCAGACATGCTCACGGTTCACATGCTGGCCCGAGATGTCATTGAGCAGCGCATCCGAGGTCTCCGCGACGACCGGCAAGCCAAACGCTTCTTCCAGCACCGTCGAAGGCGGAAAGCGTCGATTGCCCCACGAGATCACCGCATCGCGCACCACGCCCACCGAGTCGGTGTTGGTGATAAGGATCGGTGACTCGAGCAGCCCCGACTCTTGCACCCAGTGACTGCCGGTCAGCTCGCCGTTGCCGTTTAAGGACACCACCGCCGACACGCTGCGCGTACGCGACGACTTGCCACGCGGCAAGATGGCGGTCACGCCCGTGCGCACCGGACCTTTGCCGACACGCAGCGGACCGTGTCCCACGATCAGCGTAACGTGACCGACCTCGACGCCCGGCACATCGGTGATGGCGTTGTGCGGTCCCGGCTGTCCATCAAACGGAATGCCCAGATCGCGCGCACGCGGCTTGCTTGCAACCTTGCCCGCAACCTTGCCCGCAGGCTGTCCCGGATCCGCCGCCACCGGCTCCGCAGCCGCTCCCAGCACCAGCGTCACCGCCCACAGCAGCCCACTGCGCCTGACCCGTTCCCACCTTGCCCGTGATTTCATCATCCTGTCAGGATAACAAAGCAGCGCGTGTGGCGTCGGCAACAGTTGTCCAACCGCCGGGTGTCCGCGATAAAATCAGCTCTTATGCTCCCTGCAGCCGAAGAGACACTGGTGCTGAAGCGAGCCGTCGAAATCGGTGAGCTGTCCGAGGCTGAAATTCCTCCCGAGACTGCATCGGCTCCGCAAGGGGCGACGCTGCGCTTTGGCCGCCGGCTCGACCGACTGATCACCCGAGGACGAATCAGCGAGCAGCGCGTCTTGCAGATCCTGCGCGAGATCCGTGTCGAGAGTGTGGTCTCGGGCGTGACGATCCTGCCCAATCGAGAACAGGTTCGTCGCGATCTGGGAATCGAAGTGACGATGCTGCCCGAACAGACGCAGGGTCCGGCGGACGCGCGATCTGCCAGCACCCCTGACTTTGACGAAGACGACAAGATCAGCGCCGAGCGCACCGTCGATGGCTCGCTCGTTGGCTACAAAGGTCCGCCCGCAGGAAGCAAGTTTCCCGTCGAGTCGTGGGATCGCTATGAGTTCCAAAAGCTGCTCGGACAAGGCGGCATGGGCGCGGTCTACAAAGCCCGAGACAAGCGGCTCGGACGGCTGGTGGCGCTCAAGTTCATTCGGGGCGGCGACGAGCAGATGACGCATCGCTTCATGCAGGAAGCGCGCGCGCAGTCTCGTCTGGATCATCCCAACATCTGTCACGTCTACGAAGTCGGAGAAGTCGCAGGAAAAGCCTACATCGCGATGCAGCTTGTCGACGGCGATCCGCTGGAAAAAGCGCAGTCCTCGCTGAGCCTGATGACCAAGGTCTCTGTCATGCGCGATGTCAGCCTCGCGATGCACCACGCCCACGAAAAAGGCGTGATCCATCGAGACCTTAAGCCTTCTAACATCATGATTGAACAGCGACCGGATGGCTCGGTGCTTCCGGTCGTGATGGACTTTGGACTGGCGCGGGAAGCAGGCGATGGCAAGGGGCTTACAGAGTCCGGTGCGGTCATGGGAACGCCGGCCTTTATGTCTCCCGAGCAAGCACGCGGAGAAGCCCGGCACCTCGATCGCCGCTCGGATGTGTACAGCCTGGGTGCGACGCTGTTTGATGTCCTGACCGGACATGCTCCGTTTGAAAGCGAGACCGTGGTTGATGTGATCCTGAGCGTGATGAACGAAGAAGCGCCCCTTCTTCGTACGCTCGCGCCAGCACTTCCTGAAGCACTGGAAGTCATCTGTGCGCGCTGTCTCACCAAAGACAAAGAACAGCGCTATCCGTCAGCACTTGCCCTGGCCGAAGATCTGTCTCGCTTCCTAAACAGCGAAAAGATCGTCGCCAAGAGGGTGAGTCTGTTCTATCGGCTCAAGTGGCGGGCCAGACAGAACAAGCCAGCGGCGGCGCTGGTTCTGTCTCTGCTGCTAAGTGTGATCGTGTTTGCGGCCTACGGACTTCGGCAAAGCTATGTGGCGCGCAAACAGAGTGAGCTTCAGCGTCAGATCGCGCAGGACAGCAAAGACCTGGAGTGGATGGTTCGGACAGCCTACGCGCTTCCGCTGCACAACGTAGAGCGAGAACAGAAGCTTCTGCAAAAACGGATGCAGCAGGTGGAACAGAAGCTGCGTTCCTACGGCGACTTGGCAGCAGGAATCGGACACTATGCGCTGGGTCGAGGTCATCTGTCGCTGCATGCGTTCAAGGAAGCGCGCACGCAACTGGAAGAAGCTCAGCGACGGGGTGAAACCGGACCAGAGCTGCAGGCGGCGCTCGGTCGCGTGCTGGGAGAGCTGTATCATGAAGCACTGCTGGAAGCGCGACGCTCAGGCGAAAAGTCCTGGGTCGAGCAGCGGCAAAAGGAGCTGGATCGAGAACTCCTACAGCCTGCGGCAAGACTGTTACAACAGGCACTTTCCCGTCGCAGTGAGCTGTCCTTAGATTCACCACAGTACATCGAAGGACTGCTCGATTTTTATGCCGGACGACTTGTGGAAGCCGATCAAAAAGCCCAAGCCGCACTCGATCAAACACCATGGCTTGCGGAAGCCGCCAAGCTGCGCGGAGAGATCGCACACGCGCAAGGACTCAGCAAAATCAGCGACGGAAGACATGACGAAGCACGCCAGCTCCTACGCCAAGCGATCGCACACTATCAGCAGGCTTCGGATATTAGTCGTTCCAGTGGCTTCATATACGCCGCACTGGCCCGCGCCTACATGGATCTGTCCGAAGTAGACCGATTCCAAGGCCAGCCACAAGAGCAGTCCTTTGCGCAAGCCAAGCTCGCAGCGGAGCACATCATCACCACCCTGCCCTCTGCCAGCATGGGCTACCTAGAGCGTGGTCGCGTCCTGTACTTTCAAGGCCGAGGCCTACAGCGCACCGGAAAAGATCCGGTCGCGCTCTTCAACCAAGCCATTACGGATGCCGAACAAGCGGTTGCCAAACAGCCAAGCGACTTCATCGCCTGGGATCTACTGGGCAATGCCTATGTTTATCGAGGATTGCACGAAGCCAATCACAAGTTCGACCCAACATCGTCATGGAAACTCGCCGAAAACGCTTTTAGTAAGGCAACCGCCAATGCTTCAAGTTTCCCATGGATTCACAATGACTTTGCTGTCGGAAAAGTATTTCACGCAAATCATCTACGAGCACATGGAAGCAACCCTCAAAATCTGTACACCGAAGCAATTTCTCTTTTCAAAAAAGCAATCGCACTAGACAAAAATTATCAGTTTGCATACGCAAATATAGCAGCAGCGCTGGGAGAATTATCAGATTATAATTTTGAGCATGGACAAAATCTTGACCCAATCATTAGCGATGCCATTTATTTAGCCACAAGCTGTGGAGAGCGATGCAAGACATATCTTACATTTCAACGAAACATGGCTGCTCTCTATATTACATCTGGGCAGAATGAGATTCGTCACGGTAGAGATCCTCGAAAGTTTACAAACATAGCACGAGAACACCTAGGAACACTCAGCAGTCTCATCAATAAATCATATACAAACTGTCTATTTAGCACTTACGCAGGTGTTTTCGATTATGAATACATCAGCACTCACAATGTAGCCACAGAAGAATCATTTCGCCACATAACAGAAGAGATTGAAGCCTGCAAAGCCTTTGATGCACAGGCAGAAGATCCATATGTCCTGGAAGCGCGACTGCTGATTGCGCGGGCAAGCTGGATTTCATCTCAAGGAAAATCGGCGCAGCGTGAGCTAGAGCTGGCACTTGGCGCAGCACGCAAGGCTGTAGAGCTAAATAGTGAATCCACAGAAGCAGCCCATGAGCGAGCCCGAGCGTGTCATCGCTTGGCGCTGATCAGCAAAGGAACAGAGCACGCTGCGCTCCTTGTGGAAGGGCTACAAGCTGTCGAGCAAGGGCTCAAGATCAAAGCAGATGCCGGACCGCTGCTTGCGATGAAGGCTGTGCTGTTATCGCAGCAGAGCCGCAGTGAGCCCGATGTCGCAGCCCGCGCCGCACAGGAACAGCTTGCGCGACAGAGCTTTGAAAAGGCGCTTTCGATCAATCCACTGCTGGAGCGGGAATACGGCCCGGCGATCCCGCGCAAGTAGCCGCAGAGTCTGCGGAGTGGAGAGACAGACTACGGGATGGCAGAGCCGAGGAAGCTGGACGCTGCGCTCGATCCCAGGGTGTCGCAGCTGGGTATGTTCGCGTAGCAGCTTGAGGTAGACCACGGCAGCGACGCCACACGGCGATTCCCATCGTTGACACAGAGCGCGCCGTTTTCATCCCAGAATGCTTCCAGTCGCGCCAAGCTGCCGCCCATCACCTGAGGCGACAGTGGATCGTTTACATAGATCGACGTTCCGTAGCGCGTCCAGGCCACGCCATCGCCGCAGTAGTTCGCAGTCTTCATGTTGACGCAGGCCGCATGCCACGATCGCAGGCTCACGGTGTTGCTGTTGAAGGATCGCGTATCCCACGGACGATAGCCCCAGCTCATGCACGCCGCGATGGCGCCAAGCTCGCAGGTGACGGTGATGGCGCTGGCCTCTTGGGTACGCAGAAACGTCTCTGGATGCCAGTAGGAGTCCTGATAGAAGAACGTCCGCTGCGACACCCCGAGCGGTCCCTGACACAGCGACTGCGGCGCAAGCCCTGTGTAGAAGTAGCTGAACTTGAACCCTCGCACATCCACAGAGCTGGGACTGACCAGGTTCAAGACCTGCGGAATCGAGTCAAACTGTAGCGTGTAGTCGATGAAGCCACCCGCAGTCAGCCCCGGGGCATAGGGCACTTGCAGCTTGATCTGCACCCCCAACAGAGACGTTCCTGTCGCAACCACATTGACGCCGGCCCCACAACCCGCCGCGCCTGGCGTGCAATAGGTAAGCTTCACATTGCCGTTCTGTGCATCGAAGTTGACCAGCTTCTGACTCACGCCCCCGACCGTCAGTCCCGTGACCGTTCCGTCCGCAGGAACGTGCGTCGGTGACAGCGGAGTCTGTTTGACGTGATAGCCACGCACCAGCCAGCTTCCGGTCGCATTCCGATAGAAGCCGGTGAGCTTGTAGCGATAGCTCAGCGTGTTCGGCTCTTTCATCGAAAAGTCAGAGCCGGACCCCTGATACGGCTGGTTGATGTCGTCGCAGTTGGAATCTGTGCAGGTTCCATCACTGCGTGTACAGACCTTGATCGGCTCGCGTACGGTGGACTGCTCGGACCCAACCTGACTCGGCTCACAGCTTGCCCCAAGCAGCAGAAACAGACCGGAACATAGCGCGCTCTTTTTCATCGAAGTCTTCACCTTAAACATCGTTGGGAGTACCTGGCTCCGCGAACAGAGCCGGAAACCGAAACCATCAGCTACGGCAAACCAGAGGACATAAAGTACGGAGCAAACTTCGCAATGTAGTCCTTGTCACACTGCGGAATGCTGGCATCACAGGCGTAGTACATGTTCTGGTGACGACGGTTGTTGTCGATGACACAGACCGCACCGTGCTCATTCCAGATGGCTTCCAGCCTCGGCTGAGCCGACAGATGCCGAACTTTCTCGATCGGAGTGTTCACCACAATCTGCGTTCCGTACTGGGTATGAACCAGTCCCGTTCCGCAGTAGTCCGCAGTCTTCATGCGAATGCAGGTCTGCCCCACCGCAGTCATATCCGCGGACTGACCATCTGCCGTTCGCGTCCCTTCCGTCCACGGAGCATAGCCCCAGTTGTGGCACGAAGCGATCGCCCCCAGCTCACAGGCCACCGTCACCGTTCGATCCGACACACTGCCGCTGAGCGCAAAGGTCTCTGGATCCCAGGTCTGACCTTGCAGAAACACCGCGCGCTGCGGAGCCCCACCGTCGCCCGCACACAGCGGATGAACGCCTACACCTGCCTTGGTTTCCCAGTTGACGGGATAGCCAACGATGGGAATGCCTTCCGCCCAGCTATCGGCAAGATCGCTCGGCGGACTCGCAAACGACCACTCAAACGTCTGCTCTCCACGCGACCGCGCACTCAGGCTCGGAACCGTCAGCCACAGTCGCAGCCCGACCAGATCTTTGCTTGCCACAACCAGCACTTGACCGTTGCCTGAGTCCAGCCGGATCACCAGCTGACTTTCCTTGGCTTCCATCTCGAGAAACGTTGTGGCGATGTTCTTGAAGCTGCTCGCCACCACGCGACCTTCGACGTAGGTATGAACCCCTGCGGTCACTGCGTAGCCGCGTACAATCCAGCGCTTGTCACCGCTGCTTTGTACTTCCAGATCGGTCGGAGGCCGGAATCCCACCACCTTGTACGTGGTCGCGGTGCCCCAGTCCGGGTGCTGCATTCCGAACATGCTACCTGGCCCCTGATAGGGCTGATACAGCTCATCGCAGTTTGAATCCGTACAAGTCCCATCGCTGCGGGTACAGACCTTGATCTTGCGGTCTACGCTGTCTTGATCCGCAGAACCAGCGACACTACATCCCGCAGAGACGAGCAAACAGACACCGATCACCGACGAAAACAGAGAGCGTTTCATGGACATCCCCCGCTGCAAGCTGTTGGTTGTAACGTCCAGCATCTGTAGCGTGCGAGCGCTGCCCGCAATCCCTTGGGATGAAACTACATTTTCTGTACGTTCACGCATCTGAACAGAGACTTAGGCAAAGGCCATGCCACGACGAAAACAGCCTCCGCTGACCTGTGTCCCTGGCGGACTCCCAAGCGACTGCTGCTGCTGATTCCTTTGTCTTTTGAACTGCTTAGGAATCGCTGCCAGTCGCCGCATTCTGTGTGGAACAGAGCCAGGTATCCCACCTAAGGGATTCACCTGGCACATCGGATGTGGCACAGCGCTGTGCCACGATCTGTGCCATCGCCTGTGCCATCGTCCTCTCCCGTATAATGGGCCCATGTCCGACCAGGCCTCGACCCTGAAGGAGGCGGAGACACCGCGCTCCGATCAGCACCTGTCCGCAGAGCGAAGTCCCGGAATTGCTCTGCTTTCACGCAGTGGCAGCCCGTGTACGATGGTCATTCCTATCATCAGCGGGTCTGTCGAAGTGGGTCGAGGTAGTCACCACATGGAGCAAGACCAGCGGATGTCGCGACGCCATGCGCGCATTGTGTACGATGGTCGGCGCTTTCTGGCTACCGACTTGGGAAGTCACAACGGAACGGCGGTCGATGGCAAGCCGATTCCGTCGCAGCAGCAGGTCGAAATCCAGCGCGTGATTCGGATGGGAGACTCTCTGTTCGCGGTCTATCACGACATCACTCCGCTGTATCAGCGCGGCGTCATCATCAGCGCAGGAAAGGTGCTGGGACCAGCGCTGCAAGACGTGTTTGCCATCGCCAAGCAGTCGGCGCTGTTCGGGGACACCCTGCACATCACCGGAGAAAGCGGCGCAGGAAAAGAGATGGCCGCGCATGCCTTTCATGAAAGTGGTCCACGCGCCGGAGGTCCGTTTGTTGCAGTCAACTGCGCAGCCATTCCACAGGGAGTGGCAGAGCGGCTCCTGTTCGGTGCACGACGCGGTGCCTATTCCGGTGCAGACAGCCATGCAGAGGGCTACATTCAAGCCGCAGCCGGAGGCACGCTGTTCCTGGATGAAGTCGGAGATCTGGATCTGCAAGTGCAAGCCAAGCTGCTGCGTGTGATCGAAACCAAAGAGCTGCTGCCGCTCGGTGCCAATCGTCCGCATCGCGTCGAGATTCACATCTGCTCTGCGACCAACAAAGATCTGAAGCTGCTGGTGGCGCAGGGACGCTTTCGCGAAGATCTGTACTATCGAATCGCGCGACCTTGCGTTCACATTCCGCCACTGCGCAAGCGCCTGGAAGAGATTCCCTACCTGATTGATGCGGCGGTCAAGCGCACGACCACGATGGCGCAGGTTCATCCCTCGCTCATCGAGACGTGTCTTCTGCGACCGTGGCCGGGCAACATCCGCGAGCTGATTGTGGAAGTACGCAGTGCGGTGCAAAACGCAGCGATCCAGACCTGTCCGCGCATTGAATCGCGTCACCTTCCAGAAGGCGCAGGAACGATCCTGCGGGCGCTGGGACAGCCGCAGGAAGGGATGCTGGATGACTACACACCACCATCGATTCGCGCCACCGATCCCGCCGAGTGCGCACGGATCGAACAAGCACTCCGCATGCAGCAAGGAAACGTCGCAGCGACGGCACGAGCGCTCGGACTTCATCGCACGCAGCTCCGACGACTGATCGAGCGTCACGGCATCGATCCGCAGCGATTTTCCCCCGATGCAGGCGCACACAAGATCGATCTAGACAAATAGGCAAGACCAATAAGAGGCATATAAAGCGCCTCTTATTGAATCAAGATCACTGGCCGATTCCGTGTGAGCAGGACGGATAAGACAAACTGATGGAACAAAGCATGCATCCATCACCTGCGCGCATCCTTTTTTGTCAGATCCAGCAGACCCAGTTCACGCTACGGATGCAGCACCACCTTGAGCGTTCCGCGCGTGCTGGCCTTGTGAAACGCCTCGATGCCCTGCGCAAGCGAATAGCGCGCGGCAATCAGCGGCTGCACGCTCACCCGACGGTCGGCCAGCAAGCGCAGCGCGGGCGCAAACGGACCACAGCGCGAGCCTTGCACGGCGATCTCATCGATCACCACCTGCGTCAGCGCCGCTGTCAGCGCGGCTTGTAGCGCACGCTGCTCGTGCGGATCGGTGCTCGGCAACGGGGGCGCGTACGTGCTCTTTAACACCAGCGTTCCGCGCGGACGCAGCAGCGACAGCGACGTCAAGAGCCCTCGCGGCGAACCCGTACACTCGACGACCAGATCAAAGCTGCGGGTCGATTCGACATCCGTGACGAGCGCCGTCTGAATGCCCAGGTTGGACAGGATCGCGAGCTTAGACGGATGCTTGCCGATCGCGAACACCTGCGCGGCACTTCCCGACGACAAGACCTGCGCGCACAGAAGCCCCAGCTTGCCATCGCCCAGGACCGCGACCCGATCCGTCGGCGACAGCCGGCACTGCGTCAGGATCTGAAGCGCGGCGGCGAGCGGCTCGGTAAAGATCGCTTCATCGTCGCTGACAGCATCCGGCACGCGATGCAGGTTCTGCGCGGGCACCGTCAGATAGTCGGCAAAGGCTCCGTTTCTGCGAAAGATCCCGAGCGTGGTCCGCTGCGGATCATGGGCACGCAGCGCTGGGTCCGATGGACCTCCCGGTGGAGAGCAGTTGATCTCAGCGACGACACGACAGCCGACTTCGAGCGGACGACCCGACGCATCGACCGCGCAGTCAGGCACCGACGCAAGCGTCCCGACAAACTCATGACCGAGCGTGCCCGCAAAGCCCATGTAGCCGCGCACAAGCTCTAGATCGGTGTTGCAGATTCCCGCCTGACGAAGCGCGATCAGCACTTCTCCTGGCTGGGGCGTGGGCGTCGGGAGATCGACTTGAAGCGACAGCGTGTCAGACAGCGTAAGGGCGCGCATGGCGCAAGATGATGCAAAGCGCAGCGCCTGTAAGCAAAAGCAAACTCGCGACCAAACAGCGTACGATGGCGGACAAACACATGTCTGACGCAGCCTCTTTGACTCGACGTGACTTTCTGTATACCGCGCTCAGCGACGAAGGCACCCCGCTTTGTGAGTGTCGCATCGACGCTGCAGCCATGGATCTTCCCGCCGACTGGCCCAGTCGCTTTGGCCAAGCCCTGCACCGCGCGCACCAAGCGATGACGGCGCTGGAAGCTGGCGCGATCGCCAATCCCGACGAAGGACGCATGGTCGGACACTACTGGCTGCGCGATCCCGAGCGGGCTCCGTCGGATGAAATTCGCAGCGCAATCACCTCTTGCCTGCGTCAGATCGTGGACTTTTCGCGCGCGATCTTCGACGGAACGACTCGTTCTTCGACGGGAGCAGTATTCAACAAGCTGCTGGTGATTGGCATCGGTGGCTCGGCGCTGGGTCCGCAGCTTGTCGCATCGGCGCTCGGTGGATCGCGCGATCGTCTGACGCCGTACTTCTTCGACAACACCGATCCCGATGGCTTCGATCGGGTGCTCAGTCAGCTTGAGCGCAGCGACGGAGGGCTCGCGACCACGCTGGTGCTCATCGTCTCGAAGTCGGGCGGAACCAAGGAAACCCGCAACGGAATGCTGGCGGCTCAGACGGCGTTTTCGCGATCCGGTCTGTCGTTTGCGCAGCACGCCGTCGCTGTCACCCAAGAAGGCAGCGAGCTTGCGAAGACCGCGTCGCAGCTTGGCTTTTTGGCGCAGTTTCCGATGTGGGACTTCGTCGGAGGCCGCACCTCCGAGCTGTCTGCCGTCGGACTTCTGCCCGCCGCGCTGCAAGGACTTGCGATTTCTGAGCTGCTCGCGGGGGCCAAAGCGATGGACGCAGCGACGAGACAAGCCGATCCGACGCGCAATCCTGCGATGCTGATGGCGGTCTGCTGGCACAAAGCCACCGACGGAAAAGGTCGCCGTGATCTGGTGGTGTTGCCGTACAAAGATCGGCTTGAGCTTTTGTCGCGCTACCTGCAGCAGCTCATCATGGAGTCGCTCGGCAAAGAGCTGGACCGCGACGGAAACACGGTGCATCAAGGCATCGCGGTCTACGGCAACAAAGGCGCGACCGATCAGCATGCCTACGTTCAGCAGCTCCGCGACGGTGTCGATAACTTCTTTGTGACGTTTATCGAGGTGCTGCGCGATCGCAGCCAGCCGGTTGAGCGGCTGCCCGATGCGCTGCTCGTCGAAGAAGACGTGACGCCGGGTGACTATCTGCTCGGCTTTTTGCTGGGAACAGAGCAAGCGCTCGCGGAAAAAGGTCGTCACAGCCTGACGCTGACGGTCAGTGAGCTGTCGGCGCGCAGCCTCGGGGCCCTGATCGCGCTGTTTGAACGCACCGTCGGATATTACGCAGAGCTGGTTCACGTAAACGCCTATCATCAGCCTGGCGTCGAAGCGGGGAAGCGCGCTGCCGCGAGCGTGCTGGCGCTGCAAAAGAAGCTGCTGTCGGCGCTCGACGGGACAGCGAAGACCGCGACGGAGCTGGCCGCTCAGATCGGCGCGAGCGACCGGGCCTTCGTCGCGTGGAAGATCCTGGAACACCTGGCCGAAAACGATCGCATTTGTCGTCAGCGCAGCGACGAACAGTCCCCGCTTGATTCGCGCTATCAGCGTCGCTAGGAATCGCCCATGAGCCAAGCCGTTACCGATTCACACCTGTTTCACAGCGTCTCCGACGTGACCGCGCGCCTGCGAGAGCAAGGCTACATTGCCAATCCCTCGATCGCGACGAGCGTGCTCTTGGCAGACCGACTGCACAAGCCGCTGCTCATCGAGGGTCCGGCGGGCTGCGGCAAGACCGAGCTGGCCAAGGTGCTGGCGCAGACGCTCGGGACCGATCTGTATCGACTCCAGTGCTACGAAGGGCTCGACGAGGCCAAGGCGCTGTACGAGTGGGCGTATCCCAAGCAGCTTCTGTATACGCAGATCCTGCGCGACAAAATTGGTGAGCTGCTCGTCGGAAGTGACTCGCTGAGCGAGGCGGTGGCGAAGATTGCCAGCCACGAAGATGCGTTCTTTTCCGAGCGCTTTTTGCTGGCGCGTCCGCTGCTGCGAGCCCTGCGAGCGCCGCGACGGGTGGTGCTGCTCATCGATGAAGTCGATCGCGCTGAGTCGGAGTTTGAAGCGTTTCTGCTCGAAGTGCTGTCGGACTTTCAGGTGTCGATTCCCGAGCTGGGGACGCTGCGCGCGCATCACATTCCGCTCGTGCTGCTCACGTCGAACAGCACCCGAGAGATGACCGATGCGCTCAAGCGTCGCTGTCTGTTTTTGCATGTGACGTTTCCCGACGCTGCGCGAGAGCTAGAGATCGTCAAAAGTCGGCTGCCCGACGTGCCAGAGCGGCTCGCGCATGAGGTGGTGACGGTGGTTCAGTCGCTGCGCAAGCTGGATCTGAAAAAGAGCCCTAGCATCGCCGAGACGATCGAGTGGGTGCGCGCGCTCACGGTGCTGGGTCAGAGCAGCCTCGATCCGCAGGTCGCGGAGCAGACGCTGAGCCTGGTGCTCAAGTACCAAGGCGACATCGAGACCGCAATCGAACACAAAAAGACGCTCTTTGCCGACGCTGTGACCAAATCGCGATAACATCGTGGCTGATGCGCGCGCTGTCCCCGGCGTCTCGTTACCAGCCCAGCAGCGATCTGTGGGTCATCGCTGCGTACTACAACCCGCACGGCTACAAGACGCGCGCGCACAACCACGCGCTGTTTGCCGACAGCCTGCGACGAAGCGGCATTGCACTTTTGACCGTCGAGTGTGCGTTTGGTGACGAACCATTTGTGCTGCCGAGCGGTCCCGATGTGCTCGCCTGTCGCTGTGCGTCGGTGCTGTGGCAAAAAGAGCGGCTGCTAAACGTCGCCATTGCCCAGCTTCCACCGACGTGTACCAAGGTCGCGTGGCTCGATGCCGACATCTTGTTTGAGCGCGCCGACTGGGCGATTCAGACCTCGCGACTGCTCGATCGCTATGCCATCGTTCAGGTCTTTTCCAGCGTCGTCCGACTGTCTCGCGGAGCCATTTCTTCCGTCGGGGATGAAGAGACGATTCCCAGCTTTGCGTCGATCTATGCCAGCGACGCAGCCGTTCACCGAGCCGGTCACTATCATCAGCATGGACACACCGGCTTTGGCTGGGCTGCTCGTCGAGACTTGCTCCAGCGAATTGGCCTATTTGACACCGCGCTATCGGGAAGCGGCGATCACCTGATCGCGCACGCTGCCGTCGGAGATCACGACAGCAAGTGCATCGACAAAGTGCTGGGCAAGCACACCGCGCATCGCGAACAGTTCCGTCGCTACTGTGATCGCTTCTTCGCACATACCGGCGGACAGCTCACAGCGACGGAAGGAACCATCTTGCACCTGTGGCACGGAGATCACCAAAACCGTCGCTACAGCGATCGCAACGTCGAGCTGATCTCGCTCGGCTTTGATCCACGCAGCGATCTTCGACCGTCGGACAGCGGCGCGTGGGACTGGAACAGCGACAAGCCAGAGCTTCATCGCTGGGCCCGCGAATACTTCGCACACCGCAAAGAAGACGGCGAATAGCCCCGACGACGCAGTGCGACATACGGTCTTGTAGCCAAGCTCAGCAGGTAAGCGCTAGTGTGCGGACATGTCGCCGCAGCCGGAATCGTTCGTCTCCCAAGCGCTCATTGCGCGGGCACACATCGCAGCAGCCATCGCGGAAATTCGCGCATTTTTGGATGACTGCGACGAAGACGAAGCGGTCACTTGGAACGAACAGCTTGCCGAGCTTTCGCGCGCGCTCCGGCTGATTGATGAGCAAGTCGCCGAGCACACCGCGCCAGCAGCGCCCCCGCACGACGAGCGTGAGTGAGGACGCCGCTTGCTCGAGTCCAAGTCCGTGATATGAAGGGGTCATGCTGCTTCTTCGCCTGCTCCAAAAGCCGGACCGTGCGCCCCGCTTTGGCCGAGTTCTCGACGACGAACCCGAGGTAGTTGAGCTGCTCGACGGAGATCCGCTGCTTGGTGGCAAGCCCACCGGCGAGCGGCTCGCCTTCACACCACAACAGTGGCAGGACGATCCCGACGGAAGCGAGGTCGAGCTGCTGGTCCCGGTGGTTCCGCAAAAGATCATCGGCGTCGGAAGCAACTATCGCAACCACGCCAAAGAAATGGGCAAGCCGATTCCGTCGGAGCCGCTGCTGTTTCTCAAGCCTCCGTCGGCGCTGTTGTCGCCAGGACGACCGATTGCGCGACCCCAAGGCTTTGAGCGCTGTGACTACGAAGGCGAGCTGGCGGTGGTGATTGGCCGTCGCTGTCATCGTCAGCCGGTGTCCACCGCGATGAACTACGTGCTCGGCTACACGCTGTGCAACGACGTCACGGTGCGCGATCTGCAAAAGAAAGACGGTCAGTTTACCCGCGCCAAAGGCTTCGACAGCTTCTGTCCGCTCGGGCCGGTAATCACGACCGACTTTGATGTGGGACGCGCCGCCGTCCGCAGTCACCTAAACGGCAAGCTGGTCCAAGACGGAGCGAGCGACGAGCTGATCTTCAGCATCGAAGAGCTGGTGTCGTTTATCTCGCACGTCATGACGCTGGAACCAGGCGATGTGATCTCGACGGGAACGCCAGCGGGTGTGGGAAACCTACAGCCAGGCGACGTGATCGAGCTATCCGTCGACGGAATCGGACGACTGCGAAATCCGGTGATTGCGGCCCCAGCGCTACCGACGCTGCCGAATCGATCGTAAGCAATTCCGACGCGGCGGCATCCTGGGTCGCCGCTACTTGATCGACGACGACTCGTCTGACTTGGCGGGACTTACCGGAATGGCCAGCAGGCTCTTCGTCGGTGTCTTCGGCAAAGCCGGACGCTCGCTAGACTCACTGCTGCGCGATCCCAGTCGCATCGTCGGACGAATCGCCAAGCCGCGATCCAGCAGTGGCACTGTCGACTGCGCTTTCGCCAGCTCAATGAAGCGAGCCTGCGAGCGCAGCGGCACATCCGACGGACCAGGCAGCATCCGCTCATAGGTTCCGTCTCGACGCAGAACCCTCGCCCGCTGGTTGTCGCCGAGCGATACGCTCAAGATCTCATCGACGATGCGCGCACGCAGCTTCGGATCTTCGACGGGAAACATGACTTCGACCCGTCGCTGGAAGTTGCGATTCATCCAGTCCGCCGACGACACGTACAGATCCTGCTTTCCACCCGACTCGAAGTAATAAATCCGACTGTGCTCGAGGAAGCGATCGACGATCGAGATCACCCGAATGTTCTCGGTCAGCCCCGGAACGCCCGGTCGCAGACAGCAGACGCCGCGCACGATCAGGTCGATCTGCACACCGGCTTGCGAGGCCCGACACAGCGCCTTCATCACGTCGCGCTCCGACAGCGCATTCATCTTCGCAATGATCCGCGCCGGCTTTCCCGCCCGTGCGTTCTGCGCTTCCGCCTCGATGTGTTCCAAGATCCGCTCACGCAGACCCAGCGGCGCGACGACCAAGCGATGCCAGCGCGGCGGCTGCGAGTAGCCCGTCAGCATGTTGAACAGCGCGCTCGCGTCGATGCCAAACTCTTCGCGACAGGTAAAAAACGACAGATCGGTATAAACCTTCGCCGTCTGAGAGTTGTAGTTTCCCGTCGACAAATGAACATAGCGACGAATGCCACTGCCTTCTCGACGGACCACCAGCGCAACCTTGCAGTGCGTCTTCAGTCCGATCAGCCCGTAGACGACGTGAACGCCCGCTTCTTCGAGCTTGCGTGCCCACACAATGTTGTTTTCTTCGTCGAAGCGCGCTTTTAGCTCGACGAGCGCCGTCACCTGCTTGCCAAGCTCTGCCGCTCGCACCAGCGCAGCGACGATCGGTGAGTTTCCCGAGGTCCGATACAGCGTCGCCTTCATCGCCAGCACGTTCGGATCTTCGGCAGCTTCCTCGATGAAATCGACCACGCTCTCGAACGACTCATACGGCTGGTGCAGCACGATGTCGCCTTGCGCGATCGCCTCGAACATCGTGCTCGCATCTTGCAGTCGCGACGGAACCTTCGGCACAAACGGCTCGTCGTACAGGTCTCGCGCCTCGCTGCTCTGACCCTTGGCGTAGATTTCCATCAGGTCGGTCAGGTTGAGCGGTCCCGTCACCGGATAGACATCATGGCTCTCTAGCTCCAGCGAGCGTTCCAGAAACCGTCGAACCGTCACATCCATTCCGACGGGACAGTCCAGCCGAACCGCAGGCTGGCGATCGCGCCGTCGCACTTCCTTCTGAATCGTCTGAAGCAGATCCATCGACTCTTCTTCGTCGATGGTCATGTCGAAGTTCCGCAGCACCCGAAACGGCCAGCAGCCAAGCACGCGCGTCCCCGGAAACAGATCCGCGACGTGAAGCGCAATCACATCTTCCAGACAGATGAACGCGCGCTTTGGACCTGGCGTTGGAATCTCGACGAGCCGACTGAACACGCTCGGAACCTGCATCACCGCGAAGCTGGCTTCTTGCCCTCGGCCCACCGACGATCCACGCTGGAGCAAGATCGCCAGGTTCAGCGTCCGGTTGCGCACGTTCGGAAACGGATGGCCCGGATCGACGGCCAGCGGCGTCAGCGCCGGATAGACCTGCGCATGAAAATACGCGAGCACGAACCGTCGCTGATCAGGCTCAAGCTCAGCGGCGGAAAGCAGCGCAATCCCGGCGTGATGCAGCCGAGGCTGAAGCTCTTTGTGCCACAGCCGATAGATGTCAAAGACCATCTTCTGCGCACGCTGCGCGACGCGACTCAGCACATCTTGCGGAAGCAGTCCGTCGGGACCCGTTTCGATCAGACCCGAGACAATCTGCTGCTTGGTTCCCGCGACGCGAACCATGAAGAACTCGTCGAGATTCGAGCACGTAATGCTCAAAAACTTGATCCGCTCCAGCAGTGGCACCGACGGATCGGACGCTTCATCCAGCACGCGCTGATTGAAGTCCAGCCACGACAGCTCACGGTTTAGGTACAGGCTCGGATCGTCTAGTGCGCTCAGCTCTCCGACGCTGGAAGGAGAGCCGCTGGTAGGAAGTGACGGAGTGCTCGACATGGGGACACGCTGACGCAAAGCTGAAAAGAACCACGAGGTTAGCACGCCGCCCGGGCTGCGCACCTCGATTCATCAGTCGCCGCGACGGTTTGCGCAGTCGTCACAGAGTCAGCAGCCGAAATGGGTAGAATGCGCGCCCATGAGCGAGCCAATCGATCGGGTCTCATCGCCCATTTCAACCCTGGAAGTTTCGCTGTCCTTCGACGATGTGCTGCTGCTGCCAGGTCACTCATCGGTGCTTCCGTCGGAGTGCGATGTTTCGACAAAGCTATCGCGACTGAAGCTGCGGATTCCGATGATGTCGTCGGCAATGGACACCGTGACCGAGGCCCAGACCGCGATCGCGATGGCACTGATGGGTGGAATCGGCGTCCTGCATCGCAACTGCACCGCCGAGCAGCAGGCCAAAATGGTGCGCCGCGTCAAAAAGTTTCAGCACGCGGTGATCGCCAGCCCCATCACGGTCAAGCCGTCGCAGACCATCGGTGAAGTCCACCAGCTGATCGAAGAGACGGGCATTACCGGCTTCCCCGTCGTCGATGAAAACGGCGTCCTCGTCGGAATGTGTACAGGTCGCGACATTCGCTATGTCGTCACACCGCAGACGCGCGTCGGTGAAATCATGAGCACGCCTGCGCTGTCGCTGCCACTCGGCGCAACCCGGCTGGAAGCGGAAGACTTCTTCCGTCGCTACAAGCTGGAAAAGCTGCCGCTCATCGATGCGCAGGGTCGGCTCGGCGGACTCATCACCTCACGCGACTGGCGCGAATCCAAGAGCCATCCCGACGCTGTTCGCGACGAGCAAGGCAGCCTGATGGTCGCTGCTGCCATCGGTGTCGGTGACGAAGCGCTCGAGCGCGCTGCTGCTCAAGTGGAAGCAGGCGTCGATATGCTGGTCGTCGATTCCGCCCACGGTCACAGCGACGGAGTGCTTCGCACCGTTTCCGCCATCAAGCGTCGCTTTCCCAGCTTGCTTCTGTCGGGTGGAAACATCGCCACCGCCGAAGGAGCCATCGCACTGGCCGAAGCGGGCGTCGACATCGTCAAAGTCGGCATGGGTCCCGGCTCAATCTGCACCACCCGCGTGGTCAGCGGCGTCGGTGTCGCTCAGTTTTCCGCCGTTCTCGAAGTCACCCGCGCACTGCGCAGCGCCTTTCCCCAGGTCGCCATCGTTGCCGACGGAGGCATCCGCTATTCGGGCGACATCACCAAGGCGCTCGCCGCCGGTGCCGATGCCGTCATGATCGGCGGACTGTTTGCCGGTACCGACGAAGCCCCCGGCGAGCTGGTGCTCTTTCAAGGTCGATCCTACAAGACCTATCGCGGCATGGGCTCTCTTGCGGCCATGCGCAAAGGCGGACGCGATCGCTACGGCCAAGGCGGCGTCGTCGAAGCCTCCAAGCTCGTCCCCGAAGGCGTCGAAGCCCGCGTGCCCTACCGAGGACCACTCGGCAGCGTCGTCTCTCAGCTCATCGGCGGTCTGCGATCGGGCATGGGCTACGTCGGTGCAGCCAGCTTGGACGACCTGCGCAGCCGCGCCAAGTTCCGTCGCATCACCGCGTTTGGTCTGCGTGAAAGCCATGTCCACGACGTCACCATCACAGCCGAAGCGCCCAACTACTCGGGCACCTTCGAGGACTAACGACCGCCATGATCTGCGTTCTCGACTACGGCTCTCAGTACACTCAGCTCATCGCACGTCGGCTGCGTAGCCAAGGCTTCTTCACCGAGGTCCTGCCTGGCCGACTCGCTGCCTCCGCGATCGCCGCCCGCAAACCAAGCGGAATCATCCTCTCGGGCTCGCCTCACAGCGTCGGCACCGGCCACGATCCCGATCCCGACATCGTCTCACTCGGTGTCCCGATCCTTGGCCTGTGCTTCGGCTATCAGTTTTTGGCTCAGCAGCTGGGCGGACGCGTCGCCCAGTCCACCCATCGCGAATATGGAGCCGCGCAGGTTCGCAAGACCCAAGCGGGCAAGCTCGATCCGCTGGTCCATCGACTGTCACCGACGACTCAAGTCTGGATGAGCCATGGCGACTCTGTCGTCGCGCTTCCGCCGGGTGCGCAGCTCGTGCTGGAATCCGCTGGCAAGCCCGCCGGATTTGCGCTGCCGTCCCGTCGCATCTGGGGTCTTCAGTTTCATCCCGAGGTCTATCACACGCCCGAGGGAAAGCTGCTGCTCGAGTCCTTCGCGCGCGACATCTGCAAGCAGACGCCCGACTGGAACCTGCGCGCCGAGCTGACCGAGCTAAAAGACAAGCTCCGAGCCCAGCTCCGCGACGTAAGCGAAGTGGTCTGTGCCGTCTCGGGAGGCGTGGACTCGACGGTGCTCGCGGTGCTGCTGTCGCAGGTGTGCAAGGTACGTGCGCTGTTCGTCGACCATGGCTTTCTACGTGCCTACGATCTGGCCAATCTGCGACGCGTCTTTGCAAACTTTCCCAACATCCAGCTGGAAGTCGTCGATGCTCAAGAGCGCTTTTGGGCCGCTCTCGACGGTGTTAGCGATCCAGAACAGAAGCGACTAACCATCGGAAGGCTGTTTGTCAAGACCTTCGCCGATCATGTGGGGGAAGGCCGCTTCACGCACCTGGCGCAAGGCACGATCTATTCCGACGTGATTGAGTCCGCCGCCGTCGCTCATGGAGGAGCCGCACACATCAAGAGCCATCACAACGTCGGTGGCTTTCCGCAAGATGCGCGCGTTCAGCTCGTCGAGCCGCTGCGACCGTTTTTCAAAGACGAAGTGCGCGAGCTGGGCGTTCTCCTCGGGATCGACAGCGACATCCTGCATCTTCATCCGTTTCCCGGTCCCGGCCTCGCGATTCGCTGCATCGGAGAGCTTCGTCGCGAGCGCGTCGAGATCCTACGCAGAGCCGACGCCATCTTCTACGAAGAGCTGATCCGTCGCGACATGTACCTTCGCACCTGGCAAGCGTTCGTCGCACTTTTGCCCGTTCGCACCGTCGGTGTCATGGGCGATCAGCGCAGCTACGAGCATGCCTTGGCCATTCGCGCAGTCTCGTCCGTCGATGCCATGACCGCCGACGTCACCGAGTTTTCCATCGCAGAGCTTTTGCCCATCGCCGCTCGGCTCGTCAACGAAGTCAAAGGCATCAACCGCGTCGTCTATGACCTGACCACCAAGCCGCCCGGCACCATCGAGTGGGAGTGAGCGAGCCGCTCGAAGCAAAAATTTGCCGAATGCATGAAGCGATGTTACCGAGCGCCATGTCTTCGCGCTCGTCCCAGATCGATATGTTTGTTCCGCAGCTTGCGCTGGAACCCGTCGCGCAAGATCACACCTCGGCGCCCCTCGGAGAGCTGTCGCTGCGCCAGCAAGAGCTGCTGCTTCGTCGTCAGCTTGTAAAGAGTCGTCGGCGAGGCGATCTTGTCGAGCAAGCCGCGTGCTATCTGCGGCTCGGGGACATTCAGCTCACCCGAGGCGATACCGAGCTAGCTGGCGATCTGTACCGTCAGGCGCTCAAGCTGTCCCAGACTGCCCACGACCAACGACAAGCCACCGCGCGCAGCAAGTAGACACTTGCTCGGCGACGCGGTCTGCGCTACCCACTTCTGTCCATGTCAAAACCTCCAACCAAGTGGTCTTTTCCGCGTCGCTCCTCCTTCGGCGTGCTTGAGCGCTTCATTGGCCAAGAAATCAACGTCTTCGGCCCACGTCAGAGCGACGAGCACGACAACTGTCTGGGTGGAGGATTCCTGATCAGCATCGAAGACGGCTTCATGCTGCTCGCAGAGCGTCCGAATGAAGATCCCGACCTGGCGGTGGCTCTCAGCGAGGTTGTGGTGATCGCTGTCGTCAAAGATCGCCCCGAGCTGACTGCTGTCGACGGTGGCAAAATCCATCGCTTCCGTCGTCCCGACGCACCAACCCCAAGCGACGACGACTCAGACGACAACTAGACGCTGCTCCGCTCGACGACGGTCACGCTTGCCGCTGCTGCGCTGAATCGACCTGCGCTACAATCAGCGAGTTTTTTACCGTCGGACCACTTCCCAATTTCGTGGCGTCACGTTGCGGCGCTTCGGCCCCCTAACGTAGGCTGAGAATGTAGGTGCACATTGTCTGAGCCATCGACTTCATCCGCTCCTCGGTCTTCATTGTCTGGTAACGCCATTGCCAAGCTGCTCGTCACGCTTTTGTGCAGCCTGGCCGCGATCGGGCTGAGAATCAACCACACCCACTTGCCGCCAATCGAAGGTCTGATGGTCTACGGCGGTGCGGTGCTGTCTGCTGCCTTCATCCTCGCGTGGGCGGCGGAAGCCTTGCAGGTCGATATCGCCAAAGGGCTCGCGATGGCGGTGCTGGCCTTCATCGCAGTGCTGCCCGAGTACGCCGTCGACTTGTACTTTGCGTCGATGGCCGCCAAAAAGCCCGAATACGCGCAGTACGCCGCCGCAAACATGACCGGCTCGAATCGGCTGCTGATCGGTGTCGGCTGGTCCGTCGTCGCGCTGTGTAGTGTGTATGCGGCACTTCGCAAGCGGGCTCCCGGTGAAGCTGCCGCGCCCTCGCCTGGTGTCTCTCTCGCTGATGGCTTCGGAATCGATCTGACCATCTTGTGCCTCGCGACGCTGTGGTCGCTGACGATGCCGCTCTTCGAGCACATTGCGCTGTGGAACGGTGCCGGTCTGCTTGTGCTGTTTGGCTTCTACGTCTGGCGTGTCTCGGGTGGAGCCGACTCCGAGCCAGAGCTAACCGGCGTCGCCAGCGAGCTGGGTTCACTGCCCAAAGTTCGTCGCCGATCCACCGTCGCACTGCTGCTGGCCATCGCGGCTGGAACGCTGCTCGCTGCTGCTGAACCATTCGCGGAGTCGCTGATCGGCTCAGGAGAGCACCTCGGCGTCGATCGCTTCTTGCTCGTTCAGTGGCTGGCACCTCTCGCATCGGAAGCCCCTGAGCTACTGGTTGCTACGATCTTCGCGCTGCACGGTCATGGCTCGGCTGGCATCGGTGCGCTGTTGTCATCGAAGGTCAATCAGTGGACGCTGCTTGTCGGAACGCTCCCGATGGCGTACTCGCTTGCACTCGGAAAGCCGGGCGCGCTCCCGCTCGACTCTCGTCAGGTCGAAGAGCTGGTGCTGACCAGCTCGCAGAGCCTACTTGGCGTCGGTGTGCTGCTCAACGGTCGACTGGAAGCCTGGGAAGCCGTGGTCCTGCTGCTGCTTTTCTTGGTCCAGCTGCCGTTCCCGCAAGCCAACGTCCGCTACGGTCTGTCGCTGCTGTATGTGCTGCTCGCGATCCTGCTGTTCATTCGTTATGCGCGCTATGTGCCTCAGCACCTGCGCCTGACCTTTCGCAAGGAAGCAGACAGCAAGGAATAGCGTGATGGTGACGGTGCCGCCGACGCTGCGGATCCTGCTTGCGCCGATCGCGCACAAAGAGGAGCCCGCCAAGGATTTGATCGCGCGCGCACAGACAGCCAGCGACGATGAACAGCGCGGAGCGATGCTGCGAACCTTCGCAGAGCTGCACGCGCTGCTGGTTCCGTCCGTCGACGCACTGATCGAAAGTCGCTCGACGGTCTCGAGCGCGGTTGGGCTGCTCGGGCTGTGGGACGATCTGCTCGACATTGACGTCGAGCGAGAGAACATCATCGAGCTGCTGACCGTCTATGCCGCGCAGCTTGAAGCGCCCGACAGCTGGCCACTTCCCGACGGTCTTGCGACTCATGATGAGATCGTAGCCGCCCAGCAAGCCTGGCTGACTGACGTGCTGACCCACCGAGCGTTCCCCAAACGGCAGTGGTGGCGACGGATGACGCGACGAGCACGCGGACCGCTGGGCGATCGGGCCCGGCTCACCGTCGAACGATCTGCGCTGCGCATCTTTGAGCACCTGCCACATCCCGATGAAGCAAGCTCCCCGACGGCGACCACCCGACTTGGATCGTTTCAAGCAGGTGATCTGCTGACGCTGGCTGTTCAGGTTCCCCTCCCCGGTCAGATCGCGATCGTGCATGCCAGCGGCGATGAGACCACTGCCAGCCTCGATCTTGTCTTGCCAGAGACCAGCAGTGAAGCCGATGTCCGTCGCTATCACGAAGTGGTCGAAGTCCACGGCGAGCTGTCCGCGCACACGCTGTCACTGTCAGCACCTCTCGACGAGCGCTTTGCCGAGCAGGCGCTGATCGTCGTCTGGGTTCCCGAGCTGATGCCTCCGTCGTGGATCGCGGATATGCAGCGTCTGTTCGGCGTTCCCCCCGAAGCGCGCGTCTGGCGCTATCTGTACCGCGTCCACGAGTAGTTTCCCGTCGCAGAATTCCCGGTCGCGATGCGCGCATTCGCACGCTGTGATCGTGAAAATTTTACGTCGCTGCCGGTCGGTGGTACTTCGTAAGGTCTGCTTCTCATGATGCGCTCTCGTCGCCAGCCCGTACGCCTAAGCCTTGGTGGTGGAAATCGTTCGCGATCCAAGGCGAAGGGTTCACGCTCATCCCGATTCTTCGGATCGGTGGGCGTTCGAAGCGAGCGACGCTCGGGGCAGAAGCTGTGGCAAAAGCTCCGCGCGCCGCTCCAGATCCTCGGAGCGCTGACGGTGCTGCTCGTGATCAACCTCTACGTGCTGTATTACCGTCACGGAACGTCGCTGCCAGCGCTGCTCAGGCAGGCCGAAACCGGACGCGCGATGAGCGCACGGCTGAGTGGCCCCGTCGGAACACCACCGCAGCCCAGTCGTCCGGTTCGCAAGCCGAAGGTGCTTCCGCCGCTCGCGGACTTTCCCCGCATCGTCGAGCAGCCCCTTCACGCAAGTGACTCGCTATCGGATGTGCTGACCAAAGTGGCTGTGCCCGCTCGTCAGAAGACCGAGCTAGAGACCGCGCTGCGTAGTGTCCTGGACCCCGGCGGCTTTGGTCCCGGCCAGTCGCTGACGTTCTATTACGATTCCGAAGATCGGCTTCAGTCGGTGGATTATCGACTGACCGACGCACTGGCCTATCACCTAGAGCGAGTTCAGACGGGCAGTGCCGATCGCTTTGTGCCGGTCAAACAGACCCAGCCGCTCGTCGTCAGCACGCAGCGCATCGAGCTGAAGCTGGAAGCCAAGAGCGATCTGCTTAGCGCCGTACAGCGTGCGTCGGAAACATCCGCGCTGGCTGCCCGCATCTACGAAGTCTTTGCCTGTGAGCTAAACCTCTACAGCGACGCACAGCCCGGTGACAGGCTGCGGCTTCTCGTCGAAAAGCAGTTCCTCGGGGATCGCTTCTATCGCTACGGACGCTTGCTCGCCGTCGAATATGTTCCGGTGCCGGGTGGTCCACGCACGCGTCGGCTCCGCGCTTTCTTACGCACCGACGGAAGTCCACCAAACGCTGGGGCCGCACCCGGTGCCAGCCAGCACTACTTCACCGACAGCGGCGAAAGCCTCGTTCGCAGCGTCTGCAAAGCCCCGATTCAGTGGAGCAAGAGCAGTCAGCCCGCCGCCTCGACGCCACCAAGCGCCCAGGGCGACAAAGGACGCTACCTACTCGACTATCAGGTCCCCGCCCAGACGCCGGTCTTGGCGATCGCCACCGGCAAGGTCAAGCTACAGCCCGGTCGCACGGGCAAGCCTCAGACGGTGATGGTCGCTCACGCTGGCGGTCTAGAGTCCAGCTACGGTCCGATCGGACGCCTTGCGCGAGGCTTGGTCGACGGACAAGTCGTCAAGCAGCGTCAGGTCATCGGTTACGTCGCAACGCCGCCGGGAAAAGAAGCGTCACACCTACGGCTTCAAGTGAAGGTCGCAGGCCGCGTCGTCGAGCTGTCCAAGCTCAAGAGCAGTCGCGAGCCCGGCATCGCCGAAGCAGAGCGCGCATCCTTCATCGCACAGAGCAACGACTGGGCAGAAAAGCTCGCACGCAGCGACGAACCAATCATCGCGAGCCACGGCGGCGCGACAGGTGAGTCGCGGTAAACAGCAGCGCCACGCGAGGCTCTTTGCGAAACAGATAGGCACCACCGAGTCGGGCTTCGGCAATCAGCTCTTGCAGCACCGTCGCAGCCCGGTTGCGCAGGTCTTCCGCCGCTCGCTCGGCATCGGTCTTGGGCTTTTGCGCATCCAGCTTCGCCGTCAGCTTCTTGGCAAGCTCACGCGCCTTGACCACCGCTTCGACGCCCAGACCCAAGCGCGCGAGATCCGTCGGATAGGTCTCGACCACCAGCGCCAAGTCGAGTAGATCACGCGCCAAGTCGGCCAGTCCGTCTCCCTCGGCAATCGCGTCGAGCGCTTCCAGCGCCTTGCGATCTTTTCGCAGCACCAGCCGCCCGGCAAGCAACAGCTGAGTCCGCAGCTCCGAGGCCTGAAGGAAGGCTTTTTGCTCCGCCTGGGTGATGTGCTTGCCCCGCAGCGAATCCAGCTGAGCCTGCGCCTCGTGAAGTGCCTGCGCATAGAGCTGCAGCCCGTCGAGCATCGCATCCGAAAAGCCAATCTTCCCCAGCTTATCGGCATAGCGTCGAGCCACCGCCAGCAGCGCCAGCGACTCACTGATCAGGTGCGGAACCGGCTGCTCGGGCGCTGCGACATGTTCCTTCGGCACCCTCGCCAGCATCACCGCTACCCGCGACAGCACCCCCGCGCCCGTCGAAAGCTCTGGAGCCACCGTCGGAGTGTGCTCTTCCCCCACAGGAGTCACCGCTGGAGCCGTCGCAACCACCGGCTTCGCTGTCGCTTTTTCAGCCTTCGCTGTCGCTTTTTCAGCCTTCGCTGTCGCTTTTTCGGCCTTCGCTGTCGCTTTTTCAGCCTTCGCTGTCGCTTGTTTGGCCGCTGATTTCGCGCTGGAACGACGCGTGGGCGGTTTGGCCGCCGAAGCCAGCTCTCGCAGCCGAACCAGCGCAGAAGAGGTTGCAGCAGCGCCTAGATGCTTTGGGGAAGAGGGTTTGGCCATAGCTTGAAAAAGTCTCGCAAGGATTGAAAGTCCGCAAGGGTGTTTCTCTCCGAGCGGTCTGACAGCGGCGCGCTTGCCACGTTTTGAGCCAACCTTCGCCCTTCCCCTGGCAGCGTGAACAGCAGCTCGGCGCCGTCGGTCTTTTCCGAAAACTGCCGTGCCGAACCCTTTACAGGGCAAGGTCGCTGCTCTACCCTGAAGTTTCGTCGGCGGAGGCAAGATGGCCAAGGGTATTGAGGACATTCAGTCCTACCTGCTCAAGATGGATCTGCGGTATGAGGAGCCTCGCGAAGGAATCTGGATCCTGAGTGGGCTCGACGGCATCGATAAGCTGGTCATTACGCTCGCGGGCCCAGTTCTGGTGTTCCGAGTCAAAGTGATGGAGCTGCCGTCGCGCAATCGCGAAGGACTGTTCCGCACGCTGCTGGAGCTCAACGCGAGCGAGATGATGCACGGCGCCTATGGGGTCGAAGGCGATGCGGTGGTCATCTGCGACGCACTGCAGCTAGAAAACCTCGACTACAACGAGTTTGCGGCCACCATTGATGACATCTCTTTGGCGGTCGCATCGCATCACAGTCGGCTTGGGAAGTTCAAAGATCCCGAGACAGCGTAAGCACCGACGACATGCGAGCACACAAAACCTAAGCAGACTCTTTTTGCATAAGGATTGGCGATGGGATTTTTCTCTCGTTTGGGGTCGCTCATCAAATCGAACCTGAACGACCTGATCTCGAAGGCTGAAGACCCGGAAAAGATGCTCAACCAAGTGCTGGTTGACATGAAGACCCAGCTTGTCGAGGCCAAAAAGCAGGTCGCAGTAGCCATTGGCGACGAAAAGCGACTCAAGAAGCAGTGGGACGAGCAGGTCGCGCAGTCGAAAGACTGGGAACGCAAAGCGATGCTGGCGGTCCAAGCGGGCGACGATGAGCTGGCCAAAGAAGCGCTGACGCGACAAAAAGAGCACGACGAGCTGGCGCTTCAGTTCGAGCAGCAGTGGGTCAGCCAAAAAGACGCCGTCGACAAGCTCAAGGTTCAGCTTCGCATCCTCAACAACAAGATTGAAGAGGCCAAGCGCAAGCGAAACATCCTGGTTGCCCGTCAGAAGCGCGCCGAAGCCCAAAAGGCGATTCAGAACACGATGGCGGGACTGTCGGACACCTCGGCGTTCGACACCTTTGACCGGATGGCGCAAAAGATCGATCTGCTCGAGGCTGAGACCGAAGCCCATACCGAGCTGGCGGGTGAGCTGGAAGGTGACTCGCTGACGCAGCGATTCAAGGCACTGGAAGCGAAAAAGACGCCGTCGGATATGGCGCTGGCAGAGCTGAAGCAGAAGATGGGACTTTTGCCCGCGTCTGCGACGGCAGCACCGAAAGCCCTGCCGCAGAATGCGACGACCAAGCCTGAAGGCGAGCCCAAGACCGACACCGGAACGCCACCGAAGAGCGAAGATCCAACCTCGACAGCCAGCTAGCCGCTAGCGCTTACGAATCACCGTCAAGCCGTCCGCAATCGGGAGCATCGCCACCTCGACCCGAGGATCGGCAGCGACGGCATCGTTACAAGCACGCACCGCCGAAAGTGCAGGATCGTGCAGGCTCGCGTCGAGCACACGTCCTTCGCGCAGCACGTTGTCGATCAGCAGAAGTCCCCCGCTGCGCAGCCTCAGCAGCACTTCTTCGTAATAGTTTGGCTGGTTTACCTTGTCAGCGTCGATAAAGCCGATGTCAAACAGCGGCTCTACCGGCAGCGCGCGCAGCGTATCCAGCGCCGGACCGATGCGCAGATCGATCTTGTGTGCGACGCCAGCTTTCGCAAAATACCGTCGCGCAATCGATGTCCACTCGTCGCTGACATCACAACAGAGCAGCTTTCCATGCGCGGGCAGTGCGCGGGCAATGCAGATCGCGCTGTAGCCGGTGAAGGTGCCAATCTCAATGGCGCGAACCGCAGCAATCGCCCCGGTCAGCAGCGACATCAGCGAGCCTTGCAGCTCCGCAATCTGCATCACCTGAACTTCGCCAAGCTGCGCCGTCTCAGCCGCCAGCTCCGCCAGCAGCGCATCACGACGCGTCGAGTGACGAGTCAGATAGTCCTCCAGCGCCGGGGTCATCGGGACAAAGTGTGTCGACATCGGGTCTCCGTTAGTACTGATAGCGTCTCGCCGAGACGTTGTAGACAAGACCAAGCGCAGCCATCACGGTGAGGACCGACGAGCCACCGTAGGACACAAGCGGCAGCGTCACACCGACGACGGGCGCCATCCCAATCACCATCGCGATGTTGATCGAGACATGCCAAAACAGAAGCGCCGCGCAGCCGAGCACCAAGTAGCGTCCAAACCTGTCTCGACACGCCGCCGCAATGTGCAGCGTCCACAGGATCAGAAACAGAAAGCTCGCGAGCAGCACAAGACAGCCGAGCAGACCCCACTCTTCGGCCCACACCGCGAACGGAAAGTCGGTCCAGTGCTCGGGCAGAAACTGTAGATGGTTCTGCGTCCCACGCAGATAGCCTTTTCCCGTCAGCCGTCCCGAGCCAATCGCGAACAGCGCCTGCCGCGCGTGATAGCCGGTTCCCGTCGGGTCTAGCTCGGGATGCAGAAACGTCAGCAGCCGCTTCTTTTGGTATTCCTTGAGCCCAAAGCGCACGATCAGAAACGCGCCCGACAGACCCACCGTCGCAACCCAGCCTTTGAGCCGAGGCGGCAGCGGCACCAGAAAAAACACCGACAGCGCGAGCAGCCCACACAGAAGCGCCGTCCCAAGGTCCGGCTGTTTCAAGATGAGCAGCGCCGGCACAATCCACAGCCCGTGCCACAGAAGCGCATAGCGCCAGGGACGCAGGCTCATGTCTTTCGGATCGCTCGAAAACAGGTGCGCGCCGAGCAAAATGAGCGACAGCTTCATCAGCTCCGACGGCTGAATGCCAAACGAACCCCAGCCAAACCAGCGTCGTGAGCCATTGACCACTTTTCCGACGACCAGCACCGCCGCCAGAAGCCCCGTCACACCCAGATAACCCGGCCACGCCAGCCGCTTGAGGAGCTGCTGATCGAGCAGCGCCACACCGACGAGCAGCACCACACCGATGGCCATCCACATGAGCTGCGACGAAAACATGCCTTTGGGCGCAACCCTCGTCGCTGAATACAGGTTCACCAGCCCCAGCGCAATGATCAGCGCAACCACCGCCGACAGCGGTCCATCAATCAGCGACCATGTCCGACGCAGCGCCGACATCGCGATTATCTGGCCCCGGCAGAAGCGGGCAGCGTCGTCGAAAGCTTTGAGGCTGGCGCTTCCGCAACCGGACGCGGCTTGTGTTCCGGTGAGACGCGATCAAAGTAGCCTTGAATGATCTTCGTTGCCGTCGGAGCTGCGACGTGACCACCAAGACCACCGTGCTCGACCAACACAGCGACAGCAATCTTGGCATTTCTCGACGGAGCGTATCCAACAAACCAGGCGTGATCGTTTTTTTCGTCCCAGCCGCTCGACTCGCCGCGACGATTTTTGCGAACCTGCGCGGTCCCCGACTTGCCCGCGACATCCAGCCCTTCGATAAACGCGGTGCTGGCCGTGCCTTTGTTGTCAGCGACGACATCGACGAGCGCGCGACGCATCCGCTCCAGCGACGACGGCAGAATCGGAAGCTGCGCACGAAGCTGCGGCGAAAACTGCTCGACGGTCTCTCCCGATGGCTTTTCCAGTCGATCGACCAGCATCGGCTGATACAGCTTTCCACCGTTGCCGAGCGCCGCATACGCCATCGCAAGCTGAAGCACCGACGCGCGCACCGCACCTTGTCCGAGCGCCGTGTTCAGCGCGTAACCGCCGCGGAAGCCACCGTGCTGACGGTAATACTCCAGCGTCGGCACAAAGCCGCTCGCTTCCCCGAGGCCAAGATTCATCGGCTGTCCGAAACCAAAGCGCTCGGCCCAGCGCGCCATTCGCTCCAGGCCCACCTTTTCGGCCAGGTGATAAAAATAGACGTTGCACGACTGCGCCAGCGCCTCGTGGAGCGACACCGGACCGTGCGCCTTCATGCAGCGAAAGACGTGTCGTCCCAGCTCGTAGCGACCGTGGCAGACCTGCTTCTGGTCGGGATCGATCAGCCCTTCTTCCAGCGCCGCCAGCGCCGGGATGATCTTAAACGTCGAGCCCGGATAGTACGTCTCGCGCAGCACCTTATCGAGCAGCGGACGGAACGGATCGCTTTCCATTCGCTGCGCCTCGGCGCGCGTCAGTCGCCCACCGAGCAGGTTCGGATCGGGACTCGGATACGACGCCATCGCCAGCACTCTGCCGCTATCGACTTCGACCACCGCCGCCGCTGCCGACGCATGTCGCGACAGCGCCTCTTCGACGATTCGCTGAAGCTCTAAATCCACCGTCAGAACCGCCGTCAGACCCGGCTGCGGATCGCGTCGCATCTCTTGCGGAGCCAGCTGCGCCATCTCACCCAGATCGTTTTCGCTCTTGCGACGACCATGCGCATCAACGAAGAACCGCTCAAAGCCGGGACTGCCGCGCAGCTTGGACTCCAGCCGCTGTTCCATCCCCGAGCGTCCGACGGAGTCACCGTGCTTGTAACCGCGCTTCAGATCCTCGGGCCCAGCCATGTTCAGGTAGCCGAGCATGTGCGCCGCTGTGTTCTTCTGTGGGTAGACCCGCCGCGTCCGCGCCTCGATGTCGATGCCTGGAAGCTGATCTTTTTCCGATTCCAGCGCCGCGAGCTGATCGCGACTGATGTCTTCCGCGACGAGAAGCTGCTTGCTCGCATCCGCACCGCGCTTGCTCTGGAGCTTTTTGCCAAGCGCCTCGCGCTGCTCTTCCGACAGCTTCAGCAGCCGTCCCAGCCGCAGCAGCGTCGCTTCCGAGACATAGCGCGGCGTCGCATAGACATGAAACGTGGGCCGATTGTCCGCCAGCACCGCGCCGCTGCGATCGCGAATCTGACCGCGCACCGCCGCCAGCTCTCGCTCGCGAATGAAGTTGCTGGTGCTCTTTTGCAGGTAGTCGTCGCCGCGCAGGCCTTGCAGTTGAACCAGCCGTCCCGCCAGAGCCAAGAACGCCGCCACCGCGACAAACGCTGCGACCTTGAGCGGAAGCGGCACACGCAGCAAGGCCGTCGTCGGTTCTCCAGCGGCTCCACCCGACGGTGCGAGTGAAGTTTGAAGCCCGATCCGTAGATCAAAGTGCAGCTTGCGTCGACGAAACAGTCTCATGACCACAGGCCCGGCCTGGCTACTTTGGATCCAAACCGAGCGTCGATGCGGGATAGCACAGATATCGTGAGCGGCGCTACCCCCGCAGTCAGGACAAGCTGCATCGGCAGGCTGCGCAGACCGCTCCACGCCAGGTCACGGTTTCCGTCGGAAATCAAGACAATCACCGTCAGCATCATCCGTAGAAGCAGCAGCGCGAGGCCCGCCACCGCACCTTGCGCGGCACGACCTCCGACGAGAAGCTGCGCAGCCACGCGATGCAAAAACAGCAGCAGCAGCGCAAAACCAAGTGCGCGAAGTCCCGTTGGTGTTCCCTCAATCAAGTCCGACACATAGCCCATCGCCGCCCCGAGCGCGAGCATCCCCAGCGCCGACGCATCCCGCTGCGCAGCCAGGCCGCCACCGCTGTGACGACTGGTCAGCCCCGCATACAGCGCCACGATCAGCGCAAAGTCCGGCAGCGCAACACGCGTCAGCGGCGAAAGTCCCGTCGAGACAATCGAGCCCACGATCGAAAGCAGCAGCAGCAAGACCGCTCGCGAGCCGCTCATCGCGGAACTCCGGCGCCTCGCGCAGACTCGAAGCCACGCTTGCCCGCGTCAGGATCGGGCGGCGGCGGCGGCGACAGCACGATCAGCACTTCCCGCAGGTGCGCAAACGAAACGCTCGGCTCAACCTCGATCTCTTGATACAAACTGGCATCACTGCGACGAACGGCGACGATCTTTCCGACGGGAAGATCGCGCGGAAAGCTGCCGCCCAGCCCCGACGTCAGCACGTCTGAGCCCACCTCGATCGCTTCTTTTTTCAGCACGTACTCGACGCGGCACAGATAGCGACTGTCGCTGCCGGTGCCTTTCATGACGCCTCGGCTCTCACTGCGTGGGATCACGACATCCACCGCCGAGCGCGCGTCGGTCAGAAGCTGCACATCCGCGTAGGGTCCCATCGAGCGAGCGATCCGTCCGACGACACCTTCCGCCGCGATCACCGGCATACCGGGCTTTACCTCGACGCCATTGCGATCGATGCGAACGCGAACGACCCGAAACTGACGCGAAGTCTCGACGGAAACAACCTGAGCCACCGCCGTATCCGCCAACACCTGCGCCCGCAGATCCAGCAGCCGTTCCAGACGCTGAGCCCGCAGCGCCAGTGCGGACTGACTCGCGAGCTGCGACTGTAGCTCTGCATTGTGCCGACGCAGCGCTTGGTTTTCCTGCTGCACGCCGACGAGCGCCACATAGCCAGTCCACAGCGACGAGACACGTCCGAACAGACCCGCGACCACGCCTTGGACCGGCGCAACCAGACGAACCACCACGCGATCGAGCAGCGTCTGCCGTTCCGGTGCCTTGACGCTAACGCGCAAGATCACAGACAGGATCAGCAGCAGCGCCGCGCCGATGAGAAGGCTCCTGGCCCGACGGATGAGCGACAAGGGAAATCCTACGAAACGGTCACTTCACGAAGAAGGGCCAGCTCGTCGAGCGCTTTGCCCGATCCGAGCACCACCGCAAGCTGCGGCGTCTCGGACACCACCACCGGCAGGCCCGTCTCGTCGCGTAGCAGCAGATCCAGACCTTTTAGCTGCGAGCCACCGCCCGACAGCACAATGCCTTTGTCGACGATATCGGCTGAAAGCTCCGGCGGCGTCCGTTCCAGTACCACGCGCACCGCTTCGACGATCGCGTTCACCGGCTCGGCCAGTGCGTCACGAATCTCGTCGGAGTGAATCGACAGCGTCTTTGGCACACCGGCCACCAGATCGCGACCCTTCACGTCCATCGTCAGCGCTTCTTCGAGCGGATACGCCGATCCGATCTGCTTTTTGATGTCCTCGGCGGTCCGCTCACCGATGAGCAGGTTGTACTTGCGCTTGATGTGCTGAACGATCGCCTCATCGAGCTTGTCGCCACCGACGCGAATCGACTTGCTGACCACGATGCCAGCCAGCGAAATGACCGCCACTTCAGACGTGCCGCCGCCGATGTCGACGATCATGTTGCCCGATGGCTCGGTGATCGGAAGTCCAGCACCGATCGCTGCGGCCATCGGCTCTTCGATCAAGTAGACCTCGCGCGCACCGGCAGCCAGCGCCGAGTCCCGCACCGCGCGCTTTTCCACTTCGGTGATTCCCGACGGAACACAGATGATGATGCGCGGCTTCACCAGCGTCCGTCGGTTGTGCGCTTGCATGATGAAGTAACGAAGCATCGCTTCGGTGACTTCAAAGTCGGCAATGACGCCGTCTTTCATGGGCCGGACCGCAACAATGTTGCCGGGTGTCCGACCGAGCATCTCTTTGGCTTCTTTGCCCACCGCCAGCACTCGCTTGCTACCCGCCGACGAGCGCTGCACCGCCACCACCGATGGCTCATTCGAGACGATGCCGCGACCTTTCACAAAGGTCAGCGTCGTCGCCGTACCTAGATCGATGGCGAGGTCATTCGAGAACAGCCCGTACACCCAATCAAAGAGCATCTTTAGTACCCCGTATCCACGTCGTCACTGCCAACCTGCCGATTTCTGAACGTCCGTCACAGCGCAAGGCCGATGCCGAAACTGCCACCAGAAAGACTACATGTAGGCAGCAAGCGCGGACCCTTCTTAGCACCCCGGCACGCGGTTCGTAAAGGAGATCCCGACGGCCTTCGGTTGCTGAGAGGCAAGCTTCCCAAGTATGGTCCGCTCAACATGTCGCCTACCTGGTTTGCAACGCGATCGAAACGAAGGGCTGGTTGGGCTTCGCTGCTGCTGCTTGCGACGCTGCCACTTGGCTGTGGGGACGAACCGCAGCCGCAGCCTGGCTATATGCCGCCGCCGACCTCGACGCTGGTGGAACAAGGCCAAGTCGCGATCCGACGCGAGGTCTTTTTGGTTGCAGCTCCGTCGCCAGCGCCGAATCCGCTGCTGGTCGAAAGCGCCGCCACGCCGCCGCAGTACAACTTTGTGCGTGTGGTTCGCTATCGCGTCGATACCGGGACGGAACCGCCTCGACCAGCCCGCGCGATCATGCTGCTGATGCCGGGCTTTCTCGGCGGAGCGGGTAGCTTTGATCCGCTGGCTCGCGCGCTGGTTCGTCGCAGCCTGTCCGACGGAGCGATCGAAGCCTGGGCGATCGATCGACGCAGCAACCTGCTCGAAGATCAGCACGGGCTCGACGTGGCAGAAGTCAAACAAGATCCCGAGCTGGCCCGTCGCTATTACTTCACCGGCGATGAGATCGAAGGCCGTCGCTACGCCGGGGTCCGACCGCAAGATGAGCTGGCGTTCGTTTCCGAGTGGGGACTCAAGACCACCGTCGAAGATCTTCGCGCCGTCGTTCGCCTGATCCCGCAGGCAGAGCGTCGCGCCAGGCTGTTTCTCCTCGGGCACTCGCTGGGGGCATCGATCGTCGAGCAGTATGCCGCCTGGGACTTTGCCGGAACCGCCGGATATTCCGAGCTGGCTGGCTTGGTTCTCGTCGATGGACGCAGCGGAATGGAAGGAAGCGCCAAGCTGCCGTTTGGCGAAGATGACTATGTAAACGGCGTCACCGTCGGATCGTTCGGTCGCGTGGGTCTTTCGCAGATCCGACAAAACGATCGCTATTTTGTGCTGCCGCTCCTCGGGGGTGATGTCTATCCAGTGACGGCGATCTCCGCGCTGCGTGCAGCCTTTTCCCCGACGGAGATCGTCAGCGATCCCGATCGCGATGTCGCGATGCGAGTGCTCATCGGACGACGCGATCTACCGCCGATGACCAACCGCGCCATCGTCGGATTTGCCTTCGATGAGTCGTCATGCAACCTGTCGTTTGCGTCGGTGTCCTGTGGTCAATCCGTCGGTGGTCCTCTCGAAGAATACAGCGGTGTGCTGGGTGCCAAGCTGCTGCGACCCGCAGATCCGACCGCAACCTACGACTGGCAAGAGCCGCTCGACGACGCGCAGGCCACAACGCTTGGCGATCTGGCCAAGTCTTGGTTTTCAGGTCCGTCGCTGGACTTCGCCGAGTGGTATTTCCCGGTCCGTCTGACGCTCGACGCCATGACGGCAGGAACGCTGACGATGAAGGAAACCGACTGGCCCGTGGCTCGCTTCGGACTGCGCGCGCTGCATGGAGCCAAGCTCGATCTGCCGATTTATGCACTCGCGACGCAGCTGGCCGGCAAAGGCACGGGCGATCCGCAGGCTTTTGAGTCGCTGCGATCGCTGGTTTCGGCGGTCCCAATCGGTCCCGGTCGCCCCCTGGCTGGCACGTCGCGAAGCGAGGCCGCTGCGTTTACGGTGCGCGCCGACGACAAGCTGACCCACATCGATCCGCTGATGGGCCACGATAGGCCCGGCTCTCGCATCCAGGGCTTTTATCAGTCGCTCGTCGAGTTCATGCAAAAGAGCAGTCCCCACGGCGGCATCGTGATCCAGGTTGCACCGACGCCACCAGCGGTCACGCCTGCGACGAAGCGATCAGTCTTCTAGCCGAAACTTCAGCTGGGTTCCGTCGCCGATTCGCAGCAGATCGCCGTCCCGTACCAGCGCTCGGCCTGCGACGCGCTGCTCGTTGACAAACGATCCCGACGGCGCGCCGTAGTCGATCAAGAAAAAGCCGTTGGGCTCCCGACGGATCTCGCAGTGGCTGGGCCCGAGGCTCGTATCGCCAGGAACCTGCAAGTTGGTCGATCCCGCGACGGAGCGTCCGACGATCACAGTGTGCTCGATCGCCACGCGCTGTCCCGCGAGTGCGCCGATGCCGATCAGCGTCGCGCCGATCTGTCGCGCGCCCTTCATCGTCGGATATCCCACAGCCTGCGGCGGAGCGATTGGCATCGTTGCCAGCACCGGCTGACCCGGCACCTGCGACCCGGGATCAAGCGGCGGCATCCCCAGCTTCTGCGCTTTCCGACGCAGCACAAACAGTGCGCCTTGCGCCGCGCCCCACAGTCCGACGAGCGTCAGCACAATCCCGAGCAGCCACTTCCACCACGTACTCGGCTTCGGCGGCGGCACGCCGGGCTGCATCAGCACGCTCGACTTGAGATCCCCACACTGGAGCATGAACTGCGAGGTCCGCAGCGCTTCCAAGTCCAGTTTTTTGGCCGAAAACGTAAAAACGTGACCCTTTTTTAGCTCTTCGGACAGGTTCTGGAACTGTTCTTTCAGATCCGTGTCTTTTTGCGCCCAGCGAAACGTCCCGCTCGATCGCTTCGCCAGCTCGCCCAGGTTGAGCAGCGGGCCTCGGTCATCGCGCGGCGAAAACCCAATCGGGAACAGCGGCACGCCATTTTGACGCAGCACGTCACCGATGCGCTTGAACGTCTTGCGATCCATCAGCTGGTTCATTCCATCGGACAGAACCACGATCGCTTTGCGCGGCGGCGGCAGCGACTCTCCGCTCTTGTCTTTGCCCGGCTGCACCTTGTTGAGCGCGACGAGCCCGGCCTGAATCGCGTTGATGAGCTGCACATCACCCTGATCGTCCGGGTTGATGTCGTCAATGATCGGCAGCAGCGCGCCCGGCGCCAGAAACACCGGCGTCGGCTCCAGCTCGTAGCCAAACTGCACCAGCTTGACCTTGGTACGCGGCGGCAGCGACTCCAAAAACTCGCGCAGCGTCTCTTTGACCTTGTCAAACGACGGTGCAAACAGCGCGGAGATCTCGACGGCCAGCACGACGTACAGCTCTTGTCCGGCGCGCTCGAACGGATCGACTTTGTCGGGCTTGGCGACGGGCTTTCCGTTCACCAGCAGCCGATAGACCGACGCTGGACGCTCGGTATTGAGCTGACCTTCTAGCTCGACGACACCGCCGATGACCTTGATCTGACCACCGTCGCCGAACTTGGATAGATCCACGCTTTCCAGACGACAGCGCGGCTTGCTCGCGTGAAGGCTCGACGACAGCGACAACAGCGCGCCAAGCACAAGCGACCACGTCCATCCTGCGCCCGGCCTGCGGGCACCAGCCTTGAAGTGGTCACTTTCCATCACTTTGCATCGTATCCGATGCGGGCAAGCAGTCTCAACCTGCCGCCGCCAAAACTGTGTTCGCACAGCGGACTTTGCGCGCAGCGAGGGCGGACCGCCCCAGTTTGTTTACTGCGCAGCCAGCCTCGGCTATCGTGCGTCCGTGACCACATCATCCAACGACTTTCTGACGGAGCTATCGAGCCGAGGTCTTCTTCATCAGGTCAGCCACGAAGAAGCGCTTCGGGCCCACTTGTCGAGCGGTGTGCGCCGCGCCTATGTCGGGTTTGATCCGACGGCGGACTCGCTGACGATCGGCAACTTCATCGCGATCAAGCTGCTCATGCACTGGCAGCGCGCCGGACATCAGCCGGTGGTCGTGATGGGCGGTGGCACCGGGCTCATCGGTGATCCGTCGGGAAAGTCAGCGGAGCGACAGCTCAACACCAAAGAGACGGTCGAACACAACGTCAGTCGTCAGCGCAAGATCTTCGAGCGGATGCTCGACTTTTCGGGTCCACGCGGCGCGCTGTTGCAAAACAACCTCGACTGGCTGGGGCAGATCTCGTTTATCGAGGCGCTGCGCGACATCGGAAAGCACTTTTCCGTCAACGCGATGATCCAGCGCGATGCGGTGCGTGACCGTCTGCAAAACCGCGAACAAGGCATCAGCTACACCGAGTTTTCCTACATCCTTTTGCAAGCCTACGACTTTCTGCACTTGCGACGGACGCTCGACGTGACGCTCCAGCTTGGCGGCAGCGATCAGTGGGGCAACATCGTGTCGGGAACCGATCTGATTCGTCGTCTGCTGCCCGACGGACAAAACGAAAGCTTTGCGGTGACGGCGCCGCTCGTGACGCGGGCCGACGGTGGCAAGTTCGGCAAGACCGAGTCCGGTGCCATCTGGCTGTCGCCCGAGCGAACCAGCCCGTATGCGTTCTATCAGTTTTGGCTCAACACCGACGACAACGACCTGATTCGCTACCTGCGGCTCTTTACGTTTCTGTCCCCGTCGGAGATCGCCGAGCTGACGGCAGCGCATGAAAAGGATCCGGGCTCTCGCGTCGCCCATCGCGCGCTGGCTCGTCACATGACCGAGCTGGTTCACGGCATCACCGAGCGAGCGACGGCGGAAGCAGCGGCCCAAGCGCTGTTTTCAGGTGACGTTCGCGAGCTGTCCGAACAGACGCTGCGCGAGGTCTTTGCGGCGGTTCCCACGAGCCAGATCGACAAACAGCAGCTCACGTCGGAAGGACTGGTGCTCGTCGATGTGCTCGCGCAGACCTCGCTGTGCAAGTCGAAGCGAGAAGCGCGCGAGTTCCTGCAGTCGGGCTCGGTCAGCCTCAACGGTCGCAAGGTTGGGCTCGACGACAAGCTGCTGCCAAGCGATCTGCTGTACGGCAGCCTGGTGGCGATCCGTCGCGGCAAAAAGAACTGGCACCTTTTGCGCTTCGAGTAGCTTCTTTCGCCATGCCGACGCTGAGCCAGTTTGGAAGTCCGTGGCTGCATCACGCAAGCTGCGGCTCGACGAGCGATGAAGCGCGCGCGCTCGGCAAGGCCGGAAAGCCACACGGCACCGTCGTCACCGCCGACGCGCAGACCAACGGTCGCGGTCGTCAAGGTCGATCGTGGTTTTCTCCACCGGGCGACAACCTGTATCTGTCGCTGCTGCTTCGTCCGTCGCTTCAGCCTCGGGATGTTCCGCTTTTGACGCTGTGCGCAGGACTTGCCGTCGAGTCTGCTGCGCTCGACTGTCTGCGCAGTGCAGGCTTCGCAGCGTCGGAATCTCCACTTCTGCTCAAGTGGCCAAACGATCTGCTGGCGACGACGCCCGACGGACTTCGCAAGGTTTCGGGCATCTTGACCGAGATGACGCTCGTCGGTTCGCGCTGTGACTTTGTGATCGTCGGCATCGGTGTAAACGTCTCTGGCTTGCACTTTCCCGACGACGTTCCCGCGATCAGCCTGCGCAAGCTCCTGGGAAGTGACGCGCCACCGCTGCCGGTTCACGACTTCGCGCTGTCGCTGCTGGATCACTTCGAGCCGCTCTATCAGCGCTTTGTCAGCGACGGTTCAAGCTGGGTGATTGAAGCGTTTTCGGCACGCGCACACCTGACGGCACCGGGGCGGCGACTTCACGTCCAGACCGCGTCGGGGAAGCTGAGTGGTGACTCGCTTGGGATTGACCACGACGGAGCGCTTTTGCTTCGTCGAGACGATGGCTATGTCGAGCGGCTCTTATCGGGCGATGTCAGCTTCGGGACACCGCCGCTGTAGCTACGGCTGAACCAAGACCTCGACGGGGGCTTCTTTGTCACTGGGCGGAGCCGTTCCCAGCGTCAGCGACACGGTGCTCTGCACTTCGGTATCGGCGACGGTCACGGTCAGCGCGCCCGACGCTGGCTGCTCAGCCGTAATCGCGAGTCCTGCATCCGGGCTCAGATCGACGCTGGCAAACAGCTGACTGCCGCTCAGCAAGGTCTTGAGCGCCCCGCCCGCCCCGACGCGAAACAGCGAGCCCGGCAGCGGATGACTGCCTTCACTGCGCGGCGCCGTCGCAAACACCACCTGTGAGCGATCGGGCACGGTGCGAATGGTTGCGCCACTCGCGATCGGCTGACTGCGCGCCACCGACAGCGACAGCGGTGATCCTGCGTCTCGGACATCGATCGGCTTGCCCAGCGACAGCTCGCGCTTGAGCCCGTTTGGTTCTTTTTCTCCGACGGTGACGGCGACAAGCTGCGTCGCCTGCGCAGCCGCACTCGCCTGCTTTTCCCCGCTCAGCGTCCACAGCAGATCGCCTTCCGACGAAAACCGCACGCTGTGAAGCATCGGCTGACGAGCCAGCGGCAGCACCACGGTCCGACCCGCTTCCTTCGGTGTCACCTCGGTACGGCTCGGACGAACATCAATCAGTGCAACCTCGTTGGTCGTCGCAAAGCCCGCTGCCAGCAGCGTTCCTGTTGGACTCAGTGCAAAGGTGGTCGCTGCGCTCGCTTCAGCAGGCAGGCTCGCCGCTGGCCACGCCGTCGGACGACACGCTTCACTGACATCCCACAGCGTCAGCTCACGATCACCGACCATCGCAATTGTCCGAGCCGCCGACGCAGCCACGATCGCTTTGGCACGATGACGCAGCGGTCTTTTTTCTTTCAGCGACGGACCACCAGACGCTGTCAAATCGACGATCGCGACCTGCTCACGATCTCCTTCGGACACAAGCACATAGGCAGCGGCACCGTCGCTGGACAGCGAAAGACCCAGCGCACGACCGACGGGAACAGGCTTGCCAAACGGCTCGACGGTCAGCTGCTGACCACTGCCACCCAGCACACGCAAGGCATGAAGCAGTCGTCGCTGTCCATCGAGCACCACCGCCAATCGATGAATCAGGATCGACGACTCTGCGCGCTTGCCCGACGCTTCGACGACCACCGACTGAGCGCCCGCCGGACCCCCGCTCGGAACCTGCACAATCAGGCCCCCGCCGCTGGTCCGCCAGCGCACCTCCGCCGCGCGGCCCGCGATGAGCACCGTCGGCTGTTTGCCAAAGCCCGATCCCTCGATGAGAAGCTGCTCTCCGACGACAACTTGACCATCTGATGCGGGCAGAAGCGGACCCGCTGCGCCAATGTGCGGCGAGCCCATGTCGACGACGCGCCGGATGTGCGGGGTTCCTTCTCGCAGCGTGACGATGTCCGTCGGATCGATCACCTGCGGCCACGCGGAACCACAGCCAGCGCCCAAAAGCGCCGCAAAAAGCAGAGCACACACTGTCGGAGTTTTGGCTGCCATGGGCGACGAGCTTCCCTTTTTGGCCACCGACTTGTCAACGCGGCCCGCAAGCCCGTTCCACGACAGAGCGGTTTTCGGTACGGTGCTAGGTCATGGCAAACCAGACTCGCAAGGACGTGGTGCTTCTGTGTAATCCGCGCGCCGGAGGACGCTGGCGGGCGCTGGCTGGGGTTCTCGACAGTCCCGAGGCCAAAGGGGTGCGACGCATCGTCACCGATCACATCGATGACGTAGGTGCAGCCCTGGCTGGCGTCGGACAGCGCGCGGATCTGGTCTGCATCTACGGTGGCGACGGGACGATCTATCACGTCATCAACGAGCTTCTGCAGCTGCCCGCGATCGAAGGAGCGCAGCTTCCCAAGCTGTTTCTGCTCGGTGGCGGAACGATGAATGTGACCGCAACGAAGCTGGGAATGTCAGGAACACCGTCGGATAACTTTCGCGCGGTGATCTCTGCGTATCACGCAGGAACGCTGACGTATGAAGCGATTCCGCTTCTGCGCGTACGGACCGGCGACAAGGTGCGCTACGGCTTTACGTTCGGCATGGGACCGCTCGTGCGGATTCTCGATCGCTATGAGCGCGGACAGAAAGGAAAGCTGGCAGCCTTGGGAATCGGCGTACAAGCCATTGCGGCAGCGCTGAGCCCGATTCGGACCGCGTTTGCGCCGATGCTGGAAGAGCAGCCAGCAGCGGTGTTTGCCGACGGAATGCCGGTTTCCCATTCCGCGTTTTCTGCGGTCTTTGCGAACACCACGGGAGCGATTCAGCGCTTGGTAGAGCCGTTTTCCGCTGCGCTTCCGCATGGTCAGTTTCACTTCCTGGCGTACGCGATCTCGGCGCGCGAGCTGGCGGCGATGGTTCCGCTGCTGATGAACGGCAAGGTTCCGCTCGACTTTGGCATGCTGCGACGACCATTTGCGACGATGAAAGCGCTGGCACGCGCAGTGACCGGGCGCGCAGAGCTGCCGCGCGATCCACGCTATGTGAATCATCCGGCCAAGCAGCTCCGCATTGAAACCAGTGAGCCGCTGTTTACGCTCGACGGAGAAGTGCTTCCGGTAGAAGGTCCGCTGGAAGTCGATCTGGGTCCGACGCTACAGCTTGCGCTGCATCCGTAATCAGCAACTCGGAATCAGCAGACAGCACAGTCCAATATTAGGCAGATGATATGCCTCATATTGGACTGTCTGTGTTCGGATGTCTTTCGAGACTGCGGACAGACTAGTTCGCGCTGGTCAGAGCAAACTCTGGATTGCGAAGACGATCGGCCCGGAGGCGGTCGGTGTCGCCCTTGCTCTTATCCAGCTCACGCGCGACGTCCGGCTCGGTTGAACGGAACATCTCGATCGCCTTGCCGACTTCGACGGACGCACGCTGAAACCAGCCGAGTCCGGGCAGCTTGGCCATCAAGCGATCCATCCGTCCCAGCTCTTCGCGACCGCGCTCATCGTCATACAGCAGCGCGCCGATGAGTCCGAGCGTGTTTTCTTCCCCAACGCCCACTCCCACCGGGTTCCAGAACACCCGCATCGCCGTCGCACAGATCGCCTGCGCAAGCGGATGCGCAAGTCGCTTCTCTGCTTGGTGATAGTAGAACGACTGGTGACGCCGCTCGTCCTTGGCCATCCGCAGAAGCAGCTTCGAAAGCTCTTCATTTTTGGTGTAGTACGCGAGCATCGTGTACGCGGACGCAGCCATCATTTCATCGACCGCTCCCCACGACATGTGCGTCGCGGCAAAGTGCGGCGTCAGCTTCGGCAAGCTGGTGGTCAGAAACGCTTCCAGGTGTTCCTGCCAGCCCATGTTGGACAGCACTTTGGTGTAGCGACCGGACTCTGGAGGATATCCGCACGCGGTCAGGAATCGATCGAGCGCTCGTCCGTGATGCGTCTCTTCGTACACCCAACAAGCCATAAACTGCGTGATCTCTGGATCCCCTGCGGTGTGCCCAGAGAGAATGTCGCGCAGATAGATGATGGTGTGGCTCTCGACGTCCGCCATATAGCGAAGGATGCGAGCTTCCACCTTCGTGACGCCGACGCGCTTGATGTAGTCCCAGTCGAGATCAGACGTCTCAACCGCCTTCGAGAGATCCACGAATCGTTCGATATCGAATGCCATTTTGCTGCTGTCCTCTGTGTGGAACGTGATTTTGTCGCTTAGATCTTTATCACGCAGTGCTGTCAAAAAGGTGCGCAATGTCACAGTCAGATCGGTGTCACTGCGCGCTCCATAGTGCATAGTCATCGAACCATTGGATTTTGTTACAAATCGGTGTCATTTCTTTCTTCTCGACGGGGATTTGCGCCACAGGCCGAGCGCGGAAGTTCACAATAGACGCGCTTATGGGTCATCAGGTGTCGGGGATTCTCTGACCTTGTCGAGCGCTCACTATGCAAAGAAAGCAGCGCCGCGAACCACAACGATGCACCGTGTTAATCGCGTTGTCTTCATCCTGATTACGCTCTTTATCAGCCTAATTTCTTCCCTAATGTAAGAAAATACCGGCCCGGCTCCGCGTTGACACAGTAGCCCATGATAGGATGCCGCCGAGCATTCCCAAGCAGACCCAAGCAAGGAGCCAGCAGAGACCATGAATCCCAGCGGAATCGGTCAGCGCGTTGTGGTGCACGAGTTTTCAGAAGATCCCGCGACCGCGATTGAACAAGGTCTGTCTGTCGTCGAGATGACGGTTCCCAGCGTAGACACACTGGGCTCGCGCGATGTCCTGATTGCGGTGCGAAGTGCGCAGGTTGGCTGGGTCGATCTGCTGATGACCAGCGGTCAGTATCAGCACATGCCCAAGCCTCCGTACACACCGGGACTGGAGTATGCGGGCGAAGTGCTGTGGCGCGGAAGTGAAGCCGCAGAACACGGAATTTCCGTCGGAGAAGCGGTGTATGTGGATGGACTCCTTTCCGGTCCACGATCGATCGGTGCGTATCAGCAGTGGGGTGGATTCGCGTCCTATGCAGTGGCTCCGCTGGAAGCTGTCCGACCCATTCCGAGCGGTCTGTCTTTCGATGAAGCGTGCTGTCTGCTTGGCAACTATGAGACCGCATATCACTGTCTGGTTGCGCGCGGAAACCTACAGGCCGGTGAAGTGGTCTTGATTCACGGAGCATCAGGCTCGACGGGACTTGCAGCGGTACAGCTTGCCAAGCAGCTGGGCGCCATCGTCATTGCAACCGGACGATCCGATGAAAAGCTGGCGGTCGTCAAAGCCCACGGTGCGGATCATGTCCTAAACATCCGCAGCACGGACGGAAGCACAGCGGTGCGTCGCTTTCGCGATGATGTCAAAGCGATCACCTCTGGACAAGGCGTCGCGGTGGTCTATGACGGCGTCGGTGGTGAAGTCTCTACAGAGAGCCTGCGCTGCATGCAGTTTGGCGGACGATTCCTGATCGTGGGATGGGCCGCGACTCCCTTTGTTGCAAACGGAAAAGGACAGCGTGGAGCACCGAACGCGAACCAGCTTCCGACCAACCTGATCATGATGAAGGGACTGTCTGTACTCGGCTGTCCGACCGTGATTTCGACGCTTCATCAGCCAACGATCCGTCCGCCGCGACTTGCCCAGATCATGCAGTGGATCGAGAGCGGTCAGATTCGTCCGTACATCTCTCACCGCTTTCCGTTTGCGCAGTACAAAGACGCCCTGCGGGCCAAGTGGCGCGGCGAAGTGATCGGAAGCTGCGTCCTTCATCTATGATGAGCGTCTAGCCGTCCTTTGGCGACGAAGATCCGGGGTGGATAAGGAGACGATCGTGCGCGCAGTCTTTGCTTCCAAACGATTTCGCATACTTGGAACGCTGCTTCTCCTGTGGCTTGTGGGAATCGCTCCGCAGGTCCATGCAGCGAGTCCCTTGCGCGTCGGATTTTCGGCCAAGTCGATGCCGTGCGCGTTCAATCCTGATGGTCAGTGGCGTGGTTCATTTTATGAAACCTGGAACGAAATCGCGGTGAGCGCAGGCTTGCCGTTTGAAGTGGTTTCGGCCCCGACATTTAAGCAGCTCCTACAGGCTGGCAGCGACGGAAAAGTAGACGTCGCAGTGGGCTGTATCAACATGACGCCGGATCGCTTGGGAACGTATCGCTTCAGCGTTCCGATTCAGGAAGACGGACTGTCTGTCATGGTTCGGAAAGAGCCGTTTCACATCTGGACACCAGTGGTTCGGACGCTGTGGTCACTCGATCTACTAGAGCTGCTTGGCGGCATCCTCGCGTTCATCTTCGTGATCGCAGCAGTCATCTGGAAGCTGGAAGACTATCCCCATCAAGACAACACGAAGAAGACCGGACAAGTCCGCACATTTGCCAAGCTGTTTCAGATCCTCCTGACTGGACCTGGCACCAACGTGATTGCAACGACTGCGCGCAGCAACAGCCTGATTGGTCTGACGTACTTCATACGAATGATCGCAGCGTCGGTGCTGCTCAGCTTTGTATCCGTCAACATCATCAAGAAATCGAGCCAAGATGAAGCGAGCGCCGTTCACTCGATTGCGGATCTGGCAGGAAAGACCGTGTCGGTAGGAACCGGCAGTGTGAGCGAGCACTGGATCACAAGCTGGAATGCAGCCTCATCGCCCAGCGTAGCAAGCGGACAGATTCAGATGAAGCAGATCGACAGCCTGGAACAAGCAGCGAGCGCGCTGTCATCCGGTCAAGTTGATGCAGTGATCGCGGACAACATGCAGATTCAGTACTACCTGACGAAGGTGAAGCCGAAGGCTCCGTTTCAGGTAGCAATTCGCAACGTTCACCGTCAGTCACAAGGGCTGATCTTTGCACCAAGTCTGCCCGAAGCAACAGCGCTTCAGATCAATCAGGCGATTGCGCGGCTGAAGGAAAACGGAACGGTCGATGGCATCCGCAAGCGCTGGATTCCAGAGTAGCTTTTCGTGCGCGCACCGAGCCATCCACAGACAGGTTCGGATTCGCAGAATCGAAGCGCTTATCGCACGCAGAGACAACGTCTGCCTGCGTAGGAATCGCGCGGTCTGGTGATGAATCGGAAGCCTTGCGTACAGCGCATGACACGTCGGACAACGTGCGGAGCAGAGACCGTGCGCATCTGTCGTATCAATAATCTGCCTTACGCTACACTCTTTTTATGCCTGATGAGCTTCCGGAAGAAGTCATTCTTCGCCGTGCGCTCTTACAAGGGATCCTAAAGCCCTCGGACTTGGAAGAGAGCCTTAAGCCGCTGTCCTTCGAAAACATCCGGCCCATACCGACGCGGTTCGGTCCTCGAATCGAGCGACTGATTCACCGTCAGAGAATCAGCTCTCTGGACATTGAACGTCTGCTCCGGGAAGTGCAGCGCGAACGGACTGCGACAACCTTGGATGGCATCCCAGAACGAGTGAAGAGTCAGCCGTCCGCAAGCAAGCAGAGTCCCGATATCGCTGCTACGGACGCGGTGTCAGCGTCATCCGCACAGTCACAAGGAGAGCCCGATCCCGCAACGAGTGAGACGCTACCCGGCGGTGCCTTTGAGGCGATGCAGCCAAAGACGCAGGAGTTTCCAGTACGTAGCTGGTCGCGCTACGAGTTTCTCTCTCTGCTCGGACAGGGAGGCATGGGCTCGGTCTACAAAGCACGAGACAAGCGACTGGGTCGCATCGTCGCACTGAAGTTTGTTCATAGCAGCGTTCCGCAGATGACGATGCGCTTCGTCCAAGAAGCCCGCGCGCAAGCACGCATCAATCACGCCGGAATCTGCAAGGTGTACGAAGTCGGTGAAGTGGAAGGAAAGGCCTTCATCGCGATGCAGTTTGTCGATGGACAGACACTCGACAAGCTGGCGCCTCAGCTGACGCTGCATGACAAGGTCCTGCTGGTTCGCACAGTGTCCGAAGCCATCCACGCCGCCCACCGCCTGGGAATCATTCATCGTGAC